>Ga0208148_1000604_pt1 | contig 13704 bp, 16 predicted proteins | sample DEB08_DNA_16_FD_184525 | JGI IMG/M metagenome (GOLD analysis project Ga0208148, IMG submission 184525) | Aqueous microbial communities from the Delaware River and Bay under freshwater to marine salinity gradient to study organic matter... | ecosystem: Environmental > Aquatic > Marine > Coastal ...
CCTGCTACTGAACTGTCACTTACATCTGTTGCAGATAAACTTGAATTAAATACTGTAGGTGCGTTTACACCATCTACAACCACTATCTTATCTGTGCCATCAAAGTTAAATCTTTCAAATCTATACTTTAATGCACCTGTTCTACCACTATCTATGCTAGTCCAAGATGAACCTCCGGGGTCAGCACTATATATACTAGTGCCTCTAGCTGCTAGTACCTTGCTACCAAATGTAGCCACCATAAGTACTTTTTCTGTAGATGATGCAGTCTGTGGTACAACTGCTGTTACATACTTAGAGAATCCATTTATTCTTCTGTAACCACCCTCAATATCAGGCTCAAAGTTTTCTAACTCTAGTGCTTCTCCGGGTTGCATCATAAAGGTAGATTTGTTTAATACTAAGCCCCCTTCGCAGTTAAATGCTGAAGGTACTGTTTGCGATTGGTCTGCCATTACAATGCCCTAATATCTACACTACCTGAGTTATAAACTCCTGTTCTTGGTATGAATGTTGAACGTAAATATGAAAACTTGTTGACAAGTAATGTTTGCATATTCTTAATGCCCTGTTCAAATCTCTGCATATTAAGCTGATACTGTTGTGTCTCACCTCTATACTGATACACAAATGCTGTAGCACCATCTATAATTACAGGTGCAAATCTATCAGGTATAGATGTTGTATCTCCGTGTGCTGATAAGTCAGTAGGAAATGTGTAGTAGTCAAACTTTATTGCGAATGATTTATTTGGAAATGGATATAGTAAGTAATTATTGTCAGGTGTTCTAACAACGTATTCAGGCACACCACCTCTATCAAACTGTGCCACTGTTACACCACTAGCTATTGTAGCTGCTGTAGTGCTCCCTGCACCCCTTGTACAGCCTGTAAAAGTAGTACTTGTAGTGCCTGTATAACTAATAGTCTCGTTGCCTATGACTATTGTACCTGCACTATCAAATCCTGTTGTGCTTGATACAGTTATAGTTGTTACACTATCTGTGTGCGTTGTACTAGTAGTTGTAGTATTTATTTCATCTTCTTGATTTATAACTCTATTTATATAGTCATTGTAATCAAGTAATCCTAGTTTATATCCACTATTACCTAAGTCACTATCCTTGACTATTCTAAATGTATTATAGTCTACTGTCTTAGTAGATGTAGGTAAACTGTATCTAACCACACCTGCTGTCAATGTTTTAGTTTCTGTTGCATGGTTAAATGGGTAGTTAAACTCTCGCTGATTAATAAAACGTATGGATTCATTAATTGCGTTTTGACATTGAACTTGTATACCCCTAGCACTAGAAAAGGTTGTAGAAGTTAATGCAACTTCATTCAACCTTGCTATTACTTTATTTGTTAGTGTTAGGTAAGTTTCTGCCATAATAATTCCTAAGTAAGATGAAAGAGCAAGTTGCCCTGCTCTCTCATATATAAGTTAAGCTAAAGTATCTCTATCTACTTCGTCAGCACCTAGACCAGCTTGACCACTGATATCCATTAGAGTTGCGAAAACTCTAAACTTACCAGTTAGTGTAGTTCCAGTCTGAGCAGCTACAAGTATATCAAGAGTATCTGCGGCAGGTACAATCACAGGATTAAAAGCTGCTGGAGTTGCGGCATAATCACCTGCTGAAGCGGCATCAGCATCAAAACCATCAACAAAGTTGTCAACGTCACCACCTGTGATTCCTAAATCATAAGCGGCATCTGAAGATGTACCTGTTGCGGCTACTTCACACTGTATACCTGCGTGTAGAATCACTGATTCAGCAGGAATATTAAGACACTGATATACGTCACTAGCAGCTAGGGCAGTACCCTTAGATGAAGTAGCGACAGCTAAATCAATAGTATTCTCAATAATATACGGTTTCCTACCTCTAGGGTGATTTCCTCTAGCGGCTATAGTTAAGTTTACGGTTGCCATTAATCAATCTCCCTATGCTAAGTGATACGTTGCAGTACAGATTGCTTCAGGTCGAAGAATCTTTCTGCCATACAAATGCATACCACGAACAATATCAGCAAAAGAATCAGGGTCTCTATAAGTCTCTGTCTTGTTGATTTGCTCGGCAGTAGCTATTGACGATGAGTGACCAGCTACAATCACACCAAAGTTAGTGGAACTATTAGTACCTGTAGTAGAAGGTCCTGTTCCTAAACTTGGAAGATTATTTGACTGATATATCTTAAAGCCATGCAAGTTATTCATTACTAAACCATTCTGAAGTCCAGTTCCACCCCAATCAGATTGGAATAGTCTTGAGTCTTCATCTTTTAGTACCTCAATAAATACAGGGTCTAATACTAACCATCTACCATTAGTGTCAACATTCTGTTGGTCCATTAGTCTAGACATTCTAGCTATTAGAGTCAATGGAAATGTATCACCTGCGGCAGGAGTTGCATCAGTTGCACCCGGCATCCTTGGCTGAATAGTAACAGCATCACCTGCTGTACCTGCGAAGTCTGCGGCATCAATTTTCATTGAAGATAAGAGTTCGTCAGTACCAGCAGTTGAAACAGCAACAGTACCATTAGTAGTAGTATTGGCTGTATCTGCTGAACTATGCAATGCACTCTGCTTATAACCTGACATATAACCAAGTACATCTTGGTCAAATTGGTCGGCTAGTCTATAGGCTGCTCTATTAGATGCTAACTCTTGAAAGTTAATATGCGAATGAGCTTCCTCAATATCATCCACTTTAAATGCAAAGTAATTAGCTTTGTCAATAGTAAGTGAAAATTCTTCGTCATCAAGGTCTTGAGGAGTAATAGTAGTTCCTCTTGAGTAAGCCTTGACAGTTATTTCTGGCTCTTTGATAACCTTAACGGAATCGCCCATATTAGCAATTTCACCGAAGTAATCATTATTAGTGATTGCATCAACGACAGACCCTTTGCGAAACGCAAGTTGAACCTGTTTGCTGTAAATAATAGGACTAAAATTGCCGTTAGGAAGGTTGCCATATCCAGACGCTGCTGTAAATGCCATTTAAATCTCCTTAAACATTTATCATATGTACACGGAATGTGTACTATAGTTTTAGTCATTTTACTTTATAAGGACCATTCATGCGTTGAGGTTGTACGTAGGATAGCGATTCCTGCGTAGGCTCACATAACTGGGTAATCTCTAAAGTGGGTAGTATTGTGCACTACAAGTGTCCATAAGGGGTTGTATTACACTTCTCATTATGTATAGTTATATACATAAATTCTTGTTTGTCAACATTATTTTTTATCTTTATCTTTAACCATCTCTAAAAAGTTAAAGTTTACACTAAAAGACCTGCGTTCTCCTTTTGTTTTAAATGGATATACACAGTGAAATAAGTCAGAAGGGAATATATAAAAGTCTCCTACTTGTGGCTTTACCATAAAGTTTGTATTATTATAACTAGACGATGTGCCATGAACAAACTGTATGTGTCCGTTAGCAGGATGATGGTCTTTATAATCCTCTTCCCATTCTTTTTCTATGCCTTCAGGTAATGCTAGATAACCAACACATGACATACTAGAACCTATATGTAAGTGAATAGGGTTGTATTCATGCTCGTATTGCCTAACAAACCATCCTGAATTTATCTTGATACCATAGTTATACTTTTTAGCATCTAAGTTTTTAACACCAAAAGAGTTTCTCTGCTCTGAATACGAATGGAATCTAGCTATGAAGTTAGATACTTCTTTCATCCATAGTGCTTCAATCTCTTTATTGAATTGTAACTCTTGTGTTACTTTACCAACTAATTGATGCGAAAAATCGTTTAACTCCATCTTCATTAGAGTGTTCATCTTCTTAACAAATTCAGGACTTAACTTCATGTAACCCATTGAAGGACCAAAGGGTGATATATACTCTTCGTCTTTCTTAGGTACATACATTTTTGAGTGTGCTGTCATTATCTACTCCTATCTAGCTGAACCAGATACGTCATAGACAAAATTGCCTGACCTTATAGCTTCCATTATTGTGTCAGCTTGTTTCTCATATTGTTTAGCAGACATCTTTTGGACATTAGACTCAAGTATCTTTTTACCTGAATCAGTAGCATCAACTTTAGTCTTCGTAGTTTTCGTGCCAACTTCCATAGCTGCACTTTTATCACTCTTTGTCTTAGTTTCCTTGCCGATTCCTTTGTCTGATTTATATAAGTCAATAGCTCTTGCGGCTGACCTCGCATCATTGTCGTTCTCATAAAGTGCATCCTGTACCCATTTTGGCTGTTCATCTGCCCAATCGTGAAACTCATCACTATCTCTAATATCATTAAAGTCAGGATGTAATCTCATTAATTCTGCTTCAGCTTTCTCTTTCTTAGCTTCAACAGACATCTCATCTATCTTTTGTATTCTAGTCTCTAATTCTGCTGACTGCTCTCTTGCCTTCTTCATGGCAATAGTCTCAACAATCTTAGCTACATCTGGGTACTCTGTTGCCCACGCTTCTATGTCCTCATCAGACTTAGGCAACTTCATTTCTTTCTTAGTTGCTTTAGCTAGTTGCTCTTTCATATCATCTAGCTGTTTTTGGAACTGTTTTTCTTTCTCTTGCGTATGTCTCCTTAAATCACCATATCGCTTTTTAAAAGTTTTCTCTTCAGCATTAGTCGGTTCTTCTTCACTCGGAGTTTCCTCTTCGCTAGTCTCACCTGCACTTTTTTGCTCTTCAACGAGCCTTGCCAGTTCTTCTTCATCTCTCTTTACTCTCTCTTCTTGAGAATAAGGTCTATTCATAAACATTTCTTTTTTAGGTGTGTTCTCTTCCACCATTGTCTTTGTAGCTTCTTCAGCCATTTGTCTTCTCCTTGGGGTTATCGTAGCCAATTATTGTTGGGGGATAAGTAGCCTTTAATTGTGGATTATTAACGTGAAGCTAATCCACCTCGCTTCATCTTCTTAGGTTTAAGTGTTTTCTTTTTACCTGCTAGTCCACCTGCATTAAAATCAAAATTTGACCCATCCATATCTCCGGGGTCAGAAGAATCAAATCCACCATAGTCACTGTCATCAAAACTATTATTGTTATCATCTCCACCTGTTTGTTCAACTAGCTGTGCGTAAGTCATTCCAGTAGCTTTTTCAGCCGCTTTTTGTTCTACATCTGCTCTTTCTCTATCTTCCTTATCAATAGCGGCACTTTGATATTCATTAAATGGAATATCTCCCAAGTCAACAAACTGTTCTGTTGTAATATTACCTTCTCTAATGTTTTTGTCTATAACATCTACCATTTTATCTTTTTGATTAATATTTGGATTATCTTTAGCTAAACCTTCAACTATATCTCTTGCATCATTATTTGTAATATTATAATCCTGTATAAGTTCTGCCACAGCCGCTCTCATATTTTTATTTTGTTCTATTATAGCTGTAGCTTCTGGACCTCTAGGATTTTTAATTATAGCATTAGTAACTTTAGCAGATTTAGTTATAGTAATACCATCTAATGTAAACTTACCTGTAGCACCATCAGGAAGATTACCTGTACCTGCTGTTATAGCTTTTATAGCAGCTATTCCCGGAAGTATACCACCCGGAAAATCGTAGCCTATTCCAAATGTAGTAGAGCCAATTACGCTACCTTTTAACTGCCTAGATTTTACTCCTGTGCCAACCATTGTAGTTCTATCTGCTATTGTACCACCTAATGATACCCTTCCTGCACCACGACCATACATAGCTTCTTCACGTTCTCTTTCTTCTTGGTCGCTACTGTCGTTACCTGTATCCACAGGCTTTACTTTAGCTGATGCTACTTGACTCTTCTTGGCTTCTTCTTTAGGTGCTTCTTCTTGTATAACAAAACCTTCAGGTATAGGATACAGCGTTGCACCTCTTGAACCATCGGCATTTACTATATGAGGTATCATACGTGTCTGACCTGTTGCTTCATTAAAGTATCTAACACTTTCTGTCTTAGGTGCTCCACCTGCACTAGGTCCTAAGAAGTCTTGATATGATACAGGAGCATATGGTGTTGCACCTGCTCCATATACATTACCCACATTTGGTACATAAGGTGTTCCACGTGAAGCACCGGAAACTCCACTTGCTACTTGTTGTGGCATTATTTGAGTTGGATTACCCATTGGATTTGTTCCTAAAGGTTGTCTACCTATAGGTATAGTAGGAGCTACATATGTACCTTGTTGTGCTTCAATTACCCCACCTCTATTATACTCTAAATCGTCTTCAATGTCAAGGTCTGTTTCATCAAAAGGTAAATCATCAGCCATAGTAGCTTCATCTGAATTACCCATCTGACCCATAGCTTCCATTTGCTTTAGTCCTTGTTTAGCTTCTTGTCGTAATTGCATTAACTTTGCAAGACCTATGTACCTAACCACATCAGCAGGGAATACAAACTCTCCTTCACTTAACTGTGCAGGTATATCATCTCTCACTTCTTCTCGTGTAGAGCCTGATGGTACATCGTTGCCTGATACTTCATCAGTCATACCACCTTCATCTTTGAGACCACCATCTTCAAACATTTCCATTTGTTTACTTAATGCCATTTACTTCATCCCTTAGTAATTTAAGTTTATTCAAAGTAGCTATTGCTCCTTGAGACCTATGTAGAGTAGTTGTATCACTAGCTTGTTCTAGTATCTTATGTTGTTGCTTCACTAACTCATCAATGTAATCATTGAAGCTGTTCAGTAGCTTGAGGTTGTTCACTAGCGGCTTGATTTGCTGCAGCACCTGCTTGTCCATCATTTCCTGAAAATCCTTGCTCGTTTGGTATAGGAGCTTGTCCTGTACCTATGTTACCACCACCTGCTCCTGTGGGGTCTAATGGGTTAGCACCGACAGGTGGTTGACCTGCCTGTTGAGGTTGTCCTTGTTGTGGTTGTTCAGCCATAGGACCTTGCATACCTTTTAGTATCTCTGCCTGTACTGCTGCTTCATCCATGTTATTAGTTACCTTTTCAGGGTCAAGTTCCATAGACTTTGCTATCTCTCTAATAATATATGGAAACTTAGCAAACGGAGCTAGTGCAGGATTAGATGCCACTTGTAAGAAGGACATTAATCTCTGACTACGTACTTCGTTAGCCATGAGACTTTCTGTACCTCTAGCCTGTACCTCTAAGTCACCTTTTATATCTTTGTCAAAGTTAAACTGCATATTAAAACGGAACATACCCTCGCCTAGTGGCTTGAGTAGGTAATCATCTACGTTCTTAATAACAGTCTTAATACTACCTGCCGCAGCGTTCATAAGCATTGATATGCCTGATGCAGTTCTACCTACACCTTGTACACCTGTCTGTCCGTGTGCAAAGGATGGAAAGCCTGTGCTTTCATCTGCAAGTTGTCTAGCCTTGTCAAATAGCTGTAAGTTCTCATTTGATACGTTAGGAAACTTTGTACCAAAGATAGCTTGACCCGGAGCACCACCTTGTCTTCTAAACACTTTGCCCGGATATACAGATAAGTCTTGCCCCGGAACTAGGTTTGTTTCATCTACCTCTATAAGCAAGTTACCTGATAACACTGCATTGTCTACAGACATTCTCATAAAACCATTCATAAGTGTCTGTGTATCATCCATGTTTTCAGCTAAACCTACACCAAAGAAGGAATATGGATTCAACTCATATGGAGCTGCCATGTAAGGTATAGTGGCAGGTTTGAAAGGATTAAGAACCATTCTTATTAACTTACCATTACTAATCCATATGTTCGCTTGTAGCTCGTCAAACTCCTTGAGGTCTTTAGGTATATCTACACCATTCTCCTCAAGCATATCAACGTCACACATTCCCCAATATTCTAATACTTCAAATCTTTCTATTCCATAATCTGCTGCATAGTCAGATAAATCATCTTCCCAATACTTTTTATCATAGTTCTCACCTGATGCAATTACCTCATCAATTACATTAGAACGAAAGTAAGGTCTCTTCTTTAATCCACGTAATTGTGTTCTAGACATCTTATGTCTTTCAATTACAAACTGTGCTTCATCCATGTTAGCAGCATCAGGGTCAGGAAAGAAGTTCCATACTGATACGTGTGATGTAGATGGTACAGTCTTAAATATAGGACTGTAGTTACCCTCTTCATCCCAATTAGGATATTCTTTGTCTACAGCAAAAGGTCCTTTCATTACTCCTGTTCCGAATAATGCCATCTCAAATGCTGTGCTTCTTAATTGTTTACTTGCACCTGACTCTTGTAGTTGGTCCATGATTTGTTTTTCCATAGACTTAGCAGCTACCATAGCAGGACTAAATGTAATAGCAGTAGGTGTTTTACCTACCCCTTCTTCCAAGCCTTCAATTTCTCCCAACTTGTCTTGTAAAGGACCCAACCTTTCTGCCAATGTTTTTTCAGTAGCACCTTTCGGTAAGTCCATGCCATCACCCTTAAACCCATAAGGCGAAGACAACGAAGTTTCTCCTTTAAGCTGTTCAGGCTTTTTTGGGTCAAAGTTGACATCCCCTGCGACACCTTCAGGTAAGACTGTCGGCTCAACGCTAATAGGAAACTTGTTCCCTGCAAATAGTACATCAACAATTTGTCCATAAGCTGCGAGAGTTTTTGTCTTGGTAACTTTAATAAATACTCTTGACTTTTCTGCTTCAGTAAATTGAACATCACTTCCGTATAACCCCCTATAGTTTCTATAAGACCTTAACCATCGTTCTTCATCATTGTTACGATAGTCTTCGGCACGTTGGTATCTATCCATGATAAAAGGTATAATACCACTTACGTTAACATCACCGACTACTGATTCCTCTACATCTTCTAATGCTATGGAATCATCGTCTAGTGTTACTTCATCTTTTTCTGCCATGTTATATCCTTAATATCCGAATGTAGCATCTGCCATTGGCATATTACTACTTGGTCTGCCCATAGGGTCATAGTCAAATATACTAAACCTTGGTCTTGACATTATACCATATCTTAGTGCATCATACAAGTGGTCTTCTGCTCTTGTGTCTACATCTTCAGGATTCTTTTTATCCAATGGTAATGCAGGTAATTGTGATACCATGTGAGTACAAGTGTTAAAGAATACTAGTCTTGGTTGCTCTGTAAACTCGTCTACCTGTAATCGTCTATGTATTTCATTCTTTCCTGATACACGACTGCCTTTACTTCTATCTGATGGTCTAAATCGGCATCCCTTCATAATCATCTGTTCAGCCAAAGAAGGACCAGTATCGCCACGTTTGTGCCAAAGAGAACTATCCAAAACCCCATACTTAATATTTCCATCATCAGCTTCAGCATCCAATATCATATCTGCCAAATCTGTGGCAAGGACTTTAGAAGTATACAACTCTCTATATATAATAATCTGCTCATCTGGAGAAACAGCAAACCACAGCACCCCACTATAAGAGCCATAACCGTAATCACAAGCACGAAATTTAACCCAATTTCTTGGAATTGCAAAAGGTTCAATAACGTGAATATTCCTATCAAACTCAGTAAAAGCAGCACCTTCTTTAATATCCCAATCACCTTCAAGCAACTGCTTACGTTGGTGTTCAGGTAAGGATAGAAGCATTGCTTCATAGTCACCTTGGGCAGACAAGTATGGGTTGTCTGATAATCTTGCAGGGATAAATCTTCTTTTAAATAGTGCTTGTCCTGCTTTACTGTGTCCTTTTGGATAGGAAAGAACATTCCCTGATTCAATATCTGTGGCATCAAATTTTCTTCCGTATGGTGCAGGGTCAATAAACATCTTCTTGACCCACTGATGACCCGGACCTCCGGGGTTAGTTGTTGCTCTCATATACACAGGTAAATCATGTGCAACAGAACGCAAACGTGAACGCATATAGTTCCAAGCATACGGAGTAGACCATTGGGTTAATTCGTCAAACCCTATCCAACTAAATGCCAAACCTTGATAACGAAGTACATCATCATCACGGTCTAAGTATGACATCCATAACCTTGCACCTGATGGTGCTTCCCACTGCATCTTTCGTTCTGACCACTTTATACCCTTCCATATCTGTGGGTATATTTCTTTTGACTTAAATATAAGTTCTCTTAATTCTTCTGTTGTGTGTCGTAATAACAATCCACTAAACGATGGATGACCCATGTAACGTAGTGGGTCTGCTAACATGGCATAACTCTTGCCACCCCCTGCTGAACCACCATATAGTACTTCTCTTTCTCCTGCTGCAAGGAACTCTGTTTGAGGTCCTACGTTAGGTTTAAATACTACATTCTGCTCTTCTACAGGTACTGCTTCTATGTCTGCAACTTCCTGTATCTTAGGCTCTTGCACCTGTTCTTTCTTCTTCAATGGCTTTCGCTTTTTGTATCGCCTTTTCTGCGTACTCAGACCACTTTCGGAGAGTTCTAGCTGTGTTCTTACGTTGTCTTTCATGTAATAGTCTTTTCCTTAGTCCTACGTGAGATATAACTCTTTTTGTTTTAGTAGTTATCCAATTAGCCACTTCACGATATGAGTATTGCTTTACATATTTTCTTGCCATCTCTATGGCTTCTAGTTCATATGGTATTGGGTCAAGTAAGTCAGGGTCTTGTTCGTTTATCCTATATCCAAATGGAACAGTCCTAGCTATACGTGGTATCTGTACCCATTCTTTTTGTTCTTCATCTTTTAAGTCTGTTGGTTGTGGTAACTTCCACTTGCCTACACTTCTATCCATCGTTCTTAGCAGGTAAGAGCATAACACCACCAGTGCTTTCTACTTGCATCTTCTCAGTCTTCACTAAGCCTGTCCTGTCTAGTAATTCTTTAGCTGCCATCATCTTATCTTTGAGACCTAACTCAGTAGGGTCATATAGACCACCCACCATAGCCATTGCAGCTTTAGGTGCGTTCCTACTCATAAACAACTGCGTAGCTTCTAGTATCTCATCCTTCATGGATTTCACTATCTCTGTTGTGCTAGATGTTTCAGCATAACCTGCTAACTTCTTAGCGGCTACTACATCACCACCTGCTTCATCAAATAAAACAGCTAGAAACTTTTGTTGTCTTTCAGTTAGTTCTCTACTCATTATGCGATACTTTCCCTTGCAAATTGTCTGTCAACGATTCCTATTAAACGCTTGGCTCTATTAGGTGTTTGACGAAACCAATTACTGTTTTCCATCTCGTCTGCCATTCTCTCCCAGTCCAAATCTTCTACGGCAGCAATCATGTTCTTAAATTTGGATAGTCTTGGTCTACCTAATTGAAAACACATATTTGCTAATACGTGTTGTATATCATCAGGTAGATTGTCAAATTGAGAAAATAATAAGTTACAATCTTTTATAGTTGTTTTAATATCACTCTCAAACCAATCATTTACCTGCTCATTTGGTACTTTAGTTCCTACAGGTTTATCATAATACTCTTCATCCCATTCTGTAATAAGGTGACCTATTCCCCCTGTTAAATGCCCAAGTGAGCAGTGGTATGTTTCATATTTAATTCCTTCGTCATTAGCTAATTCATCTTGTAGTTTAATTAAGTTCATTTCTTCCCCATAATTTTCATAGCTTGACCTGCACCTTTAATACCAAAGGATGCACTAATTGCTATAAATAAAAGATACTGATACCATTCAGGTAGTGTATTTAGTACTTCAAAGCCTACTCTTACGTATTCTGTCATGCTAGGTATGAATACTAGTATAGCAGGTAAAAGTAAAACTGTCAAGGCAAATTCATCTTTCCAGCTATTATCTGTAGCATCTGCCATAGACTTTTCCCATTGTACTTCTCCTGTGGCTACCTTCTCTGCCACACTTGCCCTAGCTTTAGCTTCTGCAACTTTAGCCTGTCCATCTGCTTTTACTTTCTCAACCTTACTGCTCATCCAATTAGATGCTAGATTTGCTATAGGTCCTATCAGTGCTGTTAACATTATAGTCTCCTAGTACCTTCGTTTTTTTGTCTTTCTCTTAGAGCTTTTACGTGCCTGTTCATTAGATAGTTCCCTATCCTTAGAAATGGCTTCGCTAACTTGAGATAAAATACGTCTTTTCTCATCTAAATCTCGCCGCTTTTGAAGCAATCTTTTTGGGTTGTTTAGATACTTGTTTACCTGCTCTAGTTGCTTTGCGTTTAGCAGCCGTACTGGCGGCATATTCTTGGTTAGAAAGAGCCTTAATTGCCGCTTCAGGTAGATAACGCTCACCGGTAGCTTTTGACCCTTGTGTACTAGGTTTGCCACTCTTAGTTCTCCACTTTTGTTTTGTCCAGTTTGATAATGACTTTTGTGGTGCTCTCATATGCTTCTTTAATCTCTTCTATTGTTCTGTGACATCCTATGCAGATATCGTCTTGCAGTTTACAGATGCCTACACATGGCGTTAAAATCTGCCTGTCCATTTACCAACAATCCACGCTAGTAATCCACCAAAGAATAATACGAATATCATAGCTATTCCATATCCCATATACTCTACCAACTCTGCTTGACGTTTCGCTGCCATCTTTTCTTGATAACGTCTAGACTTTCTTGCTTCTGCTTGAAACTCTTGCCAATCCTGCCATAATCCGGGTCTACCTAGATATATCATCATCTTCTTGAGTTCTTCTTCTTTTTCTCTTATCTGTTCAAGAGCCATGAACTCTTCTAAGTCTGCACCACCACCTTTAGACTTTTGTTTCTTTGCCTTCTTCTCTAGTTGTTCCTTTGAGAATACAAAGTCAGATATATGTTTAGCACAACCTGTAAGTTCCTTTCCGTTTGATACGAAACTTTTGATTACACTAAAAGCTGCATTTGCTGCCGCGAGTTCTGCTAACATTATCTTTTCCTTCTTGGCTTACAATATGCTGTTATCTGTAGATTAGGTCCTTCCTGTTTTGGTATTGAAGGTTGCTTGTGTAATCTTTCTGCAAAGTACAAGCATCTATCTATATCATCAAAGGTTTGTGTTTGGTCTACTACTCTTAATCCCATCATAAACACTAACACAAATTCAATCATTTCCTTTCTCTGTTGCTACTTGCTCCTCATGGCAATCACAGTTGCACTCTTCACAGTCGCAATCGTAACACTCACAAGTTTCACATCTATTTTTTCTTTTTTCTGTCATGTGCCTTCTTTAATTGTTCTTTCGCTTTTTTAGCGAGTGCTGCTTGTTCTGTCTTCCCAGATACCTTGGCTCGTTGTTCAAGGACAGTAAGGATTTGTATTTTCCTCGCATACGGTTTATTAATCTTTTTAACTTTAGATATCGTAGCTTTAGCATCCGATACGGTAGCAAATTTAATGCTAACAGTGTCTTTAGGGTTTTCATCCGTATAAAGCCTTCTATCTGAACCTTTAGGTTTTTTACCTGTGCCTACTTTAGGGTCTGCCCTTTTCTTTGACATTATCCTCTGTATCCACCACCTGCTGCTTTATATGCTTTGGCTGTCATTTGTGCTTTTCTTGCACTCCATTGACCGGGAGCACCTCCCTTACCACCTGCTTTGATTCTGTTAAATATTTTCTTACGCATGGTTGGTTTAGTGTAATTACCGGCAGCATTTACTGTGCTTCCCCCTTTGTTTAGTTTAAGTTTAGATAAAGACTTAGCTTGACCTGCGTGAGCTTTACTAGCTTTCTTTAACTTACTTGCTACTTTTTTTATTGTTCTTTTTGCCTTTGCTAGTGCCATCTCTATCCTCATATAAGTTATTAAACGTAGTGAATGGGTCTAGATAAGATTCATGTGACTCTGCTGA
>Ga0208148_1000607_pt1 | contig 13655 bp, 16 predicted proteins | sample DEB08_DNA_16_FD_184525 | JGI IMG/M metagenome (GOLD analysis project Ga0208148, IMG submission 184525) | Aqueous microbial communities from the Delaware River and Bay under freshwater to marine salinity gradient to study organic matter... | ecosystem: Environmental > Aquatic > Marine > Coastal ...
TAGAACTAACTGTAATGCTAGTACCAAGCGTTAAAGATGTTGTAGCTGTGATGCTATCAATGTACGCAGCTTTGAAACGTGCTGCATCTGTACCAAGGTCTACGTCACTGTCGGTCACAGGATACACCACGCCGTCTTCAATGCGTACTTGTTCAACGGCTGTGCCGCCTACTTCTACAAAGATGCTCCAGCGGTTGTTGCTAGTATCAACCACAATCTTATTTTTAAAATCTTGGTCGCCAATGATTTCAATGTTGCCGCCTTCACCAGCTCCACCGTCATGTTGGTGTCCAGTTGTACCTGCCGCAGCATACGCAAAAGCATTTACCAGTTGGTTGTATTCATCATTGAACAGTGATGCTGTAATAGTGTCGCCGTCTGTGAGGCTACTTTGTCGTGTATAACTTGTTCCTGCCATCTGGGTTATCTCCTGCCTGCTGGGACGTAATTTATGTATATGCCGTTAATTGCGTATGGTGCGTTCTGGTCTGTACTACTAATTCTAAAGCTGCAAGAATGTCCACTGCCTTGTATAGCTTGTCGAAGCATTGGGTCATTACTTGCTCCAAAAATAGCTGTTCCAAACACTGAGACTCCAAAGATTGCAGGGAGCGGAACAGCATCTAAAACATAATCTGCTGGCTGCGGTATTGCGGTATCTTCGTAGTCGTAACGCACTCTGAGTATTGGTTGAACTTCGCCTTCAGGCGTAATAGAAATCTTTGCGTAATGTAAAGTCTTTCTAGTTCCGATGTCTCCAAAGTCATAGTTAGGTGTTGCGTATTGTGCTTCAATATTAAAAGCTATGCCGTTTTCGTAAAATCTATTTCCTTTGTCATGGTTATAAACATAACCTTCAGCATCTCCGTGATATTCTTTTTCGACACCGTTAAAACCAAAACCTGACATAAAGCTTGTAGCTTGTATACCTTTTGTTTCTGACCACTCAAAACCATTAGCAGCCAATGTTCCTATAATTCCTTTAGAGACTTTTGCAGACTCTCCTTCTACAGTATAAAATAATCTGTACTGTGACTTGCTTCTTAATACTGAACTTGCTATTGTGTACGTATCAATTGACTTAGCAAGGTCTGAAGTAATAGACTGTATCTGTCGGCTTACTGATCCTAACTCAACGTCACCAATACGAGATGTACCAGCAACAGAACGAATACCATCAGGACTTAAAAATACTAAGTCGCCGCCAATTTCTTGTATGCTATGATTACTTAAACAACCTACATTTTGTGTAATAGGCACAATAGCGATAGAAGCAGGATCATTAATATTTATAAGCTTATGCAAGCTATTGCGACAAAAGATAATCAAGTCGTCTCGAAAGCTTTTAAGTCCAATTACTTGATCAGCTAATGCAATAGCTCCTGATCCTGTACCTGTAAAATCTTCAGGAACAAAATTCTTACTATAATAAATAGTGTCTTTAGCTGCATCAGCTCCAGCAACTACTAAGTGGTGATCATGTACAGCACATGTAGAAGGAGCATGTTGATTATCAACTACAATTTCTTCTGCAAAAAAAGTACGAGTAGTTAAACCTCCAGTACCTTCCATGTGAAAGTAAAAAGGTTTGTTTACTCCGTCACAAATAACAATCTGACCGTAAGTAGTATTGCCTTCATACAGCGCAAAAGTAGATTGTTTTTGATTTGTTCGTGCTACTAAAGGCTCTGCAATAAATTCTGAATACGAATCCCCATTAACGGCTACTGAAGCTCTATTAATTTGTAGCCAGCTATTTCCATCGACACTAAAGAAAATACCATCGCCTGAACATACTATAAGGCCATCTGCGTAAACTTCAAGGCCTAAAATTTTATTATTTCCATTTGGCTTTGTACTGCCAAAAGCTGTATAGCCATTTACACGGCGATACCCACCATCAGGATCGACTTCAAAGTTTACAAGCTTTGTAGCTAATCCGGGCTGGGCAAGCATCTCAAGCTGATTAAGGTTAGTATTTAAACCTCCTTTGCATGAGATACCAAAAGGTTGGGAAGCTGCCATATTATACGAATCTCATTCTGTCGTCTTTAATGTAAGTTGGCGAAGGCTCAATAAGATTTGAACGCATACTGCGTAAACCTTTTTTATAATCATCAAGCGCAAATGCAGCGGCTTGTGGGTTGTCTTTGAACTGCCAAATATAATATCGTGCTTTAGCTAAAAGAACTGAACTGTACATCTCAGGAAACACTAGAGTGTCTGAGTATGCAGTTAGTTTTGTAGGAAGGGCCCACGCATAAAACCACACGCGGTATGCCTTATCAGGGATAGGGCTTAGTCCAAACTTGCGACTGTCGGGACTTCTAATAACTCTGTTGGGCTGACCGTACTGTTGAGTATCAGCATCATCTAAATTTTCGGAGACTCGTCTAAAGTCTTTCCATTCTTCGGTAGTCATAAAACGCAAGTTGCTTCCCATGAAAGGAGCTGTCTCGCCTTCGACACCTACTGTTGTAATATAAAAATTATCCCAGTCAATAGATCCATAGTCAGTTGTAACGCTATCGCTTGTGGGCTTCAGCTCATAAAAGCGTGTACCAGCTACTGTTTCAACATAAGTATTGCCGTACATTGGATCTACATCACCGCTTCCGGCAACAGATAAAAAAGGCCATTGCGGCTCTTCAGTTATAATATCGAAGTATGCACGATTGATAGAATCTTTTACATGTTGCTGAACTCCTACCGAAGTTGCAAAGGAACCAGCTGTTAGAGAAACTTCATTCAGTTCGCGTAAAAGCTCGTTGGTTAAATCTAAGTAGGATGTTGACATGTTTATTTAGCCTGTGTAGTTTTTGAAGTTGTTGTTTCTTTCTTTTTAAAGATAGCATCCCAATTATCATCAAACTTCTTTTTATTTTCTGGCTTGTAAAAACTTCCGGTGTCACCAAATATTCTGTTGTTTTGATTGTTTCTTAACTTAACTCTGTTTGAAGCATTTCCTATCTGAGGCATCCTTTATTCTCCCTTTAAAAAACAGAGGGGCTTTTACACCCCTCGTTTTCTTGACTAGTGCTTAGTCAATTTCGTAGAACGCTGATACGAGTGCATCAGGACGCAATACTTTAGCACCATAAACGTGCAAACCGCGACAAATGTCACCAAAGCTATCTTGGTCACGAAGGACTTCAGTGCTGGTGATAGTTTGTGCAGTTGCAGTAGAGCTAATGTGACCCGCGAGGATCTGACCAGCTGCTGCGCTAGTACCGGGGACGTTGTTAGACTTGTACATGTCAAAGCCACGCAGCTTGCCTGAAGATACCAGACCGTTGCGAATAGAACCTTGACCAGCATTAAAGTCTACAGACATCAGCTTAGAGCTAGACTGAGAGAGTTGCTCGTAGAAGCTAGGTGGAGCTAGGAACCAACGACCTTCTTCTGGGATGTTCTGCTCGTCAAGAAGACGGGCCATGTGAGCCATCACATCAAGAGGATCGTTAGCACCAGTGATGTCGATAGCGCCAGCGCCATCAAATACACCAGCACCAAGGTTAGTAGCACTGTCTGTACCCAGAACGTGGTTAGGGGCAGCAGCAGAAACACCAGCAAACATTTTAGCAATTACACCAGCATCAAAAGCATCACGCAGAGCGTAAGCAGCAGATGAAGATGCAACTTCTTTAAAGTTTACGTGAGACATTGCAGTTTCAATATCGTCAACTTTGAATTTAAATGCGTTAGCCACATCTACAATCAAAGTAGTTTCTACGTCAGTCAGTTTAGTTTGAGCTACGTCCGCACCACGCTCATACTGATAGACAGTAATTTCTGGCTCTTTGATGATCTTTACAGAATCGCCATAGGCAGAGATTTCACCGGCATAGTCAGTGTTAGTAATAGCTTCAGCTACAGAAGACTTTCGAAAGAAGTTAAGAACCTTCTTAGAAAAGATTGAGGGAAGGAAAAACTGGTTAGTTTGACCTGCGCCGTCACTAGCGAAGTTACCGTTGGTGGTGGTTGCTTGTTCAAATGTTGCGTCACTTACGTTATAAGCCATGTTATGTTACTCCAAAAAAGACAATTAATTAAGGTACTACCCTGCCTTCCATTATGGCCTGATCAATTTCACTTTCAAATTTATCGAACTGAACCATAGACAGTTTAGCAATTTCCCGTTGTGACCAAATCTTCGGTTCTTTAGTATCTACATTTGTTGTTTTAGTAGATACCATGTCAGCCGCTGATCGGGCAGATTGTGATTTTCCTGTCTTCTGTTTAGATTTTGTAGTTAAACCATTTTCCATTTTATAAAGATCAATAGCTTTGATTGCCAGTGGAACATTATTAGGGTTGTTATAGATCCAATCCTGAATTTGTTCAGGTTGTTCTTTAGCCCACGCATGAAACTTTTCGTCTCCACGAATGTCCTCAAAATCAGGATGTCGTGAACGCAATGTAGCTTCTGCTTCTTTACGACCAATTGCAGCTTCTCTTTCTTCGATGATTGCCATCTTAGTTTTAAGAGCTTCAAGTTGCTCAGCGCTTTTTAAATGCGCTACAGTTTCTACAGTATCATACAGATCTGGGTATTGAGTCCTAAAAGTTTGGAGATCTTCTTCGCTTTTTGGCGGCGTGTACGGAGCTTGTTGCTCTTGACCAGCTGCTTTGAGTTCGAGTTCTCGTTGCTTAAATTCGGCAATACGGTGATCATAGTGCTTCTTTAAATCATCATATCTCTTTTTATAATTAGAACTTCCTTTTTCAGAAGTCTCTTCTTTAGGTGCCGGGCTACGGGTGGCCTTTGGTTGAGATTCTTCTTCATAGTACATTCCATCTGCGCTTCCCTTACTTGGTGCGTCTGGCGTATGCCAAGACTTTTTAGAGTTGTACGGATTGGCTTGTGGTTCATTTACATCATCATTAACATCTAACATTCTATCACTCTCCTTTAGGGGCTTGTCAGTCTTTCAAGGTGGCTGTACTGTTCGCGTTTACAATACAGGGTCTCGATACTCCAAGGTGGCCTCTGGATTTTTATTGTGATAAGGGGCTCAAAAGTTTTGAGGTAGCCTTATCGTTATCTTACACTTGGCATTTGATTAGCAGAAATCATTTGTTTTTTAATTTCTTCTTCCTCTCCGGTTTCTGAATACATACCACCTTTATTATCTGTGGGTGCATCATCTACCATGCCGCCAAATGCTTTCTTCATTAAACCGCCGTCATAGGCTTTCTCAGCTTCGTCCATCATAGTTTGTAGCTGATCAGCGCCTAACTGATCGGTGGCCTTCTTGGTGAAAACAAATTCACCATCCGATAACCTTGCGGGAATCGAATCTGATGTTCCAGTTCCGGGGCCTTCAACTTCTCCCGAACCAGAAAATTCTGTTGCAATAGATACGACTTTATCAAAAATGTCGCTTAAGCGCTCATCTGTGTCTAGCAGTTCCATAAGATATTCTTGGTCTTCTGCTGGAAGAGCTTCATTTAATACATACTGAAGATGCTCTTGTTCCATTTCATCATCTGGAAGCTGTGAAGCTTTTACTTCTTCCATGTCTTCTTCTGGAATATTGCTATAAGTATCAACAGGAACGTCATCTTCCATTTCCATCTCAGGCGGTACAAGCATAGAACCACCTTCAGCGTACTTAACTTTCATAGGATCGTTTTTCATTGTGCCGCCTTTCATTTTTGCAGCACGCGGAGTAAGTTTTTCTAAACGATCTAAGGCAGGGCCGTACATATCAACATCTTCTTCAGACACATTCGCTTTAAATTCTTTAAGATCTTGGGGCTTAAGCTTTTGCAAATAGCTATATACATCTTCAGCGCCATGAAACAAGCTTAAGTTTTCGGCAGCTTCTTTACCAGACATGCCCCCAGCAGCTTCTGCTTGTTGCTCATACATTCCCATACTGTAGTCGTCACCCATTACATCAGCTTGAGACTTAGCTGGAAGAGCTTTCATTAAGCTTTTATAGTCTTTATCGCTTAATTCTTCTAAGTACTGTGGGTTATCAGCAAGTTTTTCATTTAAGGCTTCTTGAACTCGTTCAGCATCTATCTGACCCTTTTTAGCTTTAGAGACTTTTTTTCCTGCTGTTTTTTCTGCTACGTCATCTAGTTTGCCTAAAAGACTTAAGATTATTCCTGCTTTACCTGCCATTATTCTGCCCTCTTTCTTGCTTCAATTATTTGATCTCTAAGCTGTAGGAGTCCTGCCAGAGAACTCACTCTCCCCTGCTTGCGGTACAGCTCCAGTTCCGATGTTGCCACCGCCAGTCCCTGTAGCTCCAAGTTCTTGAGGTTGAGAAGGTGCTGCTTCAGCGCCTCCCATAGCTCCGGGTTGTTGATTAGCGGGGACAGCCTCGCTGCCATTTGCTTGTCCAGCATTTTGTGCTCCTATAATTTTAGCCATGATCGCTGCTTCTTCAGGATCATTAAGAATTTCGTCAGGGTCAAGATCCAAGCTATATGCAAGCTCGCTAATAATCTTAGAAATCTTAACAAACGGAGCAATGGTTGGGTTCTGAGCTGTCTGTAAAAACATTGTTAAACGTTGGCTGCGGACTTCTTTTTGCATTAAGCTGTTTGTGCCTAAAGCTTTAACTTCTAAATCACCTTTGATATTTAACTGGCCTTCAAAAAACTGCATGTTCCATTGAAAGAAGTATTCGCCAAGAGGCTTCAACAAAAAATCATCAACATTTTTAACTACTGTTTTCATATTTAAAGACGCAGCACCTAGTAACATAGACATGCCAGAGGCTGTACGAGTCATGCTCTGTACGCCTGTCTGTCCGTGAGAATAACTAGGAATGCCTGTTTCTTCGTCTGCAAGCTGTCTAAATTTATCAAACATCATTAAGTTTTCTTGAGAAGTATTAGGAAACTTTAAACCATGAATTGCTTGACCCTGCATACCGGCTTGTCGTCTAAAGACTTTACCCGGATAGATTTCCATTGATTGTCCACCAACCAACGCAGACTCATCTACATCAAATACTAAAGAGCCGCTTAACGCTAAGTTGTCAATTGCCATACGTGCGTGGCCGTTCATTATCTGTTGCGAGTCATCCATATTCTCAGCAACGCCAATACCAAAAAAGCTATAAGGATTTCGCTCATATGGAAAAGCGTTGTAGGGGATTCTGTAAGGAGTAAATGGATTGATAACGCCCCTGAGAAGCTTGCCGTTACAAATCCAAGCATTGACTTGAACTTCATCTAAAGTGTCTACTCCTTCTGGTAACTGCATGCCTACTTCTTTAGCATAGTCTGCATCCATTATTCCCCAGTATTCTATAACGCTATACTGATCAGAGCCGTACTCTTCAGTTCGTGCATCGTCTTTCAGTTCAAACTCGTAATCTTTTTCTACGTAGTTTGGGCCTAAATCAAGACATTCACGAATTTTATCTTTATCAAAATAAGGAAGCTTTCCTAGTCCTCGAATCTGCGAACGATTCATTTTGTGGCGATGAAAAATATACTCGCATTCTTGAATAGTAGTAGCATTAGGATCTGGAAAGAAATCCCAAATGCTTACAAACTCAATGCGCGGAACACGAACAGACAAAGGTTTATATGTTCTTTCATTTGTTTCTTCGTCTGTTTCCCAGCGGTTTAAAGTCTTGTTGAAATTAAACGGGCCTTTGACAATTCCAGTTCCAAAGAGTGCTGCTTCAAATAAAGCGTTACGTAGTTCTCCGCCGCCATTAGATTCTTCAAGTTGATCGTGAATAAGCTTTTGCATTTCACGCGCTGCTGTTTTTGCAGGAGTCAACTCAGGAATAGTAGGGTCTGGTGAAGGGCCTTCAACAAACTCTAAGTTTGCTTCTTTAATAGCTTCTTCAAGAAAGTTTTCACCTTTAGCAAAAGTAGCACCGGCCTTAAGAGTTTTACCGTCTCCAACATAACCAACATCAAAAGGGTCAGCTGGTTTTTCTTTTTGTTCTGGGGCTGCTTCTTGTGTGCTTGTTTCTAAACCCGGAGCAGCTGTATTCAAATGGCTATACTTAGCAACACCTTCCGTCACTTTAGTTTCTGTTACGCCAATTGGAAAATCACCTGTGCCAAACAACACGTCTACTAGCTGGCCATAGGCTGCAAGTACTTTTGTTTTTGTTACTTTTACAAAGACTTTAGATTTTTCTGATTCACGGAACTTAACATTCTTTGGATATACACCACGGAAGTTATGGTAAGCTTGAAGCCAACGTCTTTCGTCATATTCTCTAGAGCGTTCAGCGCTTGCAAACCGTTCTTCAACTAAACCCACAAAACGATTACGAACGTCTTCTTCTAAATTAAGCTGCATTCCGTCTTCGTTTTCAACAGGAGCAAAGTACAGATAATCAGAATTGTCGAGTAAACTATTTTCGTTGTCTGCCATTTAATACTGTATCCTTTAATAACCGAAAACAGAATCTACGGGAGCGTAGACTGTTTCGCGTTGTAGTTGTCTCATTCGACTCAGCGTATCTATAATACGAGGTCTTGACATTATCAGATAACGTAGAGCATCATATGCGTGATCGGGTGCATGTGTGTTAACGTCTTCTGGATTGGATTTATCCAGAGGAATACTTTGAAGTTCGCGTATCAGGTTCGGGCATGTATTAAAAATCTGTAATCGGGGCCTACCGCTTTGCTGCAACTTCAAGTATTCGTGGATTTGAATCTTACCCTGTATTCGGTTCTTGTCTGCTTTTCTTAGCTTGTGTCCAGCTCTTTGAAGAGTTTCACCGACTGTTGGGCCTATAGTTCCTGTACGTGACCAGCACGCAGTATCAAGAACTCCGGGAACTGACATAGGATCTTCTAACTCCATGTTGGTTAACATCGCTGCTAAGTCAACACCTGTCAATCCTTTTTTGTACAGCTCCCTATAAATAATTAGTGTTCCATCACTTGGATCTACTGTTCCCCAAACGCAAGCGCTTTCTGAAGCATATCCGTAGTCAATCCCTTTTATCTTTTCCCAGTGAAGCGGAATGTCAAATGGTGTGATGACATGATCTATTGGGTTGAACTCTGTAAAGGCTGCGCCCTCTGCAACATCCCAGTTGCCGTCTAATAGCTGTTGTCGCTGTGTAGGCGGCAAAGCTTTTAGCATCATTTCGTATCGGCCATCTGTAGCCAAGTACGGGTTATCTTGTAGCCTAGCCGGTATAAACTTTCTGGTCAGGCCGTCAGTACCCTTAAAAGGCTCATAGGAAGGCGCAGGATCGATGTAACGCTTCTTTACCCATGTAGCCCCTGCTCCACCCGGATTCGCCGTACAGCGCATGTACGTCTGTATTTCAGGGTCTGTAGTACGAAGTCTTGAAGCCAAGTAGTTCCAAGCAAACTCTGTGGGCAAGTGAGTAATCTCATCAAACCCTATCCAGCTATATGCTTGTCCTTGATAACGGTATACGTCTGCGTCTCTTTCCAAGAAGCCAAACTCAATCTTTGCACCACTTGGGAAGTTCCAAAGCTTTTCTACTTCTTTGTACTTACAGCCCGGAAAGGCTTTTGGGTACAGCTCGCGACTCTTATCAATCAGTTCGCGCAATTCAGGCATAGAGCGTCTAATAATTAACCCTCTATGGGCTGCGCGGTGTGCATATCGTAGCGGGTCTACTAGCATGGCGTAGGACTTACCACCTCCCGCTGCACCACCGTACAACACATCGGTCTCGCTTGAAGCAAGGAAGTCTTCTTGTGGGCCTTCATTGGCTTTAAAGATGATTTCTTCTTGCGCTTCTTGCGATAAACCCTTTGGCAGGTTCTCAAGCTCTGGAGCTTCTAGAACATTTCCTTCCGTAGACGAAGCAGTTGCATTTAGTTTGTTAAGCGTTTTGTTTGTTGTTTTTATACTTTGCTTATAACTTTCTACTTTTGCTTGCGCTGCCTTTAACTTCTTTTGTTTTTCGCGGACAACTTTCTTTGCGTCCATCTTTGCCTTAGTCTCAGAATGGTAATTATAACCACGGCTTTTAGATCCTTTTGCTCTGCCTGATTTCTTACGCGGGGTGCCATCTGCTTTGAGTATAAACTCTCCGGCATCATCCTTGACATAATTATCAGGGTTTAGTTCCCAGTCTTTCATGTGCGTTTAGCAACTATTTTCTTTAAGCCCATGTGTGAGAGCGACCTGCCTGTAGAGTGTTCTAGCCACATAGCACCTTCGCGCAAAGACAATACTTTATCCTTTATCATCGGCAAGACTTTATCTAGAGCTTCTAGTTCTTCTGGTACTGGGGTTAACAACTCTGTGTTGTTCTCGTCCAGCTTATAACCAAATGGAATAGTACTACTAGATCTCCTCATAGTTTCCTTCTATGACTGTTTCTTGTTTTGCGGGCAGTATGAATAAACCACCACCCCCATTAACAGTAACATCAAGTCTATCGGTCTTGCCTAGCCCTACGCGGTCTAGAATGGTCTGTGCTGCTTGTATACGCATATTGGCTTGCGGTATAGGCTCAGCACTATCCATAATGTGTACTAGCTTTAGAGCGGCTTTAGGCGCGCTCTGTGCCAGTATGTTCGTAGCAAGATCAAGTATTTCTGTTTTTAAAGCTTTAACAACTGCTGGATAGCTTGTTGCGCTGTATCCTGCTAGTTCTGCTGCGTGCTTAGCGTCTCCACCACATTCAAGTAAATGTTGCAGGAAGGACTCTTGTTTAGTTGTTAGAGCTTTAGAACTCATTGAATCTGCTTCTTTGATTATATTACTACAGTATATACTCAGAATGAGCAGTTGTCAAGTAGTTTATGCAATAAAGTTATAAAAGAATATACGAAAGTGCTTGACAAAACTCCATTCTAGTCCTATAATGAATATTAAGCCCACCGGGGTTATATAGTCATTCTAGCCCCTCTCTTCTTGTTCGTCTCCATCCGCCCCTTTTTAGTTCTTTGAAGTCTTTAAAGCTGCGGCGCTATCTGGTATACAACCAATCTCTTCTCAAAATGTATAAGATTGTATATATATACCGGGTACCCCCCCTGGCCACCTGCCCACCCCATGACACGAAAGACTTTAAAGTCTTCAGAGCCTCCAAAACCTAACTCTTCCTCGCGTAAAAGACTTTTAAAGTCTTCAAAGTCTTCAAGGCCAGCTATCTAGTTTACTAACTAGGGAGACTTTGAAGATGTCTTAGAATCTATAGATTCTTCAAAGGATCTTCCAAGTTTTTCAAGCACTTAGCAGATTTTATAATCTTTAGATTATACCCCCTCTTAGTTTTATCACACACACACAGTGAAACTATCACCGCACATATACTTCCGCACAGTAATACCATTACTCCGCCTACGAAGACTGTTGATTTGTACAGCACTGTATAAACCACTGGATAGAGGTGTTTCTTGCTTTTTTCGTGCCTGTTAACACGTGCATAATGCGCTCATGATTAATTGCGCGCTAAAAGACGTTGACATCGTTTGGGGCATTCTGTAGCTTGGAAAACGTCAAAACGACAGCAGCCACTTTCGGCTCAACACAAACATAAGGTGATATGATATGAACACATTTGCAAACATCGACCAGAACAAACTAGCCACTGCTAAGCAAGTCTACGGAGTAGCTTGTCACTTTGCCAACATCCATGCTTCAGCTCCTTCGGAGCGCTATGGTCTTACCAAGGTCTTCAACGCTATCCTGAATAAATTCTATAGCGACCAAGATGCTTATATGACTCACGGCGAAGTCACAGACTTTAGAGAGCACCAAGTTGTTCCGGCTCAGTTCATAGAACTTGTGCAGAAGCCAAAGGCTAAAGCAAAGCCAAAGGCTGCCAAGAAAGTTAAGGCGAAGGTTGAACCGAAGGTTGTCGCTATCAAAGAAGTTAAGCCGAAGGCTACTGCTGCTAAAAAATCTACACCGGCTGCCAATAGCGTAGCTAAGAAGATGGATGATAGGATCACTGCACTGGAGACTAAAGTCTCTGACGTTGACAATAAGCTCGATGCAATCCTAGCAATCCTGAGCAAGTAAATAGAATTATCAACGGCCAAGGATGGCTATATAGAATTTATAAGGTGAATACGATGGAAAAGCTAATTGTTAAATTTGAACTGAATCCCACGGTAGATAATGCTAATAGAATATATAAGCACGAAAGAAAGCATCCGATGAGTGTCTGTTGCTTAAACAGCGAGCAAGTCAAATTACTTAATAAAGCTATGGAGATGAGAGTATGAGAATTGAAAAGAAAGGTTGGGTTTTAGTATATAAATCTACTGGAGCAATAGTAGTACATAACGAATTGATCAGAGACTTTAGGGGCGAAGCTTGGATTGTTACCGGAGGTAATCCACCACATCATAGTGCTAGTACTGGCAAGATCTGGGCGACACAATTAGGAGGTGAGGGGACTCGTGAGTTGTTTCCCCAAGTTTTTGAATTAGAATGGCTAAATACTATGGAGGGTGTTTAGTATGGACTATTACGAATCAGCCAAAGGCTTAACAATCAGTAAGAAAAGAGCTATAGATGAGGTGGTTGAGCATGGTGTCTCAGTTCCTGAGTTCCTAAAAGACTTAGGAGATCGAGAAACTTACAAGGCCACTGAAGTATTACAGTGGTTAGGATATTAAAACCCTTTAAAGTACTTTAAAACTAGGTAAATATACTATGAAATTATCTGAAGTGAATGTTAAAAACATTAAAGAGTTTAAAGATCTATATATTTGGGTATGTTCAATGCCAATAGACAGCAAAGATCGTAGAATTTTAATGGACTTGATAGATGTTAGTTGCAAATTGAACACAGAATTATGGCAATCGAAGGGAGCTTTCCGTTAATTATTATTTTCCGTGAGTATGATGCGCTCTTTCACAACCGCATTATGCTCAGGGAAAGGAGTTGACAGCCAGCAACACAAAATGCCACTATTGAAAACGTCAAAACAACAGCAACCCAAATTACAGGTGACAATTATGTACAATATACACGGTATTCAGGTACAAAACTATGCTCAACAATCAGCAGATAACATGGCCGATGTAACTTTAATGACAGTTCTGAGCATTCGACAGCCTTGGTTGAACATAGGCTCCCAAATAATAGATGTCCGCACCAATAAAGCTAGTGCCAAGTCCCTTTGGGGAGGCAAGAAAAAGACTTATCAGTACTTGCAAGCCAATAAATATATGATGTATGGCCAAATGATGGCGGTCATTAACAGTAGCAAGACAGATGCTAGTAAATCTATGAGCCTGATGAAGATATTCCTGAGAGTTGACGGCCTAGGTGTAGCAAAAGCGGGGTTTATGTGTCAGTTAACAGCTGGATTGGTTGGTTGTATGGATAGCCACAACATAAAAATGTATAACTTGGACGCTAAAGACTTTGCACTTGCTAAGAATCCCAAGACTGTCAAGGGTCTTGAAGCTAATAACAAAAAGATTAGAAATTATATACAGATTTGCCATGAATATGGCACAGAGAATTTATGGAATAGCTGGTGTAGCTTCTTAGCTACAAAGTCTCCCAAGTGGAGAGATGCTAATCATGTAAGTGAAGTACATTATACTTACTTGATTGGAGATAAGTGATGAGCAGTTTAACAGATAAAGAAATCCTAGACTTTGTAAAAGAAAACATAACAATAGTTAAAGACATGACCGGTCATATCGTAATAAAAGAAGTGCTCTGCTCAATTATTGGCGATGTTGGTGGCCATGTCTATGG
>Ga0208148_1000608_pt1 | contig 13641 bp, 18 predicted proteins | sample DEB08_DNA_16_FD_184525 | JGI IMG/M metagenome (GOLD analysis project Ga0208148, IMG submission 184525) | Aqueous microbial communities from the Delaware River and Bay under freshwater to marine salinity gradient to study organic matter... | ecosystem: Environmental > Aquatic > Marine > Coastal ...
AATGCTTGTTTAAATTTAACGAATTTATTTAATTTGGGTAAACCAATTTGAAATGCCATTTCTAAACATACTTCTTGAACTATATCTGGCATATCTCCACATGGTTTTAAGAAAGTCTGCATATCTCTTTTTGCTATAGTGTAATCTATTAGAAAAAGTTTAAGTCCTGTTTCATAAGTAATACCATCTTTAAATTCATGTTTTTCACGTTCTTTTACTAAATGCCCAGCCCCAATAGTCCAATGCCCTAAATGATCTTTGTATGGTTTTAAAATTATACCACCTTCGTGATCTATTATTTCTTGGTGTAATCTACCATCATCAATCATCTGTTCCTCCTATATTTTCTAATTCTTTAACTTCTATTGCCATTAATGTTTTAAGTTTTTCTAAATACACTATTGCATCCCATAATTCTTCTTGAGCGTCATCAATCCACGCAACAAAAGATTTTCTGCTGTGTAACATTGTTGAACCATATTTTTTAATGCCATCATCAGCCCTCTTGCTCATTCGTTGCATTATTTTTTTTATCATTTTGTCCTTCGTCATATTTCTCCTGTAATTCTAACATTGATATAAAGTTGTGGCTTTGTATATGTCCATCACTAATCATAAGTTGAGTTATACCATAACTCCACCCATTTGCATTATTCTTCGCATATTCCTCTAAATGACCATAATTCATACAAGTTCCAACATTCACAATTTTAACATAATTACCTTTTCCTAATTTACTGGCTCTCCAGCTTCGTTCTCTATGTGAATGACCAAAAACAATATCGTGAGTTGCACCATTTGAGATAACACTAGCTTCAGCCATCTTACCGCCAATCTCTCTACCCATTTCATTCATAGGTACATGGACGAAAGCCACACCTTTAATAAAATAAAAATCTCCATATTCTGAAATACCCCAACCTCTTTTTCTCCATAGAGTTTCATATTGCTGGGAAAATGCACCGACTACTTCTTTATGTTCGTTTTCATATCGGTATAGCCGCATTTCGTGATTACCTAAACAGTAATGCTTAATAGGGTTAATATCACCCATGCCTTCATGTAAAAGTTTTAAACATTCGTCTGTAGTATTTATATCTTCTAATATTGGCGGTTTTTTAGCACCTTTAACTGTATGGTTTTTATCGTAGAATGAGCAACTATCAAAACTTGAGAAGTCACCTATACAAACTAAATAATCTGGATTGTATTCTCTAATTGCTTTGCCTATCCATAAAAATCTAGATTGATCTTCTTCTGGGGAGCAATGTGCGTCTGGAATGACAAATACTTTTGTTGGCGTTGAAAATGTTGTTTGTTGTGCTGGTATTCTTACAATAGGTTTTTTATATTCTTCTATAATAACTTGCGGCTTAACTTCTTTGTATCTGTGCCATTCTATCGTCCAATGAGAACTCTCTAATGCAAGTTTTTCTATCTTATCTATTTTTCTTTGAAGTGTGGTGCGTGGAATATCTAAAATATCTTCTACAATCTTTTTAGCACCAGATGGTTGATTTAAACCGCCTTTGCCTAGTGGTGGATAACCTTTATCTAACGCTTCGTGTAGTTTTTCTTGGATAAGTTTTAACTCGTCCCATTCTTTATCTTCCATCTTAGCCAATCATAGATAACACCCAAGATACGAATTGTGTTAAAACCATGAAGCCAATAGCCCATAAAATATAATTAAGTTTGCTAATGTCTTTTTCTAAATGTTTTAAATGGTTATTTTGAATAAGATCAATCTTATTATAAATGTCCAAGAGTTGTTCTCTTGTAGTTTTAGGTGTTAACTTGCTCATTAATAAAACATTTCATTGCCACAGTTAATTGTCTTTCTTTAAGTTGTTCATCTATTTCTAACACAATACGATCAACAGCATTATCACAAGTTTCATAATTATCAAAACTTATTGGTAATTTGCCACCTATTGAGCAAAAAGGTGCAAGAGTTAAATTAGCAATACAAACAACAGTATGAATAAACCACATTAACCCTGTCTATTATATTTTTTCCATGATTTCAATTTGTGCTTATTTTTTGGCTTGGAGCGTGAAGAGTTTCCTATACTCGTTCTTTTAACAACCTTATCAAATTTTTCTTTTGCTACAGTTTGTTTAGCCATTGAGTTGACTTAAAGGATTTTCTAAAGCTAGTTTAATTCTTTTATCTATTTTTTCTTCTAGCTTTTGCATTTCTTCTTTTAGTTCATTAACAGTTTCTTTTAAATCTTTGGAATTATCTCTGCCATCTTGCTTAACTCTTTGCTCAACATCTTCAACAATAGTTTCAATTCTTCTAACATCTGCTTTTAAATCATTTTTTAATTCTTTAGCCACACCAGCAACTAATTCTACTTCCTCTAATATCATAGTCATTTCTGATTGTAGCATCTCAGTTTCTAATTGAATAAGATCTAATCTTTTATCAAATCCGCTTAAATCTGGTGCTGTATAGCTGTTTATCTTTTTTTCCATTAAGAGATATCTGGAATATACTTCAAAAGAACCCCATAATACGCCTACAAAACTACTTAAAACAGTAAGTATAAGGAATATCTTACCTCCTCTGAACTTTATACCACCTACATCTATTTCTGTTGCCATTGACTATCTATCATTTCATTCATTAAACCATCACTTCCTACAAATAAGAAATAACTTGCCATATCATTATCATTGATAACTGTGTCTGGCAAAACAACATTTGAAAAAAAACCCACTCTATCATTTAGTTGTTGTTGATCTTGGAAAAAGGTTTTAGTGTTCCCTAATACTTGCATAACTACGAGGGTTTTAGTTTGGTTTACATCATCATACTTTTTTTTATCGTCCATCTTTTTCATAATCTTTTTTACAGCTTTTTCTTTAGATGATTCTTCTTTCTTCTCTTCTTGAGCTTCTTCTTTTTTCTCTTCTTGCTCTTCTGTTTGTTCTGGTTCTTTCTCTTCGTTCTTTGCTACTTCTATTTCGTTTGTTTCTTTCTCTTCTTCTTCTTGGACTTCCTCTTGTTGCTGTTCTTCTTCTTTTGTATCTACTTCTACCTCAACCTTTTCTGTCGTTGTTTCTTCTGTAACAGGCTCTTCAATACTTGTTTCTATTTCAGTTTCTATTTCTAACTCTAATTCTATTTCAGCAATTTCAATCTCTGCAATTTCTATTTCTACTTCTGCATATGTTGGCTCTTGTATTTCTATTGGTTCAAAAGTCATTCCTACATCTGTTTCAATAGGCATATTAGATTCAAATACATCTTCAACTACATTAATTACATCTTGAGAAGCATCAGCATTTAAAGCAATAAACATTTCTACGCTTGTTATTGCCTGTGTTATTATTGTGTTAATTGTGTTGTATAATACATTTATCTGAACATCATCAAATAAAACGCCAACTGAAATTCCTATATCTCTTCCACCTACCTCAACAATTAATGTTGTAAGACTTCCAGAAAATTCAAAACTATTTTCATATACTTTAAAACCAGAAGCTGTTCCGCTTGCTGAGAGAATGTCAGTTCCAGAAAAAACTTCTGTTGTTCCATCTTTACCTGTGATGTGCATATACACAGAATCTTGAGGGTCTTGTTTATCTACATGAATTGAATAATTTGTTTCTCCACCATATTTTATATTGAGTTCTGAAATATCAATCGTGTTTATAAAAGTTGTTCCCATGTTAGGAACTCCCATAACTGAAGTTGAATTACCAGACCCTGTAATTTCAGCACATTTATCTGTACCTAAATTATTACAATAAGAACCAGAAGGCATTGAAGCACTACCTTGACCACCCCAATCAATATCCATATCACCTTCTTTTGAGGAAGAAACAAAACCATTATCTCCATCTAAAATATTTCCAGAATTTTCGTTTGTAACTGTGGTTGTTGTCGTTGTTGTTTCTGTGGTAGTCGTTATTGTGATACCATCAGAACCATGTTCGGTTGTTTCAGTTATAACTTCATCAATTATTTCTTCTATTGTAGGGGTACAAAGACCTGTTGTATCAGTTGAGCAATCTACAGCTTGACTAGAAAAGGATAGGCAAACCGATATACATAGCCATAGCCATAAATATAAACTTCGTAAGTTCATTATTAGCTTCTCTTTCTTCAACTGTTATTTCTCTTCCTTCTAATATATTAGCTTTTATTAAACTTCCATCTGGTATCATATCTGGATTTTCTAACCAGCCTTGTTTTGCATCTGTACCAATTTTTGAATCATAAGGGCAATATGTTCCAGCTTGATACATACTATCCCATGTGCGACTATCTAAACACAAAACTGACACAGCCGCTACTTTCATTCCCATAGAATAAAGTCTAGATGAGATCTTTAATTTTGCACATAAAGGATCTTCTTTCATAAGTCCTGTTGCTATTCCAAGTATGTTTGTTTGTATTGCTCCGCTAGTTGCTACCATACAAATATCAGAATTATTTACAACAACACTTGGAGCATTGGCTGTAGGTACGGATTTATCTATTACTGTTGAACTTACTGTGTTTGTGTCCGCACTTTTTGAATCTGTTGCAACTGCAATAACTGTAATTGTTGCAAGTAAAATAAATAGAGTTTTCATCTAGCTGTTGTTGGTACACCCTCTGATGATACAAATGGGCTTTCTGCCCATGCCATGTAGATGTAAGTTCCTCCATTATGATTATGTCCACTTTCACTTGTTCTAACTTTAAAACCATTTGATAGTAAATCAACAGCATAATGATTTGCTTCTGCTCTATTGTCATTTGCAACTACATAAGCATTTACTGGATTTATAGGTGAAACTTTATTATCTCTTAAAACAAAATTTTCTCCACTTGCATCTGTTCTTTTAACGATAAAAAAAGCAGGTTTAAACCCTGTATAGATAAATGGCCCATCTGCATTACCATTACCTGTGTAGCTACCAAATTTACTATAGCCTTGTATGGGTGCAAAACAATAAGCTATAAATGTGCCGCCGCTTATATTTGTCCTGTTTGAATAGCCAGTTGTGAAAACTGTGCTAGTTGGATTTGCACCCCATTCGTAAGCGTATGTTGCTGATGGCGCACCTGTTTCGTTTAACTCAAAAACATTGCTTGAGGTAAAATTACCTATAGTAGTGCTACCAACAGACCACCCATAAGTACCGTTTCTGCGTTTGCAAATGATTAGTTCAGGTGCCGAATTAAGGCCATGACCTATTGTTGATGTTTGCCCATTAGAACTGTTAACGCCAGTATAAGACACAATACTAAATCCAGCCGTTGTATTAGCTTGCACTGTAGAAGTAATTGAACCATCTGTATTACTAGCAGTAGTTCCACCATTTGCTTTCCATTGCCAGCCTACATATGTTTGACCACTTTCATTTGTTTTACCATCACTTCCTACTGTAAAACCATCAGAATCAAAACTAGTAAAAGCACTCGCTGAACTTTCGTCATTAGTATTATTACTACTTAATATATAACCTGCTCCATTAGTTGAATTTGTTAAAGCATGTGAAGAATTACTACTTCTTTCTTTAACCCAAACCCAATCTGGTTGTAGATTAGAATTACCATCATTAACTACATTATTTGTACCTCCACCATTACCAGAATAAAGTGCTGTCTGAAAATATACTGAAGGATCTGTTATTGTTGTATAAGCCATATCTTATCCGTATGTGTTTAAATTTTCTGTGCAAAGTGCATAGTACCCTGACGGTACTGCATATTCAAAATTACCATATCCTGCTCCATCACTATTACTAGAAGCTATAGTAAAAGGTGGATTGCCAAAATTTGCTAACCATCTAGGAGTTTCATTAGCTCCAGCGGCAGCAACATTAAAAACAACAACACCGTAAGAATCTGTATTTATAAAATCTGAACTAAAATTTTTTGCCGATGTAGGGTTAGCTTGATTCCAAGCACCACTTCCATTTCCCCATTGCCCATTGTTGCCAAAATAAACATTATTATTATCCATATCTAATGCTACCATCATAACATCATTTAATGATAAACCTGCGCCATATGAAGAAGTACTTGTTCCAGCACCTGTTTTTTCTTTATAATAAAGATCTCCATCACCTGTATAAATGTAGGCAAAACTTTCAATGTTTTGAGTGTTTTGTTTATTTGACCAATTTGTAATTCCTGCAAAACCACCGTTCACATCTTCAGTTATTTTAAATTCAGCGTACCATTTACCTTTAGTCAAACCAATATTTGAAATACATTGATTATCTAATCTTTGACCACTTTGTGCTCCATCTCCTGTAAAGTCAAAATCTAAATTACCTTGTGTTAAAACATTTCTAGTACCTTGAGGAAAGCCCATAGATGTTAAAGTAGCAAAAACATTACTTGGCGTGTCAACAACTTGAGCACCCGTGCCTGCGTTATTTACCGTCCATGTATTACTATTACCACTGGTATCTGTTCCTAATGCCGCAGCATTTTTAAATTCTAATCTAAATCCATTGGTGCCGTATGAACCTGAATACGTTTTTGGTTTCCATATACCTGTTGTAGAATCTGTTTCTCCAAAATCTGTATATGATTTTATTGTGCCATCTATGTAATAAAACTCTGTTAAATAACCATCAAGATGTTCAGTGCTATTATCATGTCGTCTACCAATATTCATTTGAACACCAGACTGAGACCATTCAAGATTTGCGTTTTGTACCCAATAAGTCAAGGCTTTTGTTTGTTGAACTCCATTAACATATAATTTCCAACCATCAGTTGAATTAGCTTGGGTAACATCAACACTAAAAAAAATATGATACCAAGCTGAGTTGTCTCTATATTCTCTATTGCTTTGAAAATAAAAACCACTGGCTGCACTACCATTCAAAGTATTATCAATAATGAGTAAATCATCTGCAAACCTTACTCTAGTCATGTTAAAAGGTGAAGTTGAAGATGATGCCTCTAGTATATAATGATTACCACTAGCCTTTAGATTTGCTCTTTTAACCCAAAAGCTAACAGTTGCTTTTGTTCTTGAACCTGTTGAGCTTGGAGTTCTGCTTAAATATGTGCCCATTATGCGTCAAACCTCATAGCGTTACTTATACCAACGTTAACGGCGATTGAAAAGGCTCTATCTGCTGTTTGAGCCTGTGCATCCGTTGCTCTAATAGTAAAGTTATATGTTGTATCTTGCGTTGCTCCAGACTCGGTTCCTGTAATAGCTCCTGTGCTCGTATTCAAACTACCACCTCCTGGCAACGATCCTGATTGCACGGCGTATGCTGTAGCATTGGTTGCATTAACAGTAAAACTAATAGTTCCTCCAGCATCCACGGTTCCTAAAGATCCTGCCGCTGTCTGCCATGCAGGAGCATCGGATACGGTAAGTATTGCTGATGAACTACGGACCGCATTACCATCTGGGTTTTCTACTCGTATAAAATACGTGCCATCAACAGGCAACGTAAAGTTTGCTACTAATGTTGTTGCACTTGTAAAAGAAACAGAGTCTGCTGATGTAATAGCCCCTGTAGAATTTATTGCATCTACATAAGGCGTGTTAACATAATTAGTCCCTGTAATTGTTACGGCTGTTTGTGTGTTTTCTATAACGGAAGGACTAATACCTGTAATGGTTGGTTTGGTTTCTCCTACAACCGTTGCCCAAGCTGTTGTTGTTACGCCAGCAGAGGAAGAAGAATATCCAATAAATTGATTTGCTGTTCCTGTTCCTGTTGGTAAAGTTATAGCAGCTCCTGATAAACTTAATGTTTTTGTCGCTGGATTAATAAGTTTGTTACCCATATAGCTGTGACTACTACACTGATAATATAAAACGTTAGGTGTGTAACCTCCAACTTTTATTTGTGTGTAAGCGCCTGCTTGACCAGGTGTACCGTTTGTTGTTACATTGGTACTAAATATTTGTGTCTTTCCTGCATCTAAATAAAACAATAAAGGATGTCCTGAATTAGAAGCATCGGATTGATCAAATTTATAATAGTATTCGTAAGAAGAAGATTCATTACCTTCAATAAAAAAACTTGGAGCCTCTGTTCCGTTTATAAAATAAGCATTAGAACTACCTGCGCCGTTGTATACATTAGCCGAAGTTTTTGCTGCAACAGTAACAGTAAACGTTACAGGGTTAGCAGATGTGCCTTGAGGCGTAACGTCTAAAGCATTATTAACAATAGAATCACCTGACTCTCCAAGTGTGATTGAAGTAGCTGAATGTTTCTTGATTGTGTTTACTTTAAGTGTTGATACCATGTTATTCTGCCTTCATTATTCCTGCATTAGAAGGTAAATTATTTGTAGAAACTATAGATTGATCAGCAACTGCATAATAAAAATAAGTTTCTCCATTAGCATTCATTGCACTACCACCGTCCATTACTCTAAATCCATTACCAAAAAACTCAGCTACGTGATCCACATTTTCTGCATCACTATCATTAGCGTCTAATCTTCCTGTAACTTGGTTATGTCCAGGACGTCTATAATCTTTTATAGCCCAGATACCTCCTCCATTAGCTTTTCTTTTAAGAAGAACATAAGCGGGCCTAAAACCAGTGTAAACAAAAGCTCCGCTAGAACTTGTCCCATTTCCTATATATTTTCCTGCTTGCTGATAACCTTTTATATTAGCAAAACAATAAGCTATCATAGTGCCGCCGTTTGTTTTAGAGTTTGTTCCTACATAAAAAGAACTAGATGTAGGAGAAGTGTCTTGATACCAAGAACCTGCTGTATTAAAATCATTCGTTAAATTTAAATACATCCCTCCAATATTACCAAAAATTGAATGATAAGTAGTCCAGTTTTCAGTTGCTGCATAATTTTTAAAAAGTATAAAATCTGGTGCTACACCTAAACCGTGTCCTACCGTGCCATTTGATCCTGTACCTGTCCATTTAACAATACTAAATCCCGCTGCTACGTTAGCTTGTACAGTTGAAGTTATAGATCCATCTGTGTTAGATGATGTAGTGCCACCATTGGCTTTCCATCCCCAATTAATATATGTTCCTCCACTAGCATTTATATCAGCATCAGTTCCAACTTGAAAACCATCTGAATTAAAAGCTTGTAAAAAGTTTGCTTCTACTGCTGCTGCATTAGAATTATTACTATGAATTCTTGATGTTACACCTCTAGTTGAATCAAAAAGAAGATGATTTGCAGTGTTATTTCTTCTTTTAAACCATAAGAAATCTGGTTGCATATTAGAATTACCAGTATAAGTAATATTTCTATCATCACTTCCATTACCATCATAAGTAAGTGCTTGAAAGTTTGCTGAAGCGTCAGCAATTGTTGCATAAGCCATTAGTTAAACTCCTGTAAATTTTTTGTGCATAAAGCATAATAATTATATGACCCATCATTAGGTGTATACTCAAAATTTCCTTGACCATTTGCATCAGCTTGACTTGAACTAATAGCTAATCTTGGATTACCAAAATTAGCTCCTTTAATTTGACATTGTTGATATTGTCCACCAGTTCCAACTCTACCTCCAAACATATATCCACTGTAATCTTTATATGTACTTAAACTTGTAAAAGCTGCTGTACCACTATTTTGTATTGTACCGTTTTTAGAAAACTTTAATGTTCCATTATCTAAATCTAAAAACATTCCTATAATATCATCAGTGGCATAAGAATTACCATAAGCCGAACCTGTAAGAGAACCTGTACCATCTCCTAAATATTTTTGTCCGTTTGCCCCATAAAGATAACTGTATCCTGTACCTTTGTCGGAGCTAACATTAGCTGCATTCATATCCATTTGGGTAGCTATGACCCCTAACAATGGACCATTACCTGCAGAAACTGCTGCTGAATTTACATGTGGAGTTATTTCACAATACCATTTTCCTTTTGTTAAACCTCCCAAACTAGAACACCAGTTATTACCTTGACCATCTTGATCTTGATTATCTAAAAATAAATTACCGTGAGCATAGTCAGGAGCATTATTAGTTTGACGTCTGGCGTATGGATTTAATATAGCAAAATTATTAGAAGGAGTGTCTGTTACTTGAGGAAGTGTTCCAGCACTTCCGATAGTATAATTATTAGTTTGTCCACTTGAATCTAATCCCATATTACCACTGTTCTCAAATTTAAGAAAAACACCATTTGTTCCATAAGTAACACTAGGATTAGTTTTTGGTTTCCATATTCCTGACGTAGAATCTTTTTCTCCAAAAGATGTTGGAGGATAAGCAGTGCCATCAATTAAATGAAAATGAGAAAAGTATCCTTTAAAATTAGAAGAAGCTCCATCTCCATCAGTATTTATATAATGTGTTTTACCACTTTCATTTACAGGGGTGTTTTGATTTTGTGTCATGGTATTATTAGTTCCCCATACTGTTATTTGTTCTCCATTAACCCAAGCTCTTACTCTATTATCAGCATTAGAATCTGTAGAATCAATAGCAGCAACAATATGATAAAAAGAAAATTGATCAGTAAATACAGCATCACTAACCCTGTAAACTGTAGCTCCACCTCCAATTCTTAACTTATTAGAACCATCAAATCTACAATAAAATTGACCTGAATCACTTCCTGCGGTGCCAACTCCAAATATTCCACCATTTCCATTACTAACTCCGTTTGCTCTTTTTAGCCAAACAGAAATAGTAAATATTTGTCTGTTACCTGTGCTTGATATTGATTTACTTATAGTTGTCATTATTGAAGCCTCATTGAGTTGTTTATACCAACTGAAATGGTAATTGAAAAGGCTCTATCTGCTGTTTGTGCTTGAGCGTCAGTAGCACGAATAGTAAAATTGTAAGTTGTTTCTGAAGTAGCTCCTGATTCTGTTCCTGTAATAGCTCCTGTGCTTGTATTTAAAGAAACACCTCCAGGTAAAGAACCAGATTGAACTGCATACGCTGTAGCACTCGTAGCTGAAACTGTGTAAGAGACAGTACTACCAGCAGCATTTGTACCAAGTGATCCTGCCGCTGTTTGCCAAGCTGGTGCGTCTGATACAGTTAGTAATGCTGAACCTGATCGTACGGCTAGTCCGTCATTATTTTCTACACGGAGAAAATACGTACCGTCTACAGGTAGTGTAAAAGTTGCTACAATAGTTGTTCCATTTGTAAAAGATACTGAGTCTGCTGACACAATAGCTCCTGTTGAAGAATTAATTGCATCGACAAAAGGAACAGAAATATAATTAGTTCCTGTAATAGTAACTGCTGTTTGTGTGTTTTCTATTGTTGAAGGATTAATAGAACCTATTGTTGGAAAAGTTAAAACTGATCCTACTGTTATTGAACCACCTAAAGCAACAGATGATCCGTTAATTGTAATTGATGAATTTGCTAATTTTGCATTAGCAATAGAACCTGCTAGTTCGTCGTTTGTAATTGATCCGTTAGGTAATGTTATTACCGTACCTGCTGGCAACGTTATGGTGTCACCGTTCTCTCCTATTTGAAGAGCAGTACCTGATCCTTGTGGTATAATTTTATTTACTTCAATCGTGCTCATAAAATAAATAAATTTCCTGTTACGGACAGTGTACCTGTAATAGATACGGGTCCAGCTAAAACGCCAGAGTCCATTGTTTGAACATCGCTAATTGTAGAATTATGTGTTGTCACATATGCTGTAGGATCCATGACAGGAGATGGTGCCTTCTTTGCTGGATATGTACAAAATACATCTTTTGCACCTGCAGAAAAATCTACTTTATTATCACTATTCGTACTCTCTAAAACTGTATCTCTTGATAGTGTATCGGGAGCAGCATCGGTTACAGTACCTATACCAATTTCATATTCCGTACTTCCTGATTGCATGGCAATACAGTAGTACGTCGTATTTGTTGTGCCAATACCAGCGACAAAAGTTTGAAAACCTGTGCTTGCTCCTGCAAGATTCACGGTCCCCGTACCTGTTGATGTCGTGGTTTCCTTAACACGATCATTGATAATCAATGCCATGTTAAACTCCTACGATAATCTCAGTATAGCTGTACTCGTGCCTGGTGCTGGAAATTCAATAGTAAACGTACCGTTGGTTGCTGTAAAATCAGAACCAAATGCTAAAATACAAACTGAATTCGTAGTGCCTGATCCACCATCAGTAGTGGTGTTATAAATCATAGCGCCGTTAGCTGTGAAACTAGCAGAAGTCCATTGAGGGTTAGTATTGAAGTCAACATATGCTGTTGAAGCTCCTGTGCCTCCTGTTACAGATTGGTTCTGTAAAGTTTCTCCACCTGCTGAATACGCTGATCCAGAAGCGTTTGTTATTTCGTTACTTGTTGAATAGTTAGCAGTGCCTGCTCCTAAACTTGCGCTTGATGTAAACAACGCAATTTTAAAAGTATGCCCACCATTTGCAAAATCGTGCTTTCCCTCTAATAATTCTTTTTTAAAGGTGTTGCACACTGCTTGTGTTATAGCCATTTTTATCTCCTATGGGTTTTGTGAAGGCAAAGGTAAACGAATAACACCATCTTGATATTCATCTCTTCTTCGTCTTCCTTGTTGTTCAATTGCAAGTCTTTGTACGGATTCATTATAACTTTTTTCGTACTGTGCAAGTAAATCATAAGGTCCTTTGAGGAACTTAAAAGCCTCAATAAGACAAGCATATAATAATACTTGTGGCGCATTTGTACTAACCCAACTTGTCGTGTTAGTTGCGGAAAGCCCTGTTTCATTACGATTCAAAGCTAATTCTATCTTATATGCTGTATCTGGCGTTGGAGCAAGGTATATTGTATTCTGATCCCACATCGCATAATATCTTGGTTTACTTTGAGTAGTTCTATTTGGCCAATATTCTGTCATGTAGCTAATATCTTTTTGTAATAAATACGTTCTAACGTTTGCATCTGTTCCAGTAGAAGGATAAATAGAAGCTGTACGAACAAATGCCATAGTGCTTGGAGTAGCTCCTGGCAAAGTAACAAACTCATTACCTTGAGTTAAGGTAGCAAATTGATAAGCTCTAAATACATCAAGATCAACTTCTCTAAATATACGTAGTTCTGCTTGATTAATAAAATCGTTTACGATTGCTGTAGTTAATACAGTGCTATCTGTTTCTGTGTAACTTCTTATTTGATCTACTACTTCTGTGTATGTACTCATGATATTACCACCGTTGCTGTGCCTAATTGGGTGTTCATTATAGTGTCTTGATTAGCTTGTGAACTTCCATTTAAGGGTTGCATTGTTCTAACTTGCACTGTTTCTAAAGCTCCAGGAGCAGGAATAGGATTAAATTGTTGTATAGTTTGCATAACAGTCTGAAAATTGTTTGCTCCAATTGCAGGAGAAACACCATTAGCTCCTCCATCTATCATAGCTTTTGAATCAATATCATCATTTATATAAATACCGCCAAGAGGTATAGTAACACTAATTACCTGTGGTTTAGCGTGTTGTAAAGATTGTGCATCGGTTGGATGATTAGTTGGATTTAATAAAGGAGACTTTACTTCGTATTCTGATTTATGAACCCATGCTCCTGTCCATTCTTGTACCATTTCATTATAAGGATATGCAAAACCATCACGATCTGAAATTCGTAAAGCAAATTTTCCTGAAGAATATCGTCCCATTAATAAGTTCCTCCTGTAATACCAATGAAAGGAACAAAATGAGAGCTTACATTTTCTCTATTTGTGTC
>Ga0208148_1000612_pt1 | contig 13519 bp, 10 predicted proteins | sample DEB08_DNA_16_FD_184525 | JGI IMG/M metagenome (GOLD analysis project Ga0208148, IMG submission 184525) | Aqueous microbial communities from the Delaware River and Bay under freshwater to marine salinity gradient to study organic matter... | ecosystem: Environmental > Aquatic > Marine > Coastal ...
TAATTGACTACATCACGATAGCCTCAACAGGTAACGCTGTTGATTTTGGTGATTTAACGGAAGAACGGAATGCGTTGGCGGGCGCGTCTTCAAACCACGGAGGCATAGCTTAATGTCGTACAAACAAATGACAGGCAACATAATCTCTGCCACAAAAGTAGAACCAAATGGTAATAAAACAAATAGTTCAGCTTCTGGTGTGTGGAGCTTACAAGAAGCATATGATTACACTAGGGGTAGTAATTGGCCTAATGTATCTAATTTAGCTGCAAGTTTTATGAAAGCTGGTAGACCTGTGTCTTCTTCTGCTATATCTGCAGAATTTATTACTATATCTACTACAGGTAATTCTGTAGATTGGAACGGTGACTTAACTGTTGAAAGACAAAATGGAGCAGGTTGTGGTAGTGAAATTCGTGCAGTATTTGCTGGTGGGTATAATGATGATACTAATGCTGAATTTAATACAATAGATTATTTTACTTGGGCTACTAGAGGTAATGCTGCAGACTTTGGTGATTTATCTTCTACAGGAGTGCATCAAAAAGGTCTTTCTACAACAACAAGAGGCGTTATTGGTGGCAGTGGTTCTTCAGGAGATGATGAAGTTATAGACTTTGTAACAATAGCTTCTGCTGGTAATGCTGCAGACTTTGGTGATCTAACTGTTGGAAGACAAAGCCCTGGTGGTTTATCTTCTACAACCAGAGGTTTATTTGCAGGAGGTTGGAATAACAGTAGTGCTAGATCAGATGTTATTGATTATATTACTGTGGCTTCAGCAGGTAATGCTACAGACTTTGGTAATTTAAGTGTAGCTACATCAGGAACAGCAGGAGGTGTAAACAGTGCAACAAGAGGTGTATTTGCTGGTGGGTTTAAAACTTCAGGTGGTAATGCTTATATTAATGTAATGCAATATGTAACTATAGCATCTGTTGGTAATACATCAGACTTTGGGGATTTAACAGGCACAAGAAATCAAATGGCAGGTGGATCAAGTTTAACTAGAGGTGTTTATGCAGGAGGTAATAGTGAAGGTGCTGTTAATATAATAGACTATATAACTATAGCTTCAACTGGTAATGCCGCTGATTTTGGAGATTTATTAAATGCACATCTTTATCCTGCAGGTAGTTCTAATGCTCATGGTGGCTTAGTAGGTGCAGGTAACTAAACAGTTGCAACCTTTAACAAAATATGATATAACTCAATAAAAGCAAAAAGAAACGGAGTTACAATAAATGTCTACAGAATTAGCTATCACTACTACACTAAATGAAGCACTACCTACTGCTGCCCCTGAGTATAAGTCTATGCTTACTAACATTGCTAAGAAGATGCCAGCAGTCACACAGGCTACCAGCAACTTCCACAAGTCACACAGTCAGTTTATGGGAGTTACACTAGACGTAACAGCTATCACACCCATACGTAGCATTAAGCACACACTGGCTGAGATAGACAAAACACGTAGTGCTCTACAAGAGGCTTACATAAACCTACGTAAGAAAGAAGTAAAGCTAAAGAAGAAGCAAGCTAAACTGGTAGACTGTCGTGAACCTCTTGCTCGTGAGTTATTAGAGATAGAAATACTAGAGATACAAGGTCACTTAGAAGGCACACGTAACGCAGTACAAGGTGCTGTACGTAAGATGAATTTTTTTACTAATCAGTATGACAACCTGATGAAGAAGATAGGTAAAGAAGAATTAAGTGAGGAAGACTACGAACTAGAAGAAGCACGTTACCACATTATGACTTGCATGAAACAAGCATTAAATAGTGCAAGACCACGTAACGGTATTATTGACGAAGGTAACATGATCTATTTATTTGACTTAGGTATTAATGCAGCCCAAGCTCAAGCAGAAGTATTCTCATACCTTAACTGGGAGAATGAATTAGTTAAACAAGGCAAAGCTCCAGAGCATAAGCATACAGTGCAGTGGCTTGAGGGTTGTGCAGATAAATGGGCAGGGTGTCCTGCAGCGTTTGCTAACAGTAGAGGGTTTGATGTGTTTGACCCTACGTCATTAGCTAACACACCACAGATAGAGGACAAAAGTAATGGCGTATAAAGTAGTAAAGTATAGACTAGAATCAAATGGTACAATACCTACATGGTTAAAGTTTGGTGTACCTCAAGGTACAGGTGGTATGTATCCTGTACCTGATGCTGATACAGCAAGCCCTCAAGATTGGATTATGGTAGGTATAGCTGATGATGGTGCAGACATATCAGGTGCTATAGCTGAGATTAGTAGCAAGTCTGACTTACAGACATACCTAACAAACTCTGCTAATGCTAATGGTTGGAAAGATCAAGACAGCGATGGTAATGATGTTACCTTTGATGCAGCAGCCCATGCCACTAGAGTATGGAATGATTTAGACACACTTAATGGGTAATTAATATTTTAATTTATGCTGACATACCTGTTAATAATTTATACTTTGGCGTATCGCGTAATTTAAATGAAACTAGATATGTTTATGCAAGAGAAAAAATAAAAGAGTCTATACTTAAAGAAGGACTAAACAACCCTTTATGTTGTGGTAATGTAAAACAAGACGGTACATACAGGGTCAACAGGGGCAACCAGTGCCTAGCAGCTTTACAAGAGTTAAACATTGATACAGTTTCTTGTATTGTTTGTTGCAAAGAAGATACATTTAATAACCCACAAGGTGTAATAATTACAGTAAAAGACCTTAGTAAGTTTTTTAAATCGGGTATTAGTGCAGTACGTGCAGAAGCCTACCCTGAGTGTTTTGAGGTCATACCTTCTGATTATCAAGAGTACGATCCTCAAAAGTTACAAATGGAGAATGACAACAATGGCTAACGATAACTGGCACTTGAGTAAATCTGTACCATTGACATTAATCTTTGGATTATTTGTACAAGGTGCCGCTATTGTTTGGACTGTAAGTACAATGACTTCTGACATAGAGGTTAATGCTTCTAAGATTATAGAGGTACAACAGAGGTTAGGCCGTATGGAAGATGCTGTACATGGACAGGCTGTATCTATGGCTAGGATAGATGAAAACATAAAAGCTATTCGTACTTCTGTAGAAAAGATGGCAACTAAAGATTAATACTATAAGAGGCACTATGTATGATAGATCCAATTACCGCTATTGCAGGTGCTACTGCCGCTTTTAATGCTCTTAAAAAAGGCATACAAGTAGGCAAAGACTTACAAGATATGGGAACACAACTCACTAAATGGGCTGGATGTATATCTGATTTAGACTTTGCCGATAGACAAATTCAAAAACCACCTTGGTATAAAACTCTTGGTGGTGGCGTTCAAGCAGAAGCAATGGAAATATTTGCAGCTAAGAAAAAAGCTGAAGCTATGCGTAAGGAACTAAAAGATTACATCTGTGTTATGTACGGTCCTTCACATTGGGATGAATTATTAAAAATAGAAGCAGAAATAAGAAAACAAAAAAAAGAACATGAGCACAAACAAATGGAAATTAAACAATCTATAATAGAATGGAGTGCAGGTATACTTTTATTTATAGTTTGTACTGGTAGTTTGTTTGGCTTGGTATGGATAGGAACTAGATAATGAAACAATTCAAAGGATTTAAACCTGAAGCTATGCAACGTATTGCTGGTACTCTAGGGTATCAAGGAGATATGCAGGGGTTTAATCAATACTTAAATCAAAATCCTGACAAGATGCAACAGATGGGTATGTATCAACAGAAAGCCCTTCAGATGGTTAATGGTGGCATGGTGCAAAACTTTGCTAATGGTGGTGATGTTGACTATTCACAATACTTTGATCAAGAAGGTAGATTAAGAAAGAGTGATGGTAGTTTAGTTCCTACTTTTAGTCAGACACGACCTGATGCAACTACATCTGCAAGCACAGTATCTGCTTCTGGTTCAGGTCAATTATCTGATATGAATAAATTTAATCAAGCTAATCAAAATGCAATGAAAATGGGAACAGGCAATCCTCAAAGTGCTACCTATCAAGCTAGTTTAGGGCCAGCAGCAACCGATCAACAAGTAACGGATACTCAATTAACAGAACAAGCTGCAACAGGTTTAGTTGATCCTAGACTTCAAGCTACACAAGTTACACCTGAACAAATGGCAGCACAACAAAAAGAACAACGCCGCGTTGACACACTTGCAGGTGCAAAAGCTAAAGAAACAAAAGACACTACAGGACAAGAAGTATTTGAAAAACCCGATCTTGATCCTATTAACATGGGATACAAACCTACCCCAGAACAAATAGCTGAACAAAAACGCATTAATGATGCTATGCAAAAACAGTTTGGAGAAAAAGGTAATCCCGATAATTTTATACCTGATTTTCAATCTAAAATAGATGCTTTAGTAGCAGCAAAAGATTTTAAAGGTGCTGAAGCATTAGGTCAACAATTACAAAATAATCCTGCATATAAAGCATTTCAAAAAGAAACAGATGATTATTATAAACAACTTGTACAACCAGTAGAAGATGAAGAACCAGACTACAGTACATACTTTGATGATCAAGGTATTCAAAGAAATATAGATGGTAGTGTTGTTAAAAAAGAAGTTGAAAAAATTAGCCGTTCTCCTATTGTATTAAATACACCAGACGGTTCTTTTACTTTTTCATCAAAAGTTTCTGGTACAGATAGTGGTAACATATATACAATAAAAGATAGTACAGGTAGACCTGTTGCAACTTTAGAAGGTGAAGAAGCATTTCGTAAATGGGCTATAGATAATAATGCTAGTGCATATGACCCTACTAAAGGTGCACCTGAAAAAGTTAATACTGATGAAATGCTTGAAGGTCTTTCTTGGGCTAATCATTCTCAAAAAGGCATTGATATGCTTTTGGAGTCAGGTAAGTTACCTAGTGATGAAATGTTTATTAAAACAACAAATCCTGATGGTACTGAAAGTTTAACGCCTGATCCATCTAAGTATACAGTATCAGGTGGTGAAGAGAACTGGATCTTTACTTTTGAAGATGGTACATCTACGGTTGTTAATAGATATGATTTAAAGAAAGCTAAGAAAACACTTGCGGATGAAATTACACCAGTTATATCTAAATTAAAAGAAAGTGGTTTTGAAGAAAAAACTAAAACATTTAAAAGTAATCAAGATTCGTATCGCAAATACATTACTGATGAAAGTGAAAAAGGCGTTACTACAGATATAGAAAATATTGAAGAAGAATATAATAAAACTGTAAAAAATATTGAATCAAAAAAATTAGAAGTTTCTAGGTTAACTGCTTTAGCAAAGAAAGACCCTGATACAACACTGTTAGATGATGAAGGTAAACCTAAACTAGATGAAGACGGTAATGAAATTAGAGTTAACTCATACTATCAAGAACTATTAGACAAAAAAGTAGAAGAACTTGCAGATGATATGGAAAGACAAGCTGACCTTGCTCCTGTATATCAATCTACACAAAGAACTGTTAAAGATTTAACTAAAGAAAGATTTCAAGACCCTGCATCTGCCATTACTGAAGAAGCTGGTACTAAAGTTATAGCTGATAAGATAGATGTACAACCTGATCAATTTATTGAAAAAGGTACAGGTCAATTAGATAGTGTAGCACAAGGTGATACTACTGCTGCTAAAGCATTTGATGCTGATGCTCCTGATACTGTATCAGAACAGACATATGATGGCAGAGAAATAACTGATACAGCAGAAGAAAAGTTAAAAAAGTTAGAAGCACAAACACAAGACACTCTTACACGAGAAGTAGTAGGACAGAAAGGTGATTTACGATATGATAGTAAAGCTGATGAATCTCTTAAAGTAGCTGAAGATCGTATTTTAAAAGCCATAAATCCAACAGACTTAGAGGTTACAGCTAACCAACTTGCAGAAGTTAAAGGTAAAGATTTAAAAGCAATAGAAGCTAGTATCTCTGTATCGGATAGATTAAAAAAGATTGTAGCTCAAACACGTACTGTTGATCCTAAAGAGTTACCACCACCTGCCACAATTTCAGATAATATAATGCGAAGTGTGCAAGCAATAAAAGAAACTGATGCTGGATTATCACAGGAAACTACAGAATATATAGCTGCAAAGGCAGAAGCATTTACTGTTTCTAGTGGTACACTTGCAGTAGCTATGCAGGGAGATGTTACAGCACAGGCAACTGTACAAGGTCAACTATCTGAGCTTATGAAAAGTTTTGATAATGGCACTCCTGCGTGGGCTGCAGGGGCTATGCGTACAGCAAATGCAGTTATGCTATCTCGTGGTATGGGAAATTCTTCTATGGCTGCTGCAGCTATCGTACAGGCCGCTATGGAAAGTGCTATACCTATTGCAAAACAAGATGCACAAGTGTATGCAGAAATGGGTATGGCTAATTTAGATAACCAACAAAAGGTATCACTTGCTAATGCTGCTGCACAGCAAGGTTTGTCTTTACAAAACCTAAGTAATGAACAACAGATGAACTTGCAAAATAGTGCACAAGCATTTGATCTACAGAAAGTTAACTTATCTAATAGGCAGTCTGTAGAACTAGCTAATTCACAGATTAGAGCTACATTACAAGGTAAAGTATTAGATAATACACAACAGTCTAACATAGTAACTGCAGCTAGGTATGCAGAACAAGCTAATATAAACTTGAGTAATAAACAACAAGCTGTGTTACAAGATAATGTAGGTGCTTTGCAAACTAACTTAGCAGATGCTGGTGCAAAACAACAATCTTATATTACTAGTGCTAACCTTGCCTCTGCTTTACAAGGTCAAGTATTAACTAACGATCAACAAGTAGCTATTAGTAAGGCAGCACGTTACTCTGATGCAGCTAATCTTAACTTTACTTCTGATCAACAAGAAATATTGCATAACTCATCTTTAATGCAGTCTATTGGACTAGCAGAACTTAATACTACAGAGGCAGCTACCTTACAGAATGCAGCTAACTTTGCATCTTTAGATATAGCTGAACTGTCTAATGCTCAACAGGCACAAGTTCTTAATGCACAGAACTTCTTACAGCTTGACTTAGCTAATCTAAGTAACGAACAACAGGTAGCTATATTTAAAGCACAAGCTATACAGCAAACACTACTATCTGATCAGGCATCTGCAAATGCATCTGAACAATTTAATGCTACCTCAGAAATGCAAGTGGATCAATTTAATGCCAACTTAAAAACGCAGGTAGAACAGTTTAATAAAGCACAACAGACAGCTATATCACAGTTTAATGCTGGGCAAGACAATGCTATGGAACAGTTTAATACAGCACAGGCTAATGCTGCTGACCAATTTAATGCACAGAACGAACTTGTGATTGCACAGTCTAATGTTACATGGCGTAGAGAAGTAGCAACTGCAGATACTGCAGCACAGAACAGAGCAAATGAAATTAACGCTAAGAATACTCTTGACATTCAAAACCAAGCATACGATAATATGTGGCAACATTACGGTGATCAAATGTCTAATGCATATAATTCTGCTGAGTCAGAAGCAGGTCGTGCAAGTAGCTATGCTATAGCTCAACTAAGTGCATCCGCTGAAGCCAATAAAGCTGCTGCTACTCGCAATGCAGGTAATGCAAAATCATTGGGTAATCTTGCCGCAACAATACTTACAGGTGACTTGTCAGGTGGCATCCTTAAAGGTCTATTTTAATTAGGAGAATACAATGGAAACTAATCCTGCTGGAACAGCATATGCAAAATACATGAAAAACAGAACTGCTATTAAACCTGTAGAGCCAGTTAGCACTGGTCTTATGGGTATGATGCGTAAAAAACCTGAACAAAAAAAGAAAACATTAGAACCTGCCGAAAGAGCACAAGAAATGTTTAATCAAGTACGTGATCAAAGAAAGAAACTGAATGATGGAAGAGCCTAACTTTGAAAGACATATCCCAGGTCAGAGCTTAACTAGTAAACTAGGTCAGTACCCTTGGCAAAGACCTGCACAGTACACTAATGTAGATGACGCCATGCAGTTCTATGCTGAACGCATAATGAACCCACTGTTTCGTGATCAGATAGCAGAGACTATGGAACTAGGTGTGCCACTTACATCTATAGCTAATGCCCTACAGGGTAATGGTGTTATGATGGGCAAGCATACTATTGACGTAGGTGTTCTCATACTACCAGTAATCATGGAGATGTTAGCTTATATAGGTGATGAAGAAGGTGTTGACTATGTTATGGGTACAGAACTAGAAGACCCTGATGAAGATAAGTTTAGAGATTCAACTATAGCTGTAGCTATGAAGAAAGTTAAGGCTAAGATGGAAGCTGCAGGTGATGCACCTGTAGAAGACACAAAGTCTATGGTGGAAGAAGAACCTGCAGAGGCTAGTGAGCCACCTGCTACAGGATTAATGGCAAGGAGAGCTTAGTATGTCGTTTGATTTTATGTCGTTTGCAGGTGGGTTTGCAGATGTTATTGTAGATAAAGTAAAGGCTGAAGAAGCTCAAGCTCGTGAAGATGAGTCATGGGATAGAAGGTTTAATAAACAGCAAGATGCTATTGATAAAAGAACTCGTTATGAAAAAAGACGTGCTACAGAAAAGGCTGCTGAAGAGTTAGCTGAAAAGTTATCAATACATTATAAACCTGATCAAGTAGTAGACATATTAAGTAATGGTACACAAAAAGCTCAATACGCATTATCGCAAGCAGAAGCATTTGCAAATGATGGTCTTTCAGCTTCTGTAGGATATGGTCTTCCTATGGATAAAATAAAAAAAGGTGTACAAAGTAAATATGCTTTTTCTATAGATGATATAAGAGGATCACAAACTAGTCCTGCTGTAGCTAAAAAAGAAATGGAACAAATTAATCTTGAATTAACTTCTGCAAAAAATGCTGTACCTTTTGCTGAAAGATTTACTAGACCTGATCCTAAAATACAAACAGATGCTAAAACATATCAAGCTAGGTTAATTGAAATAGATACTCAGTTAGTTAATGATCCAGAGAATGCTTCTTTATTAAAACTAAAAGAAGATACATTAAAGTTATATGAAGAATTTAAAGTAGCAGGTGCAGAACCTAAACAAGAAACAGATTGGTCTTTAGCAGATGGTAAGGCACTAGATGTACTTTTTGATAATACTGGTCAACGTGTACTTGCTAACTATGTAGGTTTGTATGAAGAAGATGTAACAACAAAATATAAAAAAATTAGAACAGGCAATGAGCATGATGTTCTTTTTTATAGAAGTCGTGTTAATGAGGCTATTAGAAAAGAATATATAGAACCAAATGTATATGGGGTACATGCAAGAAATAAATTAAATGTTATCTCTGCTGAGTTTGCTGAAGATAAAAGTGGTTATATAGAAAAAATAAAAGAAAAAGAAAATATGTTTTTTGGTGGTGATGGTAAAATAAAAGAAGAAGATTTACAAAGTATGTCATCTAGTTTTCCTGATGGTGCTGTTATAAGATACACGTATGAAGATGCAGAAGGAAAGCCTAGAGTAGGTATGGCTATTAAAACAACTTTTGGGTTTGTATATTAATGGATAATGTGTACAGAGTAGAAGACTACTTAGATAAAGAAAAAGAAGAAGAAGATACTTCTGTAGAAACGCAGACTGTGCCTACTACTAATGTTTATAGGGTAGAAGATTATTTAGATTCTACTAAAAAAGAAACTACGTCTACTACTCCTGTAGCTACTAGTACTCCGTACAGAGTAGAAGACTACGTAGAGTCAAATGAATATAGAGAAGCATATGATCCTATTGATCTTGAAACAACAGATAATGAACTAACTTTAGAAACAGAGCCAACAGAAACAGAACAAGCTCTATCTCCACCCCAGCCCAAAACTACTAATCAAAGTTATTTAGATAAGGTAGATGTCCAATTAGAAAAGTATCTTAAAAGTGATGACTATGATTCATTTGTAGAACAACGTACAAAATTAGTCACAGAACAAGCTATAAAAATTGATGAAATAGGATCGGGTCAAACTGAAGAAGGTAAACCTATTCCATTTATGGCTGGATTAGGTGCTCCTAGAGAGTTGACGGAAGAACAAATTACTACAGGAGAAGACGTAAAATTAGATCAGGTACTAGCTTATGAGAGTAAATCTGAAAATATTGCTGCTAATGTAAAGAATATGGTCAATGATCCTAATCCAGTTAGAGCTTCTATGACAAGAAGTTTACTAGATAAAGGTTATGACTTTCACGAAGTTAATTACATTGTAGGTGGCGCAGATTGGACACCTTTTTTAGGTACGGTTCTTGGTGTAATTGATGCACCTGAAAATCTTACAGTTGCTAAAGAGCTATACGATCAAGGAAATGCTGGTGGAGCAGCAGCAATATTAGGTCTAACTCTAGCAGAACTTGGGGCTAGTATAATTGGTGGTGCAGCGGTTGTTAAAAAGGTTACTAAAAATGTAAAAGGAAATATTGCTTTAGTAAAAACTATAAAAGATGCAGAAGCAATAGACGTAGCCGAAAAGAAAACACTATCTAGTAAAGTAGCTAAAGCAAATGCAGAGACTAAACAATCTTTAATTAAAGAATTTGAAATTAGTATAGGTGCAAGAAATGCTTCTGGTGAGGTTGTTGACAGTGCAAAATTAGTATCTCAAGAAGACAGTAAAGGTAAACTAAGTTTAGACAATAACAAAGCACGTACTGTAGGTTTAAGTATAGCTGAAGAAGTTAATGAGTTACAAAACAAAAGAGCCGTAGCATTTTTAAATAATTCAGATCAAGCTGCTGAAGAGTTTGCAGATACCTTTGGTGGTTCTTCTGTTGGTTCTGATTTAGCTGAACGTGATTTAGCTTCTGTAGAAGAGCTAGTAAGTCCTTTACTTGATCCTGATAAGTTTGATTCTATTGTAGCTATATCTGCTGACTTAAAAAGTAAATACGGAGCTAAGTATTTTCCTAAAAATAAAAGTATCATAGATAGTTTATTTGAACTTACTGTTAGTAATAGGTTAGATGGTGATGGACCTGATGCACAAGAACTTGCTGACATATTAAGTAAGTATGGATTAACATTTGATGACTATGTGCTTATGGTTACAGGTAGCGGATCAGAAGCTGGTAAGATACTTAACAAGCTATCTCAAATACGTAGGGCAGGTTCTCTAGGACAAGCTGCTAGACAGAAACAAAGGGCTATTGATTTAGCACAAGGTAGTGCTATTAAAACATGGCGCAGGATAGAGAACATACGTAGAGGTGGTATGGTTTCTATGATTAAAACTGCAACACGTAACTTTGGTACAGCTACTATGAGAGCACCTGCTGAAGCACTGGAAAATGTTTTTAGTACAGTAATACTTAATATGCAAGATGAGTTTATAAACCATCAAGGTAAAAGTAAAATGAAAGCCTTAGTTTCTGCTACAGCTAAAGGCACTACAAGCCTTGCATCACCTGAAGTATGGAAAGGTAGCACAAGATCACTACAACGTATCTTTGCTAACCCTAAATTAGCTAAAGACATTACAGATTTTATATTAGATAGACCAGAGTTTTCTAAACAGTTTAGTGAAATGTTTGATATGGTCAACGAGTATCAGACTACACTAGGTAGAGGTGAAGCTAAAACTATAGCAGGTAAAGGTGTTGACTTTATACTTAGTACTGGTGAAGACATTGTTGGTGCTTTAAATACACCAAACAGAATACAAGAGTTTATCATTCGTCGTGGTACTTTTATGGGAGAACTAGAAAGACTTGTAAAGAAAGAGTATGGTAGTGAACTACTCGACTTACTACAAGATGGTAAAATACAAGATTTAATACAGAACAGTAGTAATGTAAGACCTAAAGGTTCTCGTGCATTTGAAGAACTTATAGAAGACAGTACACGTAGAGCATTAGATGTTACCTTTGCTAGTCAACCTGAAATTAAATTCTTTGCAGATGCGTCTAACTGGTTAACCAGAAATGGTTTAACCGTAGTAACTACACCATTTCCACGGTTTATGTTTAAGTCTATAGAACTTATGGGTCAGTACTCTGCTGGTGCATTTAACCCTATATTAAAACGTGCTATGGGTCTGAAAGGTGGTAAGTTAGATAACAAAGATGTGCAGAATATATCTCGTAATATGGTAGGCGTTAGTGCTATTGCTGCTGCACTTATGTACAGAAATTCTGAAGGAGCACCTGCTGACTACAAACTAATGGGTGGTGATGATGGTACAGTTACAGATACTACAGCTTTCTTCCCTCTTAGACAGGCTCTGTGGTTCGCTGAAGCTATTAAACGACTAGCACCTACCAAAAACTTAATGGATAACCCATATGCTCTTCCTGTTGTTCCTCTGGCTGCTGCTACTAGAACACTAGCAGGTGAAACAGGAGAAGGTGAAGGAACTTTTGGGGAGTGGTTTGATTTAAGAGAAGCTAATGATGTATTTTTAGGTGGTGCTGGTAGAGGTACAGGATTTATAAGTGTGTTTGCTAATGAGATGGCTGACATATTATCTACACCAGAAGTAGAAAACGTTACAGGAAACGAAAGAAAAAATAGACTTGCTGCTAGGTTTGTATCTGACTATGTTAGAACATGGGGTATACCTTTAACTCAAGTAGTAGAAGCTCAAAGAGCTTTAGGATATAGACCAACAACGGCTCGTGATGCAGCTACAGATAATGTAACATTAGGTGCTACATTTGGTGAACAACTTAGCATGGAAATGAAACGTATGGGCAAGCAAAGTGGGCTTGGTAGAGTAGAAGGTGATGCAAGACCCTTTAGTAATATACTTAACCCATCTAAAGAGTACGAAAATCCTGTAAGAGTTTCTATCTTTGCTGATGAAGGTGTTAGAGAAAGAAAAGGTTTAGGAACAAGTTTAGTTGCTGGTGTTACTAAGTTTACTCGTGATTCAGAAGATGCAGAATATTTAGAAAGACTTGGATTTAATGAGTTTGAACTAAGTAGTAAAGAAAGAACTAACTCTATTAGAGTAGAAGAAAACAAATATCTATTAACAATGCTACCTACTACAGTAGAAGTACTAAAAGAATACGAAAACATGTGGACAGATGAATATAATAGTTCATCTACTAAACAATCTTATAGAGATAGTGTACCATTAGAAAGCCATATAGCTACGCAAGCTAAACCATATGTAAAGAAACTACAACGTATAGCTAAAGACTTAGTTAAAGAAGCTAAGTTAGCAGAAACAAAACCTATATTTATAGCACATAGGTCACTACGTAGGGCTAATCCTGATTTACGCAAAATTGCTATACGTAAATTTAGAATGAATAGAGATGAAGAGATAGACTTTAGAAACGTAGACCACATCAACGAGATACTTGGCTTGATTGAGGCAGAAAAAAAGAGTCTGCCAAGAATGTAGAAATAAACAGGGGAGCAACTAAGCTCCCCATTTTTTTATCTAGTGTCACCACTTCCACCAATTGTACCTGCATCTTTCCTAGCCATGAGTTTCTTTTCATTCTGTCCTACAATCATACCCAAGGTAAGGTTAAGATCAGTAGCTAATGCTGCACAGT
>Ga0208148_1000615_pt1 | contig 13483 bp, 14 predicted proteins | sample DEB08_DNA_16_FD_184525 | JGI IMG/M metagenome (GOLD analysis project Ga0208148, IMG submission 184525) | Aqueous microbial communities from the Delaware River and Bay under freshwater to marine salinity gradient to study organic matter... | ecosystem: Environmental > Aquatic > Marine > Coastal ...
CGCCACCGAGCAACAGCGCCGCGTCGAGTTCCTGACGGCGATGGTGCAATACATTCAAGCCATCGGCCCGATTGTTGCCCAAGGCGCGCTGACCCTTGAGCAGGCAAAATCGTTCCTGCTGTTTGCCGCGCGTGCATTCCCCGGCGCACGCGAACTTGAAGATGCGCTCGAAGCCATTGGCACGCAGCCGCCACCCGAAAAACAACCTGACCCGGCTGACAAGCTGGTGGAAGTTGAGGCCGCCAAGGTGCAGGCGCAGACCGCCAAGGCGCAAGCCGACGCACAGGTGGCGCTACAAAAACTTGCGCTCGATCGCGAGAAAGCTGAAGCGGACATCAATCTGCGGCAGCAGAAACTCGACATCGACGCTGCAAAAGTGATGAGGCAGTAATGGCTTTTCCACCCATTCCCATTCCCGGCGTTGCTGGCGTTCCCGTGCTGCGTGACGGCCAGCAAGCCGGAATTGCACCAACAGGTTATGCACCCGGAACGGTGGTGCAAATGCTTGGGCAGCAACTCATGCAGCCGCCAGCGCCGGTTCCTGTCGCGGTTCCAGTTCCAATGCCTCAAAATGTGTTTGAGTCATTTGATGAAAACGGCCTTGACGGCATAGATGAAAGTTTTGGAGGCGGCCAACAGTCTGGCAGTGGCAACATCGCCGCCGATCTTGGCCTACCCTCTGGGCTGACCGATCCAATCGCAGACCTTGGTCTTGGCTTTGCCAACCCCACACCACTGGGCCTTGGCTTGTCCGCGCTTGGCGCGGCTGTTCCCGCACTCGCGCCGCTTGGCCTTGCTTATTCAGCAGCCAACGCTATTAGCGGTGGTTTTGGTTCGCCGCAAACAAACTCACTTGGTCAAACGCAGCAGTTTGGCGTCGGAAATGAAACGATGGATATGTTTGGCAATCTTGTTGGGACGCCAGAAAACATTGCGTCGGTGGCAAGTTTCAATCCTGCTACAGGGTCGTTTGTTTCACCAACTACTGGTGAAACAATGTCGCCAGCGCCAAATCCTGATGTGTCTACGCCGGACGACTTCAGTGCCAGTGCCGATCAGGCGCAGGCTGCCGACCCCACTGGTGTCACCGGCGACACCTACGGCGAAAGCACTGCGTCTGCGGGCGGCGATGATAGCGGCAAGGTGATCTGCACAGAGTTACATCGCCAAGGCAAACTTGATGACGCGACAATGGCTGCTGACGCAGAGTTTGGCGAAATGGTGGCACAGAATGATCCGCACACAATGGCGGGCTATCACCTTTGGGCAAAGCCGGTCGTGCGGCTTATGCAAAAATCCAAAACCATAACTTGGATCGTTGCGCTTTTCGCGCTGCCTTGGGCGCGCGAAATGTTCCTGCGCCAAACCGGCAACGGTCGCGGTTCTTGGCGCGGACGCATCCTGATGCGATTAGGCATCCCGCTTTGCCGCTTTATTGGAAGGCGCAACGCACGCGGGTGGCTGCCCCCGTTTCGGAGCAAAAAACATGCGTAAAACCTACGTCTATGAGGACGGCAAGATTGTGCCAAAGGGGCCGCAGGCCGCACCCGCAGCCCGCACGCAAATCATTGGCGACATCGACCCTTATCGCTCGATTGCGACCGGCGAAATCATTAACTCGCGCGCGCAGCATCGTCAGCACCTCAGAGACAACAACCTGGTCGAAATAGGGAATGAGCAACAAGCGAAGTTTGGGCTGCCTCGCAGTTAACCGGAGAACATGATGAGCGAAGAAATGGAAAGCACTCCTGAACCGCAGGAGCCAGCGCCGCAGACAGTTCGAGAAAGTATCGCCGCCGCCTTGGCGACACGCGAAGAACCGCGTAAGCCAGAGCCGGAGCAAGAACCGGAGCCGCTTGCGGCAGAGGATGACGCGCCGCCCGCTGAAGATGTGGAGCCTGAAGGTGAGGTTGCCGACGAGGCAGAGGCGACCAACGTCGAGGCCGCCGACAACGAGGAAGTGCAGGGCATTGAAGCGCCCGCACACTGGTCGAGCGATTTCAAGGACACTTTTAACGCGCTGCCCTCAAACGCGCAGGAAGTGTTCCTGCAACGCTATAAAGATATGGAAGGCGATTACACTCGCAAGACGCAGGAGGTGGCAGACATTCGCCGCCGTGCATCTGCGCTTGATGAGGTAATGGTTCCCTTCCGCGATGAATTTGCCCGTGCTGGCTTGGACGACATTGGAGCCGTCCGCCAGTTACTCGGCGCACACAAGTTTTTGCGCGAAAGCCCACAGCAAGCAATTGCTTGGCTGGCGCAAAATTATGGCATCAACACCGAAGCACTCGCCGCAAACGAGCAAGCCGACGATGATTTTGCCGACCCGCAAGTGAAGCAACTCAGAGATCAGGTGTCTCAGTTGCAAGGTTATTTGCAAACACAAGCGCAACAGCAGCAGGACGCAGCCGTTGCCGACACCCAGCAGCAAATCACAAATTTTGCCAGTGTGACAAAGGACGATGGATCGCTTGCGCATCCGCATTTCGATGCGGTGCGAACAACGATGGGCGGTCTCATCCAATCCGGCGTCGCGCAAGACATGGACGCCGCTTACGAAATGGCGGTCTACGCAAACCCGACACTCCGGGGAAGCCTGATCGACCAGCAAGCGGAGAAAGTGACTGCCAAGCAGAAGCAGGCAGAAAACGTGCGCAAAGCAAAACGCGCACAACAGGCGAATGTGAAAGGCAGCGGTGCCCCGGCAAAGGAATCACTTCCTGGCGGCTCTAGCGTGCGAGACGCACTCCTTCACACGATGAAGGAACTGCAATCCTAAAAACCAAATAAAGGAGAAGACGATGGCATCTCCGAATCTTTCGGAAATAGTCACGACGACGCTCCGTAACCGATCTCGTCAGCTAGCAGATAACGTTACAAACCATAACGCTCTGCTTCGCAAAATGCGGGAACGCGGAAACGTAGTCGAACTCTCTGGTGGTCGAGACATTGTTCGTGAACTCGAATATCAGGCCAACGATACCGTAAACTTCTATAGCGGCTATGAAGTGTTAGACACTTCGCCTGCCGATGTTCTGAGTTCAGCGGTTTACGATTGGAAACAGCTTGCAGGCACGGTGACGATCTCCGGTCTTGAGGAAATTAAAAACTCAGGTCCAGAAGCAATCATCAATCTGCTTGAGGCCCGCATTAGCGTCCTTGAAAAATCACTGGAAAACAGCTTGTCCACCTCGCTCTACAGCGACGGCACAGGTTCCAGCGGTAAGGAAGTTGGCGGCCTTCAGTTGGTCATTGCTGACGCTGGCACGGGAACTGTTGGTGGAATTAATTCCTCGACATTCTCTTTCTGGCAGAACGTCCAGACCACGGCCACCTCGTCTGCTTTCAGTGTCGCAAACGTCCAGACCGATATGAACAATATCTATCTGTCGCTCGTTCGTGGCGTTGATAAGCCCGACATTGTGACCGCCGATGCGAACGCATACAAAGCGTTTCTCGGATCGCTTCAAGCAATTCAGCGTGTCGCTGATGCGAACGAAGCTAACTCTGGTTTCGTCACCACGCGCTACCTCGGTAGCGATGTGTATTACGACGACCAGGTGCCGACCAACAAGATGTACTTCATCAACACCTCGTATCTGCGTCTTGAGGTTGCGGCAGACCGCAACTTTGTGCCGCTGGATTCGCGCATGTCTGTCAATCAGGATGCGATGGTGGTGCCGATGGTTTGGTCCGGCAATCTTACTTGTTCCAACCGCGCCCTTCAGGGCGTGATTCACGTTTAGGGGGGGCTTGATATGTCTACTATTCCAGTAATTGGCATTGATCCCGCCGCAGTTTCCAGCACCGCCGAATATGGTGTTGGTCAGCTTGGGTCGGTCATCGACTCCGGCGGCGTGACCAAAATCTACAAGTATGTTCAGTACGACACAGGCGCAGGTTCTGTTGCTGCTGTGTCGGGCCAGGTGGCGTATTATTACACGCTCGACGGCTATAAGTTGAATAAGGTCAGTTCTGATCTGTCCGACAGCATTGAGATCGGCGCGGGCGTTCTAAACAGCGCACCGACCGATGGGCAGTACTGTTGGATTCAGATTGCCGGTCCGGCAACGCTTTCGATTGCGTTGACGGCTGGTGCTGATGGCGATCCGTTGACACCGACCGGGAGTGCCGATGGCACGCTCGATGTGTCGTCGGCTGCCACAGACAACGTCTGTGCAATCGCCGGGGACATTTCCGACAAGGAAATTATCTGCACGTTCCCGATGTAGTAAAAAAAGGGGTCGCTTCGGCGGCCCCTTTTTCATCTCACAACTTCAAAGGAGAAATGCGTTATGCCAGAGGCAAACGTAAAGGCAACCTTCTATCGGTCCAGCCTTAACGGCGTTGAAAAAGATTTCGTTTCGATCTCAGTAACCGGCAACCGGGACACTTTTGTTGGCCCCGTCCGTGCGTCTGACCTTGATCGCTTTCCGACTGCATGGGCAGCCTACCGGGAAGGAAACGCGGAGACGAAGATTGGCACATCGCTGGCAAAGTTACCCGGCCTCGACGAAGCGCGCGTCCGCGAACTCACCGTCGCCAACATTGAGACGGTCGAGGAACTTGCGGACATTTCCGATTTAGCGGCCCAAAACATGGGGCCAATTTTTGGCGAGTTTAAGAAAATCGCCACTCTCTATTTAGAAGCCAACGGTCGATCTGACGCACCTGTTGCTGACGAACCGGCCAAGAAGCGCGGACGACCGCGAAAGGTTATCGACAATGACTCTGCTGACGATCTGCCAGAACACGGCTGACTATGTAGGCTTCGAGCGCCCGACCTCTGTGGTCGGCAACGTCGATGCAACTGCCCGCCAGCTTCTTGTCTGCGCCCAGCGCGAAGGCAAGACGCTGGTGAAGCGCGGCCCTTGGGCCATCCTTGAAAAAGAACACACCTTTAGCACGGGCAGCGGTACGGCCAGCTATGCGCTGCCGTCTGACTTTGACCGCTTTCGCAATGACACGCAGTATAACCGCGCGGATCAACAGGCCATGCGTGGCCCGCTGAACGCGCAGCAGTGGCAGTTTGTCAAAAGCGGTATTGTCACCGCAGGCACGCAGCAGCGTTGGCGCGTGAAGGCCGACAGCAACGCCAAAAAGTTCTTCATTGACCCAACGCCAACCAGCACCGAGACGATAGCTTATGATTATGTGAGTAACGCTTGGTGCCAATCCAGTGGCGGCAGTGCGCAGACCGCATGGGCTGCCGACACCGACACTGGCATCCTTGATGAATTGTTGTTGGAGATGGGCGTGACCTGGCGCTTCAAGCAACTGCACGGCCTCGACTATGCCGAGGACTTTCGCGACTACCAGATCAACGTCGCGCGTGCGCTTGGCGCTGATGGTGGTGCGCCAAAGCTGGCCTTCGATAACAGATACAAGTCGGGCGTTGGGCCGTATAGCTACAACGTGCCAGAAGCGAATTACGGCACCTGATGCTCCAGCCGCTACCACAATCACAGCGCCCGCGTACCACCAATGTGAGCGTACCGCCGCCCGTGGGTGGTCTGAACACGCGCGACAGCATCGACGCGATGGCACCCGAAGACGCGATCCTGCTCGACAACTGGTTTCCGACGACCGGCAAGATTACGCTTCGCGAAGGCTATGCTAGCCACGCAACCAATGTTGGGTCGGGCGATGTTAAAACGCTGGTCGAGCATCACGCAGGCGATACGCGCAAGCTGCTGGCAATTGGCAGCAACGGCACGCTCTACGATGCGACAAGCGCAGGCAGCAGCCCAAGCAGCCTAAAGACCGGCCTGAGTTCTGCTATCGCGCAAACCGCAGAATTTGACGGCAACACGATTTTTGTGACCGGCGCAGATACGCCGTTCAAATTCAACGGCAGCAGTGCCAGTGATCTGTCAATCACGCTGTCCGACAGCAGCAGCGTGACCACGCTTGACGGCGTGCATGTGTTCAAGAACCGCGTGTACTACTGGCGCGGCACGGATCAGCAGTTTTACTACAGCGCCACCGTAAACACGCTAGAGGGCAACTTCACACTTTTCCCACTGAACCGCGTCGGGAACTTTGGCGGCGACCTTTTAATGGTGACGACGCTGACGCAAGACGGCGGCGAGGGCATTGATGACCTGATTGCCTTCGTAATGACGAGCGGCGAAGTCATTGTCTACTCTGGCAGCGATCCGAGCAGCGCCACAGATTTTGCCTTGGTTGGCACTTTCCGCATTGCGGAGCCGGTGCCGCACATTCGCGCCGCAATCAAATTGGGCGGCGATGTGGCGGTCGTCACAAAAGAAGGCATCATCGCCATGTCGAGCGTTTTTCGCACGGCGACGGTCGCGCAAAAGGCGCAGGCGCTATCTGAAAAAATACGCGGCAGCTTCATCGATCAAGTTGCAACGACCGGCACGACAGCCGGTTGGGAACTTTTCCTGTCGCCCAATGGCGACAAAATGTTCTGCAACTACCCGACCGGGAACACGGCCAACCCGCATGAACAGTTCGTATTTAACCCAGTGGTTGGTGCTTGGTGTCGTTTCACCGGCATCAACTCATTCACTTGGGGAAAGTTCAACGGCGATGTTTATTTCGGCGGTGCTGGAGGCGTGGTTTACAAGTTTTCGTCCGACAGCGTGAGCGATGCGGGCAGCGTTATCCAGGCGGACTGCCGCACGGCTTTTAACTATTTTGGCGACCGCAATCGCATCAAGCAGTTTGCGAGTGTGCAGCCGTTTCTGGAAAGTGAAGGCACGCTGACGATCTCCACGGCGCTTTCGACCGATTTCGACAATAACTTCGTCGCCTTCGCGACCTCAACTTTTGATTCCAGCGGCGCAACTTGGAACGTGGCAGCTTGGAACGAGGAAGAATGGGCGGGCAGCGTGTCACGCACACGCCCGCGCTTGGCAACAGCGGCGCTCGGCTATGCCGCATCTATGCGGCTCAAAGTAAGCACATCAACTCAGACCGTCTCTTGGCTTAGTGCCAGCTACGGCATCAAACCCGGAGGGCCGATTTAATGGCTTTTAGCGGCGGAACTTTTTCGCGCCTTTATTCATGGGCGTCTGACCAATCCAACGGAATCAAAATTCGTGCAGATCGCATGGATGGCGAAATGGACGGCATGGCGACAGGTCTTTCGACCTGCTTGCTAAAAGACGGCACCCAAACTGCTTCAGCGCGCATTCCGTTTGCGGCAGGCATTAAGATGGGCGGCCAATCAATACAGCTTGATCCAGCAAACTCGTCAGCCATCACGGCAGGCACAAACAACATCATTATCGTGTCGGCGAATGGCGCGGATCAGGTGAAGTTTACAGATGGCACTATAGAGCCAAACACTGATAACGACATTGACCTTGGCACTGCCAGCAAAGAGTTCAAAAACGCATTTTTTGATGGCACGGTGACAACCGACGCGCTGACGCTCGGCGCTAGCACTAGCGTTACAGGCGTGGACGCCGACCTGTCGAGCGTGTCTGCAAGCGACGACACGCTTGCCAGCGCCAAGGCGATCAAGACTTACGTTGACGGCCAGGTTACGGCGCAAGACCTCGACTTTGCGGGCGGAAGCGGCACTGGCTCGGTCGATCTGGACAGCCAAAGCTTGACGATTGCTGGCACAAGCAACGAGATTGAAACGTCAGCAAGCGGTCAAACGCTGACAGTCGGCTTGCCGACAAACGTGACCATTAGCGGCGAACTTGATGTGGCGACGCTTGATGTGAGTGGCGACGCAGACATTGACGGCACGACCAACCTTGACGCCGTAGATATTGACGGCAATGTCCAACTCGACGGCACGCTGACTGTTGGCGTTGACGATACCGGCTACGATGTGAAGCTGTTTGGTGCCACGGCAAGCGCGCATCTTTTATGGGACGCGTCAGCCGACAAGCTGCTAACCGCTGGCGGCGCTTTGATTGATATTGTCAAAGACAAGTTGATGATTGGCGGCACAGCCGTGACCACAACAGCGGCGGAACTCAATGTCCTAGACGGCATCACTAGCAGCACCAGCGAACTTAACTTGCTCGATGCCGTCGCACGCGGGAAAATTATCTACGGCAACGCCAGCGGGGCAAGTGCGTTGCTGAGTCCTGGCTCTGCAAACCAAGTGCTGACCAGCGATGGCACCGACATTTCGTGGGCTGCCGCTGCGGCTGGCGGCAAGGTGCTTCAGGTCAAATCAGCATTTACCGATGCGTATACGACGCACGCCAATACAAACGTGGATAGCCCCGCTGACATCCTGAGCGTGTCAATTACGCCTACCAGCGCATCAAACAAGATACTGGTTATGGGACTGTTCACCGGAAACAGCACCAGCAGTTCTGTACAGTACCTTGGCGTGCAGTTGGTGCGTGGGACAACTGAGATTGGGTCAGGCGATGCCTCAACACGCAACGGCAGCGAGGGCGAGCTGCACTCTTCGGTATCCTTGTCTGGCGATTACTCCAAACCAACAAGCGTTTCTGCGTTGTTCTTAGACAGCCCCTCCACAACCAGCGCCACAACGTACAAGCTAGTGGCGTTTGCCAATCACTTCGGTTCAAGTCTGTCTAACACTACGCTGGTGCAGAACAGCGGCGGGTACAATTACAACAACAAGGAACAAGGCGTGGGAGCTTCTAGTCTCATTGTCATGGAGGTAACACCGTGAGCAACACCCTAGCAATCACCGAGGCTATTCTTAGTCTCCAGCCGGACGGCGAAGTCTGGCGTTTCAGCGTTACGGGCGAGACCAACGATGAAGCATCGTTCGCGGCCAATGTGACGTGGCAAGGCGGCGCTGCGTTGACGACGTGGAGCGCAGTGTCTGGCGCTCTCGCTGCGGCAACCGACAGCGTGGCAATGACCGCGCTCCGCGCCGAGCGTGACCGGCTGCTGGCCGAGACCGACTGGTGGGCCGTGTCCGACCGCACGATGAGCGATGAGCAGATTGCGTATCGTCAGGCGCTTCGCGATCTTCCCGCTAACACGACCGATCCTGCCAATCCGGTCTGGCCCACAAAGCCGTAATGCTCCGCATCCTCACCATCGCCGCCGCCTTTTTGGCGGCTTTTTTTATACCCGCGCAAAGCAAAGCGGTTGTCACAATCTGCGCGGACACGCTTGCCGAGGTGAAGCGCGATATGGCTGAACGCCACGGCGAGGAATTGATTTGGACCGGCCTGACGCAAGCAGGCGTGAAAATGTATTTTTTTGCTAGCTTCGAGCAAAACACCTACACCGTCTTTTTTAGCTACAATAACCAAGTCTGCACTGCCGCTGGGTACAGTGGCAAAATTATCGGCAACGCCGCCTGATGCTGTTTTTTGATGCTGACGGCAGCGTGGAAAAGTGGGTGGCGCAACAACTTGGCGCAGACAGTTTTGCGCCCGCGCGTGCCGTTGGAATTACCCTCGACAAAAAGTTTCTTGGCGGCGTCGTGTATCACCGCCTAGCAAACGAAAATGTAGAAATGAGTATTGCCACGCAGTCGCCAAAGTGGGCAACGCGCGCGCATATCCGCGATCTGTTTGCCTACCCGTTCGGAACGCTTCAGGTGCGGCGCATCACGACCACTGTCACCGCTGACAACTCAACCGCCATCGACATGAACGAACGGTTGGGATTCAAGCGCGAAGGCACCCTTCGAGAATACATGGACGGCAAGGACACCGAGATTTTCGGAATGCTTGTCTCTGAATGCAAATGGATCAAATGACATGGGATTTCTAAAACCTGACACGCCGCAGCTTCCGGCAGTGCCGTCAGTTGGCGAACTAACTCAAGCGCAGCAGGCGGCCAACCAGTTCACGCAGTTCACACCGTTTGGGAATTTGCTTTACGGCAGTGTTTCCGATCAAGGTGAATTTGTGCAGGAGCCAACCGACGAGGCTCTTTTTATCCAAGAAACGCCGTTTCAAAGCGCGCGGCGTGCTGGTGAAGAAGCACTTTCGCAGCAGCTTATTGGGCAGGCTGGCACGCAGTTTGGCAACATTTATGGCGCGGGCAGCACCGTGCCAACGCTCGACACGGCAGGACTTCCGGCAAGCCAGTTTGGCGTCGATTTGACCGCTGTGCCTGACCAAGTGAGTCAGATCAGTGGCGTCGCCGCGCCGCAGCAACAGCTTGAACTTGCCAATCTGCCAGATCGCGTGACAAGCGTTGATGTTACGCCAAATTATCAGAGCAGCATCGACACTGCTGGCCTTGCTAGTCTGCCAACCGACTTTGCGCAGTTCCGCAGCGGCATCGAGCAGGACATTTACAACCGCGAGTTTGGCTTGCTGAATCCTGAGTTTCAGCGCCAGCGCGAAACGCTTGAACAAAACCTTGCAAACCGTGGTCTGCCGATTGGAAGCGCAGCCTACAATGAGGCTGTGGACCGACTTGAGCGCAGCCAAGGCGAACAGCTTGGTCGCTTGGCGCAAGGCGCACGGATTGGCGCTGGCACGGAAGCATCGCGGCAGTTTGGACTGCAATCGACCGCACGCGGGCAGCAGTTTGGTGAGCGGACACAGCAAGCAGGGCTTGCGAACCAAATTGGGCAGCAGCAGCTTTCCGATGCTTTTAATCGCGCAAACCTTGCTAACCAGCAGCGCCAGGCAGCCTTTGGCGAAGCCGCTGGCGCAGGGCAGTTTGGCCTTGGCGCACAACAGCAGGCGTTTTCGCAGGCGGGGCAACAGACTGCGCTGGCAAACGCAGCGCGGCAGCAGGGCATTGCCGATCAGTTGCTTACGAACGACCAGGCAAATCGCGCGCGGCAGACAGCGTTGGCCGAAAATCAAAACTTGCGCAGTCAGCAGCTTGCGGAATTGTCGGCCTTGCTCGGCGGACCTGGTTATCAGGCTGGCGCTTTCCAAATGCCTGCGCCGGTCAACGTGCTTGGTGCGCAGAGTTTGGCGAACCAACAGCAACTTGCTGCCTTCAATGCGGCAAATCAGCAATCAGCGGCGAACAGGGGCGGCTTGTTTGGGTTAGGCGCGGCAGCGATTACCGGCGGCTTGCCGTTACTAGGCTAGGAGACAGAGATGGCAATAGCACCGAGATTGATGCAATCACCCGCATCGCGGCAGTTTATTCTGGGGCAGAACTTGCAGAAGCAAAGCCTCGACACCAGCCCGATTCTTAGCAACACGCAGGGCTTTGCGCGGCTAGCGCAGGCACTCGCTGGCGGTTTGGTGCAAAGGGATGCGCAGCAAAAGTTTGAGGAAGAGCAGGCGGCCAAAGGCGCTTTGAATGCAAAAACGCTAGCATCTTTGGGCGTAGACCCCGCGACAGCCGCGTTGCTTGCAGACCCTAAAGCGAACCCAGCATTTGCGCCCGCCGCCGTGGCGCAGGCTATGAAGCCAAAACCAGCGGAAAAGCCGGTCGTTGTTGCTAAAGGTGCGGCGGCAATAAATCCAGACGGCACAGTTTTATTCAAAAATAACGCTGGACAAGATGAAGCAATAAACCTTCAGGATTTAGGTATCAAAGTGCCGCCACAATTTGTTGGGTTATTTGACCGATTGGCAAGGGGGGGTGATGCGAAAGACGTTATTTCGGAATTGCGTGCGGTCGTTAACGATCAATACAGCATTGCTAACACCCTGCGCGATGATTTTGAGAGTCAGAATAAAACGTATTTTCAATATGAAAGCAGCTTGGACAAAGTTTTGTCGGCGCGAAATGACGGCCCCGGCGATTTGAGCCTGATATTTGCTTACATGAAAATGCTGGACCCCGGTTCTGTTGTGCGCGAGGGCGAATTTGCAAACGCTGAAAAAGCTGGCGGCGTTTCTGAGCAAGTGCGGACACTTTATAACAAGGTAGTTGATGGCGAGAGACTGTCACCGGACCAGAGGGCAAGGTTCCGCAATCAAGCCTTAGACATTTTCAAGCCAGAGCGGGAAAAATATCTCGCTTCGCGAGAAAGATTCCAAACTTTATCACAAAACGCCGAGTTGAATGCAAATCTAGTATTGCGGCCTGACGTCAATCCCGAACGATTCAACGTCCCAGAACTGGTAGATTTCTAATGGCATCCATTGAAACAAAAGACGGCATCGTTGTTGAAAAACTTTCAGACGACGAAGCAAATGACTCGCAGAGGTTGCGCGACGAGGTTGCAAGAATGCGCGCAGAACGTGAGGCTGCCGCAACGGCAGAAACGCAAGCATCAGATGATGCGCAAGGAGCGCCCAACTTTTTGCAACGCGTTGTTGATACGGCCAAAGCAGACATTGCGGATGTACCGCGACAGCTTGGTTTGACGGGCCGTTACATTGCAGAGGGCGTTGCGGCTCCCGTGACTATGCTTGGCGATGCAACGAACGCGCTAATAAACCTTGGCGCAAGCGGCGCAGAACGCGCCACTGGCGTCGATCTTGGTCGGTTGCAGATGCCGTCACAGGTGTTGGGTCAGGGGCTTACTGGCGCAGGCTTGCCGCAGCCCGAAGGTTTGCTTGAAAACATTGCGTCTATTCCCGCCCGCGTTCTTGCTGGCACCGGAGGCATGGTCAAAGGCGCGCAGATGGCCGGTAAAGGTTTGGAGGCAACGCCCAAAATGCTTGCCGACGCGCTTGCGATGCGTCCCGGCTCTCAAGCGGTGGCAGGCAACATTGCCGCACCTGTCGCAATGGGCGCTGACGCTGCTGTTACATCAATTACAGGCAGCCCAGTTGCAGGCGACGTTGCTGGAATGATTGCCGGTGTTGCAACACCAGCGCCCTCGACAACAATGGCGGGCAGCATTGCGTCAGGCACGCGGTCGGCATTGCAGCCCTTTTCACGCGGCGGGCGCGAACAAATTGTTGCTAACTTACTGCGCCGACAGACTGCCAATCCGGGTCAAGCAATTCGCAACCTTGAACAAGCGCAGCCCCTTGCGCCAGATGCGCCGCAAACAACAGCAGGCGCAAGCCGCGATCCCGGTTTGGCGAGTATGGAAGTGCCAGTGACCGCGTTAGATAATGCAGCCGCCGCTCCCGTGCGAACGCAACGACAAACGGCGCAGACGCGGGAAATGGACAGTATTGCAAAAAGCGATGCAGACCTTGAGAAGTTAATTGCCGCACGCGAGGCTAAAACCACGACATTGCGTGAAGAATCATTCGATAACGCTGCGCCCGTGCAAATTAAAACTGTTTTGGATGACATAGACGCACAACTTGCAGCGCCGCAGGGTGCAAGAAAAACTGTGCGCGATGCGTTGGCGCGTTTCCGCAGTGATATTGAGGCGGCCAGCGTTGACGGCGCAATCGACGCGCGGCGTTTGTACGAAATCAGGAAAGACGTTGATCTCGCAATGCGAGGCCAGTTTAAAGGCGACGACAGCAACTTTCGCTTGGCGCGCGGGGAACTGGCTGACGTTAAAAACTCAATCGACAGCAACATTGAGGCGGTTGCGCCAGGGTATCAAAATTATCTGCGACGTTACTCGCGATTGAGCAAACCGATAGATCAACTCAAAGCGTTGCAGGAAATACAGAGGCGCACAACGATGGGCCAGCCTGACGCAGCACAAGGTGACGTT
>Ga0208148_1000616_pt1 | contig 13475 bp, 4 predicted proteins | sample DEB08_DNA_16_FD_184525 | JGI IMG/M metagenome (GOLD analysis project Ga0208148, IMG submission 184525) | Aqueous microbial communities from the Delaware River and Bay under freshwater to marine salinity gradient to study organic matter... | ecosystem: Environmental > Aquatic > Marine > Coastal ...
ACATTCGGATGAAGACGAACATTGTGGTTCAGGACAAGGTTGACAATAATTATTTCTACAACAAAGCCCTTCGGCACATTCACCAAATTCACCACCGCATACATTTATACAAGTAGTGCAAGCATTGTTGACACAGCACGAACCTTCTTCGCAGGGGTTCTGAGGACCACAAGGTTCTCCATCATCACAAGGTCCACAAAAACCACCATTGCAACATCGGCCGCCGCCGGCAGCCGTACAGTCGCCTTCGCCAAGGCAAGGGTCACCCTCTTCCTCATCTACACAATAACCACTTGCATTACAACGGAATCCCTCACCACAATCAGAATCTTCACAACAACCACAAGTATAACCATTGGATGGATTGTCGCAACAACAACAGGAATCGAACCCTGTCCAACCATCTGTTGCATTATCGTAAGCAGGGCAACCACCGCTTGCATCGAAGTCGGTGCCATTAATTGTATCACAATATTCTTTACATCCGCAACAACAAGCCGTACAGAGGACTGGTTCATCGATTTCGCCGAGGCAACAGCAGGATGTCACATTATTACATCCAGCATCGATGTAGTCACACCAATCGTCTCCGTTCAAGTCACCACTTCGGAATGGTGGTGGACTTCCACCAGTTCTTATTGTATAGAACTCGCCAGGATTTCCTACTCGCCTTTCTCCGCTTACAGATACAACTCTATCGCTAGGTGCATCGGGACTTCGACCAGTCTCTTGTGAACGATAGTTAAAGTTATTGTCTGGCCAATTACCCAATTCAGTCAGACAATTGTGAAGCCCACAGTCACATTCTCTGTCGTTGAACGCCACATTTGTACAATGTGCCGGCTGTTGTCCGTCCTCATAGCAACCACAAAAACTACAACAGTTTTGAATGCTATGACAACATATATCATCGTTCTGTCGGTAACAAAATCCTATTTCTGTGGTTCCGACTTCGGAACACTGCCAGAAATCACCGAAACTGTTTGGTGGTTCATCGGGACATTGTATGTCAAAACAAGGACCACCCCCAGTGGGGTTTCCATTCTCGTCTTGACCATCTGGTTCCGCAAAACAAATCTCTAAAGTATCTGTGCCGTTTGCTTCAGTTTCCTCGTAACAAGCCTCACAGGCATCACCGTCCCAGTTGCAGGTTTGACCTTGTTCATAACAAGGTCCTGTATGGTCTGTATCTGAAGTACAGTCCCAATATGCAGTTCCTTCGCCATCGTGGGGGTCACCCTGACCAGGCGGATATCCACAAGGCCAGTCATTGGCATCGAGACCGTCAGATATCCCCTCACACTCACACATCTCACTAAGGCAATTATTCCATACGCAACGACCACCTGTACAGGTATATCCAAGACCGCAATCGCTCTGAGTATCGCATTCAGGCCAAACCCTCGGGTCTGGAATACAATCACCGCCTGAATCTATAACGTATCCAGGACCACAAGGTTCTACTTCTGGGGGTCCTGGGGGTTCAGGGTCTGGTTCGCATTTCCATCCACCAGCACCATCGGACACACAAGACGAACCAGGACCACACGCATCTGCGTTATTCGGGTCACACGGACAATCTGAACACGGTGGTGGTGGCTCCGGCGGAGGCGGTGGAGGAGGTGGTGGAGGGCCTGAACAAGGCGTTCTGCTGCAATTATTTTCACAACAATATGGGGCTTCTGACCAGCAGTCAATATTACTATTGCAGTTGCCCTGACTACATTCTGTACAGCAATTGCCATTTGGACAACACGCTGGTGGGTCAGAAGCACTGCACCAGAAAAATCCATTTGGACACTGCGGACAAGGAGGACAAGTTCCATCGTCACAAGGAAGTGTACATTGACCCTCACAACAAATTTCTGGATATGGACAGTTGACGGTTGTTTCGCAAGTACCACACAGAATTAATTCACATACACTATCGTCTCCGTGGTAGACTCCATCAATCTGGAGACATTGGAGTTCTGTCATTATGGTGCAGTACTCGCCGTTCACACAGCAAGCACCCTTTCCTACTTCGACACACTCACAATTTTCTCCATCAGGTCCTCTAGGACCTACAGGTCCTCCAGGTCCATAGTTACCAACAATGCCAGGAGGTCCTGCAGGACCTTGAATTCTTGGGTCGGGTTCTTCGCAAGTATAGACTGGAACGAGTTCTGTTTCTGGGTCGCAACATTCTCCATTACAAGAAGTAGTTTCTGTGGTGGGTACATATATTTTCGGAAAGTCTTTAAAGAACTCGGAAGTAATTCTTGTTTGTGAATCTTCGTCTGCTTCTTTTTGTGCAATCTCCAATAAAGATTGTTTTAGTTCAGAACTTGCAACTACTTGCTTTAGAATTTGACTGTAGATGGGATTGGTTTTTTCGTCACCAACAACTCTACTGCCAGCAGAGTAACTTTCAATTACCTTTTTTGCTTCGCAGAAATTTAATTCTTCATCAACAATACTATTGTCAATGCACTCAATGATAGTTGGCAAATGGCAAGTTATAATGTCATATGCGATTGATGGATTCTTTTTTAGTTCTTCGGCAAGTCCCTTGACACCAGAGCCTGCAATGATTCCATCGCACTTTGAACCAGTTGCTTTATCGTCACAAGTGAGGTCTTGTGTAATCTTCGTAAGACAACTATCGCCGATTTCTAGAATAGTGGCAAAGATAAACGAATACTTCTCTTCATCTTTACCAGTGATGCTTTTCATTATTCGAGTGTAGTCGTTCGCAACAGAAATTCTCTCGAAGAATTTTGTTAAGTCGTTACCAGATGCACCACTAATTTTATCTGTGTGTACTCCAAAGGTTTCGAGTTTATCTTGGAGTTGGTCGAGAAGAGTTAAGATGTCGCTCTTGTGTTGTTCGTTCAGTCCTTCAACTTCTTCTACATTTTTCTTTTCTTCTTCGACAGCAACTTTGGTTTTTTTTACTTTTTCCTCGACAGGGTTTTTTAATGCATTACCTTCCATCAACAATTTGATAGCCAGTCTCTGTTCGTTTGACAGAGAGTCATATGGTATATCAAAAGTTTCTGAAATATCAATTTTTGGCATTAAGCAAATCCTAATCCACCGACGAACCCATACCAAGTTGTACCACCATCGATTGTTGTAAACGAAAGTATGTCAGTACCTGAAGTGGTAAGTGTTGGTGCAACTCCTGAAGACCATTTCACTGCGGATGGGAACGTAATCGTATGTGCGCCACCGTTTGTGATAATTAGTGTCAATGAACCTGCCGCACCAGACGCTGGTGGATTAGTAAACGCTAGTGTAAAGTTGCCACCCGCAGTAAAGGTTTGGACATTTCCATTTTCAATATTTAGGACATATGGTGAAGTGGAGATTGTTCCAACTGCGTGTATTCTTTCAGAATAATCATTGAGTTTTGCTTTGTGTACTGGAACGTCATTGAATTCACAAGTTCCACCTGCACTGAGTCCTCCACTAAATGATGATGTTACACCAGCACCCACGATAAAGTCATTAGTACTATAGTCAAATTTCAGTCTAGGACTTCCGCTTATTCCATCGGGGTGATTGAAAAGAATTTCTTTGTCTGCACCAGCGACTGGTCCTGTTGCACCTACCGCTCCTGTGGCTCCTACCGCAACTGCGACTGCTTCCCAAAGACCGCTTGTAGAATTATACTGAAGAACATCTCCGTTACTTGCGGCCGAAACACCATCATCAATATCAATAAGTTCCCATAGGTTTAAGTCATCAACATTGATTCGAATGAAACTTTTCTCTGCGTTTGTGTCAAGTCGAATATTCGAACCAGAAACAAAAGTCATTACTTGGGCATCACTCACTACTCCATTACTAATTGTAGTAGTAAGAGAACCCTTAATTGCTTGCGCCCTTGTTCCCTTCAACTCATACCCTGCTCTACCAATCGCAGGATTGTCATCCAACTCTGCTTTTGAGATTTTCGACTGGGTATCAGTGGAACCTCTTGTCTTGAATACACCACCCTGAATTGATGTAGGTCGTGATTTTGTCTTCAACTTGTCATCTGCAACATAGTTTACAATTTGGAAATTGACAGGTGCAGTTACAATTTGTTGTGGTCTATCTGTAGATGCATTGATTCCAGTGATTGTAGTTTGTGAAGCAAGTGCGTTTTGTCTACCAATTACCACTCGGCTTTTCGCAACAACAAAGTAATTATCAAGTCTTCCTTGACCATCAAAGTTCTTCTGAAGAATTACATCTTTGTTGTCTGTGAATGTAGCGAAAGCACTGTACGTTCTTTCAATGGAATTTGTAGAAAGTGCTTTGAAGTTTATTTCGCCATTAAACTCTGGACAGTTTGACCTATCCCCAAAAGAGTTTCTAGAAACAACTCTACCTTGACTATCAAGATTATTGCAATAACCAGTTGGACAGTAATAGTATCTTTCTGTCACAGAACTGTATGAACACACACCTCTTGGGTCTGCTGGCACACAATCTCCGTTACAACAGACCTCTCCTGTTTTGCAACACTTCGCCGTTCCATTTTCTTCTACACAAAATTCTTGACCAGCACCACAAGGAGAGACTGGTAGATTTTTCTGAGTTCTCTTTCTTTTTCTTCCTGTTTCCCTAGAGAAGACTCCTCCCGCGGCACCACTACCATCTCCACCATATCTACCACTTTTCCCACCACCGCCAGGAAGACCACCATCTTCTTTGGGTATATAAGCATTATTATATGCATCGCCGAATCCCTGAGTCTGTACACATCCTACACCTGAGCCGCTTCCACTACAACAATACGATTGACAAGACTGGCCTTGGCCTGGGCAAGTACTCATACTGCTTCCGCACGTTTTCCCCGGCGGACAACTACCAATGCATCGGACTATACCATTACTGGAACCATCTCCAGCACACACACAAAGCCAGCCTGGGTCTGGGTCTGGTGGGTCTGGACAAGTCGGACAACAACCTTCAGGTCTTCCGCAACCTCCTGGCTGACAATCCGTACCATCACCCTTGTATGTGTACCGACTACCAAGGGCATCGCACGCCTCTTCCGTTCGTATAATACAAGGTCCAGGCGTAATATCGAAATCGCCTTGAGGACAGAAGCAACACGCTCCAGTCGTTTCGGGTGGTTCTGGTTCACAATCATTGACTTCGAAACATTGGAATCCGTTGTCAGTTCCAAGAGGCTGACTCTTTACGCCTTGCCAAGTCCCAATACCACTACACATTATCTGCGAATAATTTTCGAAACAATCATATGTGTTATTACCATATTGGACACAACACACACTATAAAGTGTACAACCTGCATCTACACAAGATACTCCATACCCTTGCCAGTTTCCTGCTGTGTCTGCGTCACAAGTGGCTTTATTTGTCTGTTCGCAGTTTCGATAATCATTGTAGCAACAAGCACCGATATCAGAAGGTGTACCATCACAATCTCCAGGCTCATTACAAAGTACAGGAGCATTACCACAAGTAGTACCCGTAGTGCAAGTTCCTTCGATTAGTTCGCAACATACATCACCACCTTCGTTGTGGATGTCACAGGTTCCATCTGCACCAACTTGTCTACAACCATCACAACAGCAACAATAGAATTCTGGAACTTCGCAAATGTCAGCGACTCCATCATTGTCATTATCGTTGCAGTTGGTATCAGCACCCATAAAGGTTCCGTTTAGAGCGCCACCACCAGAGGCTTCACAGAATGGTTGATATGTGGTCTGACAAGAACCATCAGGTTTGCAACAAGCACCGAAAGGGGCACACTGCGAAAGATATGCGTTAGGGCCTTCACAAACACCACTTCCATAGGCGCTATGAGTACAGGGAGTGAAGTCTCCAACTACGGTGTCATCGCATTCACTTTTATTTGTTTCGGTGCAAAGGAATTCGCCTTGCTGAGTCTCAATACAACAAGTTCCAATTGCACAGTTGCAGTGGTCGTCGCAGTTAGTGTTCTTTCCCTTCCATTGCATTGTATATGGAGTCTGAGCATTTTGTTGTTCACACTGTGGATACGTCCTCGGCGAACAAACGGGTTCAGCATATGGGTCAAATCCATCAACCTGACAACACGCACCAATTGCGTCTTCACATACACCTATGTTGTCATCAGGTTCGAAGTTTGGGTCGTTACAATCTTGCCAAGTTTCACATTGTCCATAGACATCATTTCCACTCGCATTGTTAGTGCATCCTGATGGGGGAGGACACATATTGTCACTTGGACATTGGAGGTCTTTCTTCCAAGTACCAACACATTCAGTTTCAATTACATATGTACAACTCAAATCAGAGGCACAACATCTTCCGAATGCTGGTGGTTCAGGACACTCAGCAGGAATTTGGCAAGTTGCTTCTGCTGTATTACAACATTCTAATCCCTCTTCACAATTTGCATTGTTGGTGCAGGGTTCATCTTTACTGCTGTAACAGGTTGCGTCTACACAAGTACTGTCTGCACCTTGCCAAACCCCACCACTTTCTACGCATTGTGATTGTGTTAGGTCACCTCTGCATAATTCAGCGTGATAACAACAAGCACCTTCTGGGTCATAATCGCGTGTGCAACCATTCCAACTATCACAAACTTGTTCACAAGATTGATATGGGTCATTGGGGGCACAGAGAACAGTAGAACTTACTTGACAATATCTGGAATCTGCACAACCAATTCCGTAGGATACATCTTCGTATTTTTCACAATAACAGAAGTGTGTATCGTCTGGACAGTAATCGAAATAACCACCACAGTGAAAACCACCCGCCATCCATACTTCATCTGTACTATCGACACAACCATTGAGTGTACAACTTTCGATTCCATCAAGACAACAGGTAGTACCATCATATCCAATTACAGGACCATCACCCGCAGGCTTATCCTGAACCTGTCCTGGCAGACCTTCGGCTCGACCACAATAGTTACAAGCAAAAATAGCCGGCATCGCTGAGTTTGAACAATTGCTGAAAGTACAACAACTAAATCCTTCGGGACAACAACGCTCATCATCAAAGTCCCAATCGGCGCCACAGCAGGCGGGGGCGGAGCCAGTCTTATAAGTACCTCTAGCCGCAGTGTGGTCTTGATTACAACATTGACCACCACCCGCCGCACAACAACCGTGAGCGTTACTCTTACAGTCCCCACCACAACCTTCGACGTAGGTAGGTTCTTGTTCGTCGCAGGCAATATTAGGAATATAGTTTAGGCATTTCGGGACACATTGACCATTACAACATTCGTGTGTTTCAAAATCACAACAAGATGTTTCAAGTCCACAACAATCCTGTCCGTCTGGACAAGGACATCCACCATTACAAATACTTCCATCTGGGATTGTGGTGCAACCCCAGTTATCCTGACAACCATATAGATTCTGACAGGTTTGTACACACGCTCCGTTGTATAATGTTTCGCCTTCATCACAACATCGCGGAACGACAAGTTCTAGACATTCTCTGTTACAGGTTAAACCACATTCTTCGTAAGGACCACAGCACTCATCACCGCACTGACAACCACCACCTTCTTCGGGCGGACAAGATGGAACGCACTGTCCGTTGTCTTTACAACAACCATCACAGCACCCGCAGTTCACTGTGCAGTTTTCGCCTGGGTCACAGCAGTAACTTGCGTCATATGCACAACAGGACTGGTCACCTTCACAACAGTTTATACCATTGTCGCAGGAGGTTTCACCTTCACAGCACTGTGGGCATTGTTCGTCACTACAAGCAGATATTGTGCCGCACACTTCACCGCTGATTGACGAGACACATTCTGCATCTGATTGACATCCAGTGATTGGACAACAAGTTTCACCGTCTACACAAGGAGGACCATCATTGCAACATTCTTTTCCGTCTGGGTTGGGAACACAAGTATTGCCACAACATTTTTCACCTGCTTCACACGCACGTTCACCACAACATCCTTCTCCGTTACCAGATGAAGAACAAGCGGCATTGACTCCTTCTCCGCAACAAAGTGGAGTATCCCCCGAACAACATTCTCCGTTGCAACATCCACCGTTTGGACAACAACCATCTGAACCACAGCAAGTAAATCCTTCTGGACAGCAAGTACCCTGACAATCAGGACAACCGCCGCCTGGACACGCACCAACACAAGAACCATTACAGCAAACATTTGGTTCTTCGCAACAAGGTCCTCCACCGCAACCATCACAACAAGGGAACGGGAAAGGCGCACAAGGAGGACAACTGCTACCGCAGGCTGCATTTGGACAGGGGTTTATACATTGTCCCCCACAACAAACCTGAGTACCATCTCCGAGTATATTTCCTTGAGCGTCTATTTGACAATCTTGGTCACTTCCGCAAGTATCTAAAACACAATCATCAACATCACTGCAAGGGAAATTATCACCGTAGTAACTACCGTTGTAGAATGCACATTGACTGTTTGTTACTTCAAGACAGAAACCATTAATGCAACAAGCACCAAGTGGTTGTTGTTGGCAGGGATTTTCAAAATCACAACTTCCGTCTGTGCCAGGAGGTCCTGGAGGTCCTTGTGGTCCTCTACAACCATCCGTACCAGATACACCCTGAACGCCAGGTTCACCAACAACTACAAGAGGTGAACCAACACAGTCTGTGTTTCTATCTGAGTCATCTGTAAATTCTGGGAAGAACTTTTGAGTAGTCTCTAAAAAGTCTTCACTTAGTTCTGCGTTTTCAAGTTCTCGCAATGCATCGGTGAGTGCAGGTGTAGCAAATATTTTCTTAATTACTGTTCCGATGATTGGGTCAGTAAGAGCATCGTTTGTAAGTCTCTGACTGGCAGCATATTTCTCTACAAGTTTTCTTGCTTGACAATAATTTAAATCATCTTCGTCGATAAGTTTTTTGAGACAATCGATGAGACTAGGAAGGAAACAAGTAATTACTTCAGTTGCAAGTTGACCCTTACATACCCATTCTGCCAAACCAACTACACCAGAAGAAGATGCAATTGAACCGCAGATAGTTCCTTCGGTACAGTTTCCCCAGAAGTCATTTAAGATTCTATCGAGGCAGTTATCTCCTGCACCCATCAGACTTCTGAATATGAAAGAGAACTTTTCTTTGTTCTCTCCTGTGATTGACTTCAACGCACTTGTGTACGAACCCGCAGTAGATAATCGCTGAAAGAAGTTGTCGATGAATTCTACTTTTGAACCCGACAATTTATCAGTGTGTAGTTCTAGTGCGTCCAACCAATATACTAACAACTCTAGTTGATAAGCAATCTCAACTCTTTGTTGTTGGATGAGAAGAGGACACTGACTAAGTGGACAGGTAGGACAATCTCCACCCTGTTCGGCTGGAGTTGAAAGTTCGTACCCTCGAATAATTCTAAGTTCTTTTCGAACTGCCGCTCTACATTGGTCAATCTTGTCGCTGAGAGGGTTGTCCAATCCCTTACCAGTCATAACCGTATGAATAGCACTTCTCTGTTCGTTGGTCAGAGAGTCAAACGGAATTTCTATGGTATCTGGTAAGTTTAATATTGGCATTACAAACTATCCTAGTTTAGAACAAGTCCCCAATTTCTGGTATATCAGCAACGTCTGTAAATTTGGGTATATCAATATTTGGCATTTGACTGTTGATGTTTGGACTTGGGTCTGGAATCTGATTGATTAGACTATCTGCACTCGCCGCACCTTCGGTAACCTTTGCACACAAATCGTCTAATGGGTTTGAAATATTTAGTTGATTTAATACGTCATCGGCTAAGGCTTTCGCTTCATTTTTGAAATCTATGCTGGAAAGTTTATCTGCAACTTGGTCAGGGATACCAGGCAAGTCTTGTAGTCCAGTGAATTCAGGAACTCCAGTAAACATTGCTTTGGGGTCTAACTTTTCTGGTATCTGGGGAATACCAGTCGCGTTCAAAACATCTTCGATGTTGGGAAGACTAGGTAGACTTGCCAAACTCATAGCACCATCGACATCTTTCAATAAGTTTTTGTCACATAGAGGGTGTCCTCCACCTTGTGCGCCTGTAAGTAGATTTGCACCTGCACCAATATCAATAAGAGAGTCCGCAGACGGAATGTCTGGGACATCAAATTTTGGTGTGATATCTCTAGGTAGATTACTGTATCCCGATTCAAAAACCATTTACTTCTCCTTATCCGAAGCCTGGGTGGTTGAGGTGAATGTCTGGTCCTGCGTTAATGTAAGTGTTCTTTCCAGACTGCGTTCGGAGTTGTCCGTCAACTCTGAGGTTGTAGTCTCCTGAAACGTAATGTTCAAAGTCACCATTAACGTGAGTGTAGAAACTTCCGTCTGCAAGTTCTACATTCATATCACCCTTACCAATTTTAGTATTAATTTCGCCTTCGTTTACTTCGATATTTAGATTTGCTTTGTTGCCAACGTGAATGTCTAGGTGGTTACCATCTTCTTTGTCTGCGTTTACAAAAATCTTACACGCTTTGTCGAGTGTAATATTTGTCCATCCATCAATATGAATACACTCGTTCTTTAGAATTACGGTGTAGTCACTTCTTACTACCTTGAGAACTCTATCTCCGTTCGGATGAATCTCTTCAAATGTGCCTGTTCTGTGGTAGCGGTGTAGTCTTTCTCTGTTTGGTGTGTCATCAATTTCGAATGTGTGTCCAGATTCACTTTCATAAACGTGGTTGTGTGGATACTTCACATCATAAGCAGTCTTTGGTTCCGTCCACTTTCCTGCCTCCGACACAGAAGCAGTTGATTGTTTTTCAATACCAGCCTTTACGGATTCCGCAGTAATGTCGGCGGTGGGAACATCCTTGTCCACATTATCTTTCTTTAACTGGATAATGGTGTCATCAATATTTTCGTTTCTTGCCAATCTGTTTGTATCTGATTCTTCTACACACCAACCCTTTGGATAATTTTCACCCATACTGTTGTTGACAACAATTGCACCACGACCATCTTTGTAATAGATTTGTTTCTTCTGACCCTTACCCAACATATTTCCTCTTGGGTCACTCTTTTTCTTTTCATCATCTCTTGGGTCATTGAATCCAGTTTCATTGTCGGGTGTTGCTTCTGGTATACCGCCAATTGAACCCATCACTACTGGTTCTTGTGCGTTTTCGCCGTCACGAAAGAATCCAACAACCCAACTGCCTGGAACTAACCCAGTGGGAGAATGTCCCATACCACTAATTGCGGCACTGGTGATTGGTTGGATTGGATACGCCCAAGGTAAGTCTTCAGTTTTGATTAAAGATTTATCATCGGTGTGCCATCCCAAACAACGAACACGACACCTACCAAGCATCATTGGGTCATCGACATCCTCAACAACGCCTTGCCACCAAACAAACCCATCTTTACCCATAAAATTTTGCATAATTTAGAATCCCATTTTTTTCAACTGTGCGATTGTACTTGATGTACTTGTGTGATGAATAGCAATACCACCTGCGGCTTTCCACTCTTTACAATTTTTTGGGTGGTCATCAATTAGTATTGAAGGTTGACCTCTCTCATCGATTGCAAATTTCTTCTTGTCTTTTCTTGCCACGATATTGATATCCTTCTTTGACAAAGAAGTATTTCTGCTCAACCATTGGTGCTTGTCTTTAGTTGCATTTGGCATCCACTCGGTTGGAGCGGCAGACAAAATTCGTGGGTTGTATTCAGAGATAAATTTCCAAAGTCTCTTCCCATCTGGCATCCACTCCAAATCTCGATAGAGATGTGGGTGGTCTTTTGTTAGTTCTTGTTTCTTGTCTCCAGATTCTGGACGATTCCAATATTCTTTATCAGTGTATGATTTACCAAGTGCTTTTTCTGCACCCTTCAAGAAGTTACAGAGTACTTGGTCCATATCACAATAAATTGTTGGGAATGTCACTCCTCCTTTTTGAGAAGCCATCATATCTTCTTTAACTTGAGTTGCACTTGCCTGGAAGATTCCCTTGTTGGAGTACGCACCCTTTCCAAAGTTCTTTGGAGCGTTGTCAATAATCCATTGGTATGCTTGGTCTTTTAGTCCTGCATCGTCTGTCATCTTTTTCCCAGGCAACTTCAGAGTAAGATACTTGAAGTCTTTGATTACTACTCTGCCTGTTTGGTCAGGACCTCCATCGATATCCATTCCATTTGCGTCTTTGTAGAATACAGTGTGCTTCGCACCACCCAGAATGATATGAACTGCTCCGTCAATTTCGCTTGGTGTACCACTTCGAAGCATTTGGAACATATTGTTTGATGCACCAGAGTGAGTGTCGAGCATAATATCATCTCGTACTACCCTATCTCTCTTCGAGTTTTGTTTTACTGCAATGGAGTAGTTGGTTAGAACCCAAACGATATGAATTCCTTTTGGTTCGTATCCAACTTCTTTCAATATTGGGAGAAGATTATAGATGTCACTCTTATCTTTAAATGTAATATCAAAGATAATGTTTGGAAGGATTCCTTTTCGTGCGTCTGTTAGAAGCAAGTCAAGAGTCTTGTTTTTGATTCCCTTTTCTTTCACCCACATATGAAGAGTTGTAACATCATCGGGTACACGCAAATCAAGAGCCTTAAGTTCTGGATACTTGTCCTTCATTGCGGCAATACGAAGGAACGCTTTTTTCCACTCGTCAACGTCACGGTTCTTAAACTTATTACCCTGCATAAAGTGACTTTTGGCGTAACCTTTGCCACTGCCTGCACCACCAACCAAGAAAACAATTTGCCCATAGTTTGCACCATTGGCAATAACGATTTCTTTTTCGTTGAGAAGTTGAAGTCCTTCAGTTAATTCTTCGTGTTGTGAGAAGTTAAGCATTGTTCATTTTCCTCATTGATTCTCGTAGTTTTGTTTAATCTGTTTTAAGAATCTTGACTCTGATGGATAGTTATCGTTCATATTATCTTTACTGAGTTCCATATCCATCAGGTAACCTTCAGGAGTTAAGTTGTGCTTAATAGATGTCACACAGTAATTACCTGTAATGTATTTATCAAGTTGTTGGTCTTCCTTTGAACCAGGCTGCAAAGGAGTTACTTTCAAATTAACAATATCTCCGCATTTTCTTCTTGAGTCGCCAGAGACTTGTACGTTGATAATCATACTTCCAATCTGTCTCGTCATTGAGTTTCTTCTCAATAACCACTGTGAATATTTTTCATTCTGTTCCACTGTATCCCCACCATACAATTCATTTTCTTGATTGAGAGTTTTGTGTATTGGACAGAAATTAAACACGGTGTCTGGTTCCGTGCTGAAAGTATCAAGCGCCACTGCGATTGGATATGATTCTTTATCTGGTTGAGGAACGTGAGTGGTATCTTTGAAATTGTCTGCAAGTGAATATTCTGTGAACTCGTATTCTTTACGAACAATATCGTGTGTTAGAAGTTTAGAACCATACATCCCCTTGACGGTTTCGTCTAGTCTGTTTCCAGGCTCTGTTATCGTGAGTCTCTGTATGTTTCTCATTTCAAAGCCAGGGTCACGGAAATTTCCAGGCCTC
>Ga0208148_1000618_pt1 | contig 13462 bp, 24 predicted proteins | sample DEB08_DNA_16_FD_184525 | JGI IMG/M metagenome (GOLD analysis project Ga0208148, IMG submission 184525) | Aqueous microbial communities from the Delaware River and Bay under freshwater to marine salinity gradient to study organic matter... | ecosystem: Environmental > Aquatic > Marine > Coastal ...
TGCAGCCTTATCAGTTCGTGCAGGTAGTCGGTATAAATAGTTAGCAGGTATTCATCGCCGTTAGCAGAACTACGCACATAATCTAAACCGCCATCCAGCATGTACTCTTTGCCGTTGTTGTCTAGGTGAGTTACATAGTCATGCCGGTAGCGAGACTCAAGTATCGCACCGTCAGGCGTTCTCATTCTGTTACTTAGGATGGGTAAAATTTCTTGCGTCATCTTGGTCACCAATGTCATAATTTTATGAGATTCTGGAAAAAGACGAGCTGTAGGTCTCTTAAGTTATTGATTTAATTACATAAAAACATAGCACTGTTGCTTCGTAAGCAATTGGTCGGAGGTTCAAGTCCTCTTTCCGGCACCAATTTTTTATATAAATCAATCGCTTACGCGACCCGTCTCTCTCCATTATTTCTTCATATTGTGGGTTTTTTAAAAAACCATTGCTTCTTCACTATTTCTTCATGTTTGACGGTCACAAAATACCTTCGATGTTAGACGATGCAGCCTGTCTCTGAGCCTGATTTAGGTGGGCGTATCGCTGCAAACTAACACGATCTTTCCAACCCCCAAGCTCCATCAAAACCATCTCACTTGTTCCGTTCTCAATGTGCCAGCTAGCAAATGTATGACGCATTGTGTGGAAGGTTACCCCTGCTGGTAAGCCAGCTTCACGACACGCCTTCTTATAGGTTTTGTTATTGATCTCACTCAACACCTTGCCTACCTTGCTGCCACCACCTACCTGCTGAACAAACACATGATCTATCCCGTTATTGAGATACATGTGCTTTTTAATGAGAGCGTCATTCAGAGCCTTACGACGTTCCAGTACTTTCTGAGCATCTCTGTTCAGAGGTATAAGAATGTCTTCGCCCATCTTGGCATCCTCACCAGAAACATTTAGAGCAGAAAAGTCTGGCTCTATTTGATCCCACTTAAGGAGCCTTACGTTAGAAGATCGCAGTCCAGTCGAGACTGCAAACCTAACCATGTCCGCTCTCAAATCATCCAAGGTATTAATCAGACTCAGAACCTGCTCAGGCTTCAGAAAGAGTTTGCTCTTTGCCTCAGGGTACACAGACAACTTAGGGACTCGATTAACATGCTCTTTGGAGTGAGCGTAATTAAGGATGCTCCGGAAAGTTATGATGTGCTTATTAACCCAGCTGTTGCTGACTCTCTGACCAATTCTCCTTTTGGATGGTTGTTTCCGCAGGTTCTCTATAAAGTTATCGATAAGAGCGATCTTTTCGAATACCTTTATCGGTTTAGAGCCAAACACCTTAACAAGGTTGTTAGCTACTAGAACCGTGGTCCTCTGTTTCTCGTCATTGTGTGCGCTTGGCTGTGCCAGATAACGCTCAGTTATTTCTTTAAAAGTTAGCTTCATATTCAATCTCCGTGAAGAGACCTACAGCACTGGCACAATACCATGCTTAGATCCCTAAAAATAGGTCTGTTGCGAAGGGCAGGTAGACCAAGCCTGTGGAATCATGAGCATGAGGAGGAATGCCACGACCTTCTAGGGGGAGTTAGTGAGTCTCGGAAGGCTCTACCGCTTCACCTTCTTCTTCTTCATAAGCCTCAGGCAAAAGCTTTATAGCTTCTTTGAACTTCAAGTCAGCGCCCTGCTGTGCCGCCTGAATTAAGGTGCTCATCATTCCAATAGCTTGATTGGTCTGTTGAGAAGCGTTCAGCATCTCCTTGCAAGCATCGCTGATGTCAGCGATCAGGTAAGGTTTGTCATAAATCCTAACTATCTTTAGTTCTTCACTCATTGTTTCTTCCTCGCGTCATCGCGCACTATTTGATAACTTCTCGGTCCACCTATGAGCAGCTTAGCTTGGGGAAACATGTACGATTTCTCGGCATGCTCTCCAGCCTTGCCACACTCAGGGCACCTTAAAGCGGGTTTGGTAAAGTAGGGTTGTACACCTGTCATCTCGACAAACACTGCATCAGTAAGCTGGAGACCCTTGCCCCCAGCTGTAAGCACATGCTCCTGATGTCCCAAACGCTTTGAATGCACGTTCAGGTGTGTTTCGTGCCTGCCTTCCAAGTCAACTACCCCGCGAACATACACTCGATGATCAAAAGTACCTTCTAGGTCTTCTGGGTCGAGGTTTTCCCCGCCATAAAAAACGGTTCCAACTGATCGGGATATTCTTAGAGGCATTGATATGTCCTTAGAAAGGTAGGTCGTCGTCCAAGAAGTCGTCAGCAGGCGCGGAGGCTGGTGCTGAAGCTTGGGCGTTAGGGTTAGGCTTAGGAATCCAGTAGTCCACGTTGAGCTGCTGGATGGTTGTTCCGTCATCGCCCATCTGCTCACAGACTTTAATGTTGTACCGGAAATCATTGCCTCCGTTTGCTTCTAGTGCAGCCTGCAAGGCGGCGACTAAATCGCGATTGATTTTAATAAAGCCGTCAAATTTCGGAACGTGAGCCTTAGTAGCCCAGTCGTACTGCTTGAGACGGTTCCATTCTTCAATGCGCTTTTCTTTAGGCATTGGGTATAGGCGACCCTTGCCTGCTTTTAGGGATTCAAATGCTGATGGTGTCTGGTTCATAACTGCTCTCCATGATGGATTTGTACTTGCATAGTGCCTGTGGTTCTTCGGAAAGAATCAAGAGACTCGTCTTTGTTTAACACCTCATCTTCACCGCCTAAAAATTCAAACGCTTGACGGTAGTCAATGGGTGGGGTCTTCATAATCACCTTCACGGTGGTCTTGCCATTACTGACAGAACCTTTGTACCGTTCGGCGATATCTTTTTTCAGGGAGTCACTGGTCTTACCCAGTACATCCAAGGTTTCTAGGTCGTCACCAATGCGTGACTTAATGTCTGCGATCCTGTTCTGCATTGCAGTCAGTCGGTTCAATTCCTCGTCGGTCTTGATGACCTCGGGTGCATCAACCTCAATTGTTTTAACGTGATCAGCGCGAGTAACTTCGTCTCGATGCTGCTCCTGAATCCAGTTGAACCAGCACCTGTACAGATCAAGGCGGCTAATAGATCCTTTCTCAGGCTGCGGTAGAAACTTGCGGCTCAGTGGCTCGGTTAAGAAGTCTTCCTTACGGTGGACTCGCTCAAGCAGGTACTGAGGCTCAGCTGTTTCGTTCTTAGCTAAGTAACAGATAAAGTCACACCACTCGACATCCAGCACTTCCATCTGCATGTAAACCTGCATCAGGTACATGCTTCGCTTGGGTGAGAAGATAGAGTAGGGGGTCTTCGTGTACTGCGGGAAAGGGCATTTAATTTCGACACAGCCATCGATTCCGATGAGACCATCGGGACTTGCCGCGATAAAGTCATGCTCTCGGTGAACAACTAAGCCAGTCTCTTCGACCGTGTAGCCTTGCAGATCCTCTAAGAAGATTCGGGCATGGTCTTCCATAAACTGTCCGTGCGCGACAGCAGGAACCATCTTGAACTCAGACTCAGCGCCAGATAAAGCTCTTACCTCTTGGCGAACCAAGTCGGCAGGCTTCATGTACGGATGCTTACCTTCTAGCGCGGCACATACAGATGCTTTGATCTTGCCAGCGCGCATACGGTGCCACTCTGGTGACCCTTGAATAGCTAGGCTCATTTGCTAGCCCTCCATCCACGCTGCTCACATAACCTAGCCCAGTAGACGCCGTCATCCGTTAGACCACGGTTGGCTAGTTGGACCTTAAGCTTGTCGTATTTCTTCGTGGCTTCGGACAGCGTCTTAGCTTCATCAAACTTGCAGAGCTTCCAGACTTCTTTGACCTTGATAGCCTCTGCTGCTTCATCTGTTTCTAAAGATATACTTTGTTCAGTTTCAGGAACACTAGCCTCTTCAATCTCTTTAATTTGAGACGAAAGCCACATGGTGTAGCCAAGACCAAACTCGCCCATAGCCTTAACCCGACACCGCTGTTTAGCAGTATTGATATCAGTTGCTGAAGGGGAGTTGATAGCCTTGCCTGACCTGTGAACAGGTAGATAAGTGATGTTGGTCTGCCCACCGATAGTCATTCGGCAACGTACTTCGGCAGAGCCATCATCAAAATAGTGGCATTCGCGACCAGTAGGGTCTTCGGTAAATTCCCAGTTATATTCAGGGAATGTGTTCATCATGATTTCGTGAGCTTTCATCCAAGGCAGATAAGTCAGGACTTGATCCCCAACAACCTCGGTCTCGGTGCAGAATGGTGCTACGTCTATATCAGATAGTGTCGCCCAGATGTGGGCGCGAGTAAGCATATCCATGTAATTTCTCCGTTAGTTCAGGAGACATATTACACGCCATTCAAATTTATTTCAACACTATCAGATTATTTATCTGCATCAGAACATTGATTTAATTTTTCAATATACTCTAAGTATGTTGAACTCCACTCTACTCCAAATAAGTTGGACAGCTTTGGATTGTCTCGGATTGATTTTTTTAGCTCTTTACACGAAATAGTTTTTGCTTCACTGCTCACTTTTGATCCTTCAAATGGGCGAACGTTATTGAATTTTCATTGTAGTTTTAAGATGGAAATTATTTCATCTATGTTGGCGCGCTTATTCTCATCTAGATATGCAGCGCACATGTGTGCAAATTGTGATGGAGTCAAAGAGAAGCTGGCTTGCGCTTCAAAATCTTTAACGTAAACAATAGCCTCTAGCAGTACTTCGGTATTCTCAGGTTGTGTTCTGGATTTCAGATCAACCCATAGATATAAGTCAATATTGTAAAGATCGCAAAGCTGTATTATGCGCTCACCATCGCTTGGAAGACTTCCACGTATCCAAGCTTGAGCGGATGCAGGGCTGCAACCAGTGTCTTTTACGATGCTGGCTCCTCGACCCCAGACCGGAACTCCGGCGGCGTCTAGTGCTGCGTTGAAGATCTCTCCTCGCAATTCTTTTTTATTGTCCACTTATACCTCCGTGTTTTTTCCTCGAATTCGATTGTCCACATAAAAAATGAAATAACAAGGGTGTGGTCAAGTTTTGTTTGCTAAATGATAACCTTCAGATTATTATCGCTGCTCGAACAAAATAAAACTACATGGAGCTGTCAATTCAATGATCTTTCGTCCTGCAAATTTAAAGCAAGACCATTACACACGCATACCAAACCTACTTCTTCGTGGCGGCATTAGCGCTAGCGAGTTTAGAGCCGACGGCATTTCTCCCGAAAGTCTTGGGGTTCTGGTGTATCTCCTCAGCCATGTCGATGACTGGCAAATAACAAACAACCAACTCTGCACTGTCTTTGGCGTGGGTAACGTCAAGATGTCTCGCATTACTGATGAGCTTGAAACCGCAGGTTATATCCGTAGGCAAATGATCCGCAACGAAAGTGGTCAAGTTGTTCGGTGGGACTGGCTGGTAACTGATGTTAAGGATGTGTTTCCACTAGATCATCGAAACCCAGATCAAGCTAACCCAGATCAAGCTAACCCAGATCAAGCTAATCAGACCCAAAGAACAAACATCTCTACTAACGAAGATAAGAAAGAACAAATATGCTGGCGTTCTTCAATCCTCAACGGTTCACCTGAAGGTATTGCTAATAAGCCTTGGTCCAAGTGGTGGGAGTACAAATTAGAAAAGCGTAAGGGCAGAAAGCCTGCTGCGAAAATGATTACGGCTCAGACTGAAGACTTCAAAGTAATGAAGCGCCAAGGGTTCGATATCTCGGGTGTTGTGGACTACGCAATAAGCCGAGGCTGGGAAAGAATCGGCAACCCTGACTGGGCGGCATTGAAGTGCTTCAAGGGTCACGACAGAAAGAATGATCTGTTGGGAGCCGTCAAATGATGGACATCAAAGAGCTGGCTCAGCACCTAGCACCTCACGCCGCAGGCATTTGCAACGAACTGTATCCCGACGGTCGGGTTGAGTCTGGTTGCTACAAGATTGGGTCGATACAGGGAGAGAAGGGCAGGAGTATGTCTGTCTATCTCAACGGCGACCAGTGCGGCAAGTGGATGGACTTTAGTACAGGCGAGGGTGGAGACCTTCTGGATCTCATCATGTACTCGCAAGGTATGTCCTTGGTTGACGCTATGGACTGGGCGAAGAAACGCTACGGTATACGAGACAATACCCCTGCAAAAAAAGTTGCTCCGGCGGAAAAAAGAAACTACACCCAACCTACTCCACCCCCTAAGAACGAACACCAACATCTGCATGAATACATGGAGAAGCGAGGGTTCAAAGACGTAGGGGAGGTGTGTTTCCGATACAAGATATATGAGACCGATGCTAGGGGTGGGCAGGATGTTGTGTTCCCGTTCTTCGATACTCAAGGCAAAGAGACATTCCTTAAGACCAAGCCGATCAACCATGACGGCAACCCATCTACCCAGAAAGACCTGAAACCAATCTTGTTTGGGTGGCAGGCAGTTCCTGATACCGCCAGAAAGATATGGATTACAGAGGGCGAATGGGATGCCATTGCCTGTGGCGAACTGGGGTTCCCAGCTCTATCAGTCCCGATGGGCGGAGGAAAAGGCGCCAAACAAACCAAGTGGATCGCCCACGAATACGACAATCTGGCTCGCTTTGAAGAGATTCTTATAGCTACAGATATGGATGAACAGGGTGAGCTAGCCGCCGCAGAAATTATGCAGCGACTGGGCGACCGTTGTTACAGGGTAAACCTTCCAACCAAAGACATTAACGAACTGCTCCAGAAGAACGGGTATGAGCAGGCGCGATGGATGCTGGAGTGTGCCTATCAGGAGGCTCGGTGGAAAGACCCTGAGACATTGCGTTCTGTTCTGGATTTTGAGTCAGACATCGATGACTTCTTTGAGAACCAGAGTGACGATACTCAGGGGTTTGGGTCTGGCTGGGAGAAGCTAGACGAAGAGGACATTAAGTTTAGACCTAACGAACTCTGGGGTGTCTGCGGTATCAACGGTCACGGCAAGTCGATGTGGCTAAACCAACTGGCACTCAACGCTGTACAGCAGGACCAAAAGGTTTTGATTGCCTCTATGGAGATGACGCCGAAGGCAACAATGGGGCGAATGGTTAGGCAGGCAGCTGGCAGCGCCAACCCGCCACAGCCTTACCGCAAGAAACTTTTGGAGTGGATGTGCCCGAACCTATGGTTGTTCGTTGACAAGCTTACCCCTAAGCCGGAAGACCTAATGTCCTGCTTTGAATATGCGTACCGACGTTACGGCATCAATACCTTCATTGTCGATTCGCTTACCAACATGGTTAGGCAGGATGACTATGAGGGTCAGCAGAAGTTCATTGAGAAGCTGGTCAATTTCAAGCTGTCATTCCCTGTAACGGTATTCATTGTGACCCACGTTCGGAAGGGCGAGTCAGAGTACGCAGCGCCTAACAAGTATGACGTTAAGGGTTCTGGATCGATTACCGATTTGGCTGATGGATTCCTCTCAGTGTGGAAGAACAAAAGAAAGACCGAGCAGCTTGAGCAGGCTGAGATGCTGGGTGAAGAGCCGGACGAGCAGTACACCAAGCAGTGGGATATGTATCTAGAGGTACTAAAGAACCGGAACGGTCAGTACGAAGGAAAAGTTGGTTTCGAGTTTGACAGCCAGTGCTGTCAGTACCGAGACCGAAAGAAGGGCAAGCCACGTTATTACATTAATTATTCAAAGGAGAGTTAGAGATGGATCAAGAAGATTTTGCAATGAAGATACGGGCAGCAGGAAATGCTGTCGGCAAGGCTGAGTTCGCTGTGCTTCAGGCTGAAGCTGAGGAAAAGAAAATCATCGCGCAGGTAATGGTTATAGCTGAGGCGAGAGGGGCTAAGACTAACGCCCACCAGCTGCGCTCGGCAGATGAAGACGTCAATGTCTTTGAGGCTCGGCTAGCAAAGGGTCGAGCTAGGGGGCAGTTGGCAGCAGCAAAGGCTGAGGCGCTCGCAGCTGAGGTGGAATTTAAAATATGGCAGTCGAGGCTGGCTAGCGAGAGAGCTGAGCGGAGAGTTTACGGAACATGAAGGGACGTGGCGCGAACGCAGTTGATAAGAAGTGGATGGACAATATTACGCAGCTTGGTTGTTGCGTATGCCATCGTCAGTTCAATGTTTTCACGCCAGCTGAGGTGCATCACATAGACGGTAAGACGAAAGAGGGGGCGCACTTAAAGTCTATACCCCTTTGCTACAAGCACCATCGTGGTGGTGAAGACAATGCGAGTTACACAAGTCGCCACCCATTCAAACGGAGATTTGAGGAAAGGTATGGCACCCAGCTGTTCCTCCTTGAGTGGACGCAAAACAAATTAATGGAGAAGCAAGATGAATAAACTGAATGAAACAACACCTGCAATGTGGGATGCAGTAAACAAGCCAGCTCATTATCAAAAAGCAGCAGGCGGCATTGAATGCATTGAAGCAATCAAGGCGTCCATGAATGACGAGCAGTACAAGGGATACTTGAAGGGCAATGTTCAGAAGTACGTCTGGCGCTACGAAAATCATCCTAATGGTAAAGTTCAGAGCCTAGAGAAAGCGCAGGTATACCTTAAGTGGCTACTTCAGCTGGAGCTAATTGAGGCAGATCGTTGATCAACGGTCGAGCTAAGGGTCATGCGTTCGAGCGTGAGCTTATCAAGATGTTTCAAGATGAGTTCGGCGACTGCGCCAATCACCTAAAGCGAAACCTCGACCAGTATCAGACCGCTGGCAAAGCTGACATTGAGTTTCATAACTTAATGATTGAGGCGAAGCGCTACGCCAGTGGTCACTGGTACAAGCCTGAGTGGTGGGAGCAAGCCAAGACATCGGCTGGCGATACCCACATACCCGTACTGATATATAAGTACGACAGGCAACCAATCAAAATGGTATTCCCATTATGGATTATGAGGGACTACTCAATGAAGCTCGCTGAGACGATCACGGTCGATTGGCAGACGGGCATCTTGCTAATGCGAGAGTCACTTGAGGTTCCAAATGAGACCAGCAGAATTTAATGCCCAAATAAAATCGGCGGCGAAAAAAACCTACTACCCCCAGTGCCTTAAATACATAGAGGATAACCTAGAGCCAGCATTCCACGATCTAGCCAAGGCTACACTGGTTTACTACTTGCCCAGCAACATACTTGACCTGTCCAGTAGGGATGAGCGTAAGGCAGCGATAGACAGCATTCCCCATAACGCAACACCAAGCCACACCAGACAATTGGTTGAGCATGGCGTTATGACGTTATGGAAGAGGGAACGCAATGGGATTTAAAGAGGATCTAAAGCGAGGCGTAGCTGTCGAGGATGATTTACTTCGGCGGTTGCGCTCTCTGTTTCCAAGCGCCAAAAGAGCTGAGGGACTGCACCCTGAGTTTGATATTGAGATCCCAGAATTACAGAAGACTGTTGAGGTTAAGTACGATCCGATGAGCCAGAAGACCGGCAACATTGTGATTGAGTACTACCACAACAAGCCATCGGCATTTAGTGTTTCTATTGCGGACTACTGGGTGATTGATACAGGCAATGGGGAGTATTGGTTTAGCAGGCAGGGGATACTAGATTGCATCCTGTGTGAAGGGTTGGAGCCAGTCCGCATCTTGGGGACTACAGACCGGCATCCTAAGTGGGTCTTTCTTGTTCCTATAAACGCTTTAGTTCGATACTCAAACGCAGCGCGAGCAGCGCAACTTTAGGCATGGGTGCTACTCTGGTTTTTCTACTCCAGTTGATCACTGAGTCATAACTGACCTCTATAAGATCGGCGACATCTTGAACGCTAAGGTTGTGCTTCGCCATTAGCTTGGCTAGTTCTTCATTAGTGTTCACGCTTTCGCTCCCGCTTTTTCTTTCGGTCATGAAATTCTCTTTCCTTATCTGCCACGATCAATGCTGCTCCCTGTAGGAGGATAGCAAACAATAATACGACAGGCACGGCTATCGCCGCGTCAAGCAGGCTCAACTTTCCGCCTCGATGTATGGAGTCAGATTTTGTGTTATCCGATAACTTACGCCGCCAATCATGGTTGTGCCTATCTGCTCTGTAGTGATAGTTCCGTTCTTGATGTCACCCTCTCTACACTCTCCCCAAAGGTCTTGATTTAGCCCTTCGACCTTGGCGAAATCTATGGCAGCTCGTACAGCGTCGGGGTACATTGCCGCGAACCAGCTTCTATTGACTGTGTCACACATCGCTATTGCCGAGTGTAAGTCCTCTAAAGCTGCGGATAGGTAATCCGTTCTGGTGTCTGGAATGCCTGCTTTTTCTAGTTTGGCTTTAAATAAAAACATACTACTTTCCTCTTGGTTAATTTATTAGATGCAACCGTGCAGGTGGCACCTAAAAAACGAACAAAAAAGAGACGCCATCCGTAGCGTCAGGAAAGCGCTAATGCCTAGCGCAATTGGGGGAATAAAGCTAAGTACACAAATGGTTTATTTTTTGACCTATTGTGTTACTGGGTTGAGATATGAGTGGGTCACGATCACGATGAAGGTGGCGAGCAAAAAAAGTTGAGCGGCGAATAAAGATCCCCTCACCCTGCTTCCACCCACTCGGTTACCTCCTCACAACAGTCAGGGCACTTCCAGTAGATGGTCTCTCTCTCTACAGTGGTATCACCGTATGGTTCATGGTCAACCTCCCGAACTATCAGCAGGTCGTCATAGTCACCCCAGAAGATGCAGGACTCACACTTGAATTTACTGTCACTCATCACGCCACCTCCTTGAACATCTCTCGGATCTGGGTGATTGCAGTGCGGTACTTGTCACGCTTGAGCTTTCCACCCTGAGACCTGTAGAAGGCGTAAGGCTTCTCGAATTGCAGGTTCTTTAAGCCCCGATAGACGACAAACTCCAAGTCATTAACTAGGGGTGCCTTGTAGTCGCCCAGACGGTGTTTAATGTCGTAGCGCTGAAGCCCCATGCTATCGGCAGGGATGACGCCGTTTCGAATCTTGGCAATGTAATACCTCATAGCGCGCCCCTTATCTCTTTGATGTGTCGCTGCTGCTGGTCGATGATCTTGCCCATGCGTAACAGTTCTGCCCGAGCACTCTCATTGTCGGGATTGCATTGCAGGGTGTGGACCAGCAGGTGTGCGGTTTCTTCCCAAGTGGGGGTGCAGTCAATTATTTCAGTTGTCATGGGTTGCCTCCTCGGCAAGTAGTTTTCCAAGACAGCCCGCAGGCTGTTTCGACCAGTAACTATCTGGTCTCGTCAGTTGGATAGAGAATGCTTTTGCTGGTGCCACTGCTGATCCCTGCGTAGTGGCTAATTCGGCTTATTGTCAGCCTGCGCTGTACTTGGTTCGGCAGTAGTCCTCTAGGGTTGCTCGGTCAGAGAACTTTCCACTGGTTGGTGGACATCCTCTTCTGACTGGCAGCGTGAGCGGGGCGTGTATGGTCATTAGCAACTTCCTCTTAGTAGTGGTTTCTTCAGCCATGCCTGAGACATTGATTCGCTAGAACCTATGCACCTGTTGATCTTCTCAGCGCGGGCAGCATCTCGCCGGTTGGGAGCCTTGTCTTTCGTTAGGGCAAAGGGTGCGCGCTGGCTTGACCTGAGAGTGAAGTCTGTAACTACCCAGCTCATTGGGTCGGGGTTGCCAATGTTCTCATCTCTAACTCTTGTTCTGAGGCACTCTAGGTGTAAGCCGCTAGCTGCCCGCAGGCACTTGTAGCTGTAGGTCTTGCCGTCCTCTAGCCCGTAGATCCCTTCGCCCTGATACTTATACCAAGCGCGACGTTTATCGTTGTGCGGGTTAGATCTGGGTTGGTAGAAATTTGTTTTCACCTCACCACCCCTTACTGTAAGCCCAGCTGACTATGTCGCTCGCCAGACCTGCATCACAGATTACGTCGATAAGGTTGCTTTGTTCTGAGCTGTCCCAAGCGCCTCCGCCTGCCTCAAGGCACTGCAAGGGAACTGACACACCACCGCAAGACACATAGGCGTCTGTATGGTTATCTTCAAACTCGACACAGGCGACGAATCGCCCCCCGAATATGTTTGTTACTGCCTTCCAATCTGTTGCGTTCATCTCGTTGCTCCTATTCCGTTGTTAACCGCTGTGCGGCAAAGGTTTTGCCAAGTCTCGCCAATCTCATCCCACTTAATGCTGTGGTCTAATAGGACGCCTCTAATTGGGGTGTGAAAGTCAGAACTGCTAATGCCGTCTTCCCAGTCACTGAACAGCCATTCGCTGTACTCTTGAATCTCTTGAAGTATTTCTAGTCTCATGATCTGCCTCCTCAGGCATTAGTTTTCCAAGACCCAGTAGCTGGGTTTCGACCAGTAACTAACTGGTCTCATCAGTTGGATTAGTGAGGGAGCTGGTATCTTTCGTCGGCATTTTCCTGCATGGCTGACTGAAGCTCGGCAATATCGTCACAGTCGCAGCAAGGGTGCTTTACAAACTCGACCTGCTCGTGGGCTATGCCGTTGGCTACTCTGACGGCGTTATCGAAGCCGAACACGTAGCAGATGTGGACGGTGTTGTTGCCATCGTCATCTGCCCAGTCCAAGGCGTATTGATCGTGATTGGTAGTCTCTCGAACCACTACAGTGTTATGGATTTCGTGATCTCTCATGTTGCGCCTCCTCAGGCTTATGGTTATCTAGGACGCCCGTGGGGCGTTTCGACCGGTTACCGTCCGGTGCTCATCAGCTAGAATTTTTCGGGGCGGGGAAAATAAACCCCTCACCCCTATGCCGCCACCTCTAGTAGGGAAGTACTACCGTTCTCATCTAGGTAGTGAATAGCTTGAGAGGCTTGCTTGGCTGCCTTAACGATATGCTTAGGGTCAGACCTGAGAGACTTGAGCCAGCTTTTGATGTAGGACTCGTGCTGTAGTCCCTCGTAAGGGATACCCAACAGAGCGCCACCCATTGCCGAACCCAGCTCTGCGACCAGCTCCTCGAATGCATAACCTTCAGAGCCAAAGCTGTTCTTAATGTTTCGCTTGAGTCGGTCAGCGTGACCGGTCCAGTGGACCATCTCGTGCAGTAGTGTCGCGTCATGGTTCGCCTCATCCTTAAAGGCGTCGAGTGAAGGCATCTTGATCACGTCAGCGGAAGGGATGAAGCAGGCAGTGTCGCCGCCATACTGGAGATTGATACCTAGAGACTCAGCCAGCACATTCGCTGCACCTGATCCAGCAGCTGGTGGGGTGTAGGTCTTGATACCCTCCAGCCCTTCGATCTGCGCCACGTTCCAGACGGCAAAGCATTTGTTGATGAAGCCCATCTTGTCGTCACCGGTTGCCTTATCCTTGTAGCTACTGCGAGCCATGAACCAGACATACTCACAACCGCCGTTCTCATCCTTGGCTGATGGCACCTTGCCGCCTAGTGCAGTTGCCTGCTTGTAGGTCATCCAGCCATTGCTGCCCCACTTGGCAGACTTAAGCCCAAGGTTGAGCCAGTTGATGCCGTTGTAGGGTTTGCCTGTACTGGCGTTATGGGGTACTGAGCCATCACAGATAGACTTCCAAGGTTTGCGCCAGTCGGTGGCGCTCTCAAGGTTCTCG
>Ga0208148_1000636_pt1 | contig 13315 bp, 19 predicted proteins | sample DEB08_DNA_16_FD_184525 | JGI IMG/M metagenome (GOLD analysis project Ga0208148, IMG submission 184525) | Aqueous microbial communities from the Delaware River and Bay under freshwater to marine salinity gradient to study organic matter... | ecosystem: Environmental > Aquatic > Marine > Coastal ...
TTCCAGGATCCATCAGTAGCATCAGCCATAGACTTTTCCCACTCGACTTCGCCAGCTGCAACTCTCTCGGCAACTTTAGCTTTAGCCATAACAGTAGCAACTTTAGCTTTGCCTTCTGCCTTTGTCTTCTCAACCTTATTGTCCATCCAGCTAGTCGCTAGATTTGCAATAGGTCCAATTAACGCTGCGAACATTTGCAATCCTTCTTGGAAAATCTGCTATCTATCCAAACCTTACCATAGTATAAGATAAAAAGCCAAAATGTAAACAGTATACCTTCTAGGTACGATAAATCATTCCACGCATCTAATACCATATTTTCCATTTGTGTCTCCTATTTTGCTATACTTCTTAGACTTTCCATAACGGAGTCAATCGAAGGTTCTTTTCCGTTAGGATTTAATTTACATCTGAAACTTTTTACACAGCCAATTCTGGTGTCCTGGAAAGATAATTCAAATGTTCTATTAGCCCCTTGATATATACATCCAACTTTGCCCTTGTATGTCTTTTGTTTTTTTAATCGACATACTGTTAGAACTGGTGGTTTAATTATACCTTGATTAATTTTTTGCTGTCTAGTCAGAGATTTGCTTTTATATGTATACCCGTCTGCATGTGATCGGTTAGAAAATATACTAGCAAGAAGTAATAAAGCTCCACCTATTACAAGAATTAAAAACAACCATCCAATAGCTTCGCCTATCTGTTGCCTCATTTGTTGTTGCTTATATATAGTTTGTTGACGTTGTTTTCTTATCTGACCTTCCATCTGCAACAATTCGTCATAGGCTCCTGGACCATGAGTCATATTTAAAAAAATCTTGAGTTCGTATCTCTGTTCCTCAAGTTTCTTTTTTGCAGCGTATGCAGCCATTGCCGCCTCCTCAATAGAACCTGCTTTAAAAAGCTTCCCAAAAAGAGGTGGGTTCTTAGCTTGCTTTTCAGCATTGTCAACATCTGATACGGCTCCCATCCATCTACCAATGTCACCTGACATTTGTTCAATGTCACGACCTACGGCAAATCCTTGCTTGATTGCACTAAAAGCTTTTGATGCTACGCCAACGGCTAATGATATAGTTACTGGATCCATAACCAGATTATATCATAGGTTACTTACCTTTCAAAGATGCCGCAGTATTAATACGATAGATGTTCACATCGTTCCTATCTTCGGCAATACTCTCTTGAAGCTTTTGTCTTTCTTGAGCTAACTGATAAGCTTGTTGTAATTTAGCTTGATCAACTGCAAAATCCATTTGATCGTTCATTGTTTTACGTTCAAGCTCGGCAGTATCGTTCTCTAGCTCTTTCTTTCTGATTTCTACCAACGGATCTTCTGGTGTCGGTGGTTGTAGAGCTGGCATTATCTCATTTAGAATCTCGCCAACTTGTTGAGCGATTGCTGCTTCCACTGCTGCTGGATCTATTTGAGGAACTTGTTGACCACTTGCTTGAGCTGCTTCCATTGATTTTTGAAAGAACGTAGTTACCTGATCTCTTGCCATCATACCCACATGTTCTTGTACATGTGCTTGCAACATTATATATCCTTGCGGATTTGCTTGCGATGTTTGACTAGAAAGCATAGCTATGTGTGCTCTGACATGAGCTTCATGATCTTGTTGTGGAAATGCTTGTAAAGGCATTCCTTTCATAGCGTTTCCGTTCTCGGTCGCTGGATCAACTGGTTGAGGTTGAGGTTTTGGTGGTAGAATAGCCTCAATATTCTTGATATCTAATGCATCATACATACGTCTATACGCTTCATTTACATTATGTATCTCTGGAGCGGCTTGAGCCAGTTGTAATTGTGTTTGAGCCAGTGATAATCGCTGTGCCATAGAGAAAATGTTCGGATCTGACACTGGAAGTATGTCCACACGACCATCAAAGTCGGCTTGCATGGTCTCTGGGGGCACATTTCCAACAAAATAAGGGTATGGTACTGGATTTTCACTAAAAATCTCCGCTAACATACGAAATTCTTGCTTTTGAGCGTAATGTAAACGCTTATGTATAGCAGAAATGATTTTAGAACCTTGTTCTATCAACGCAACAGTCGTTCCAACGGGTGCATTTGAGTTAACATCAGCTGTTTTTGCGTCTGCAACCTGTGCAAAACGTCTACCAGAGTCAACAACCACACCTAAAAGTTGTGCTAGTGTGGCAGAGGGCTCTTTGTATGGCAGTGGGATGATTGAGTTTTTAAGATCTCCGCCTGGGACATCGATATCTCTGAACTCACCAGGATTAAGAGGCTCGTCATCGTTACGAATACGAACACCCCTCGATTTAAAACCTGCTGGAAGATTTGATAAAGTACCTGCATCTATTAACTGCCTTAAAATTGATGTAGCTGCACGAGAAAGACCACCGATTGTGTGCAATAAACCGAGACCATAGAAGCCAAATCCCGGTAGAAACTTGAAGTGAACAAAATATTGTCTTTTTCTTCTTAATGGGTCTTGTTCTCTAAAGTTTCTAGAAATTGATAACACTTTTCCAGAACCTTGATCAAGGGTGACAATATAAGGCAACATAATACCCGAAGAATTCCCCTCCATATCCTTGTCTTCAAAACCTTCCAAATCCAAGTCAATGTGGCATTCCAATAAGGTATAAGAGTCATCAGAATAGTTTGGACGTAATCCCAACAACTCATCAGAACGCTCTTGGATAGCTCCTTCATCTTCGCCATCATTCGTTTCAGATAATTCAACATCTCTATAAACTCCTGCTACTTGTAGTTTGCGAATATCATTATATGTCATTCTAACTACATGTGTAACCCTCTCCGTTGTTCTTAAATCAGAAGCCGAATATGGAACAACCATATCTTCTGCTGGAACAAACTTGGAGATGGCTCTCTGTTTAGTTTCATCAAAGTAAATCTTTTTAAATGTAGATCCAGTTAATGGCAAATAAAATAACATTTGGTCAGTGTCTGGGTCATACTCTTCCATGATTTCAGTAATCTGATAATTCATGAAATCTTCTACACGCTGGGCTTGTGCTTCAGTTTCTTGTGTCGGTGTTCCAAGAACTTGAGTCTTTACAGGTCCTCCACTCGGTAGCATTTCTTTATAACTCTGTGCTTGAAACTGTGTTACGGCTTCAGATAGTAATGGATGTGTCACACCACTTGCACCCAAGAAAGGCTGACTTCTATCCTCATAGTTTATGCCAAGAAGTCCTAATCCTTTGGATATAGCTTCTTCCCAATCTTCTCTAGATTCTATGTCCTCACGAAATTTGGCTTGTATTTCAGATGATAGTTCTCCAAGAATGTCATCGTCAAGAACCTCTGCGAGATTGGCATCATGTCTATATTCTTCGGTTTCAACTTCTACTGCCTCTTCATCTGCTAGTTCAATACCCTCGGGTAATTCATCAACAATCTCTGGTAATTCAATTTGAAGACTATCTTCTTCGGGCATCATTTGACCCCCTGCTCCCATCGAGCCTTCTACCATACCAGCTATCTGTCTAGGTTCTATTGCCATTATCCAGCCTTTCTAAATTTTTCAAATAAGCCACCCATAGCCATTCTAGGTATAGCTTCTTTCTTCTTCCCTAACAAGGGTCTTATATCCAATACTCTCATAGGATCTCTTGCTATTGTGTTTGAAACAGTAGCTTTATCTGCTGCCGATATAACTTGATTTTTAAGTATAGCACCTTTTTTAGCATATTCTTTTAAAACATTATCTAAAGTTTTACCGAAGACGGCTTCAAACTCTCCTGGTCCACTCCTCTGTCTTACTATTGCATAGTCTCTTCTTGATGGAAAAGCAATGAATTGTTTACCATCTTCGATGGCTTGTTCTATATTACTTCTAGCTAAGAACTGACCTGCTTTCTTTAAATTAGGAAAAGGAGCATTCTTAAAAAGAGATTTTGGAGTTATGAGTATATCCATTTCTTCCGCTTCATGCTTCATCGCTCTTAGAAAAACATCTTGTAGTTTTTTATCCGTAAGTTTTTTTCTTAACTCTTGCGACAATTTTAAAAATTTAGCTTTACCAAACTCAACATCATCCTTTTTCAATAAATCATTATATGTTTTATCACTTTGTTTTACTTTATCTTCTAAGAAAGCTATTTCTTCGTCATACGCATTTTTACCAAGCCGTGCTTTTAGTATATTTAAATTATCAATAGAATTAATACTGCCATCAAAATCTATTTTCTCCATAACGGGACCTTGTCTATTTATTACTGGTCTACCATTATTAGTTTTTTGTACTGAACCCGGGACTTTAACTGTTGTTGGTTTTGTTATTGATTCAACCAAATCTAAAATAGCTTGTTTTTTATGAGCAGCTGGATTTTTAGACATTTGAGGAGAAAAAGCAGGTATTTGTCTAAAATCTTTAATAGACTTTTCTACAAGTTCTGTCGCCATCTTATTTAAATTAACACCACTATCTTCTATGGCTTCAGTTATTGCAATATTTAAATCAAGCTTTGCTTTCTTAAATTCATCACTACCTTCTTCGGCAGCGTTAAGTCTTGCTTTTAAATTAGTAATTGTGTCTTCATCAAAGTTTTCATAAAACTTTGGATTGCTTCTAATTTTTTCAACAAATTCTGTAGTTAGTTTTTGTGTCTCGTAATAGTTATTTGCTTCTGACTTCATTACATTATCGACAATATTTTTATTATCTCTTCTGGTTGTTTCACCTTTTAATTCTTTTTTAACCTTTTGAAAAAAACCAAGATCCATCGATGCTGTCTTTTTCTCATAGTCAACAATATTATTTATTTTATCATCTAATTGATTTCGAGATAATTTGAGTTTAAAATTTTCATTAACCCCAAGTTTTTCTGCATCAACAAACATTTCAAAAAAAGGATCAATTGCTAAATCTCCTCTTGAATCATATATACTAAAAGGAGAGACCGGTATGTCTGGTTTAATTTTGGCTTTTACTTTTAAAGTACCAACAGCGTTTTCACCAGCTAAACCTTGTGCGGTTATACTATTTTTTAAATCATCATATTGCGAAAGTTGTATGTTTAAGTCTTCTACTTCTTTGCCTAGTTTAATCACATCATTTTTTAAGTTTTGCTTATTCGTTCTAAAAGTAGACAGACCCACTCCTTCTTTTACATCTATCTTCGCAATCTCATCAATAAGTACACGATCCTCGTTTGTGAGAATATTTAAATACTTTGGATTTTTTTCTGCGTTGTATGGAAGCTCTCGTGCAACGGAAGGACTAAAAGGTTCTGTTACAATTCCTTTTCTTAATTGTCCTTGCATTCTTGTTAATGTGTTTTCTTCTTTTGCTATTTTGTCTTTTAATAATGAAAGTCTTTGTCCATCTAACTTAAATTCTGTAGAATTTTTATATGTAGACAAATCTTTTAACTCTTCCATATTGAGTTTTCTACCTAGTTTTTTTTGTGTGTAGTCAATAGTTTTATTGACCTTCATATCTAAATCAGTCGCTTCTTGTTTTAATTTAGCTACCAATTGTTTTTGAGGTTCAATTCTTCCCGGTAAAGTTCTCAAAGATTGATTTAAATCTTTGTTACCCGCTAAGTTCATTTGATGTTCTATCGCTATAACACCATCTGATAACCCATCATTCAGTTTTGGATCTAACTTAACATCGGCATTTCTTATGTGTCCAAAATAGCCAGGGTTAAGATCGGTTTCTCCATAATCATGATACCCTTGAGGTAAGTTCTCACCGTCTAATCCTCTAATTTTAGTACCCATGAAAGAATCTTTTCTTAATTTATCTGCTGGGTTAACTTGAGTAATATCATTAAAATGAGTAATCTTATAATCAGTTGCTACAAGGTCTATATTGTAAGGCAATTGTTCTTTAGCATTTAAAATACCTTGACTATAATCATCTACAATTTTAGTAGCATCCTCGGACTTCATGTTGTCTTTCCATGAAGTATCCTTACGCAGTTTTTCTTGTCCACTTAATGAGTATGTTCTTTTGTTGATGTTAGGTTTATAACCTCTTGCTATTTCCAACATCTTGTCTCGAGTTATGAGGGTGTTGTCTCCCGTTTCAACTCGTCTTTGTAAGTAAGCCAGTAACCCCGATTCTTGTGCCTCAAGAAATGTAGGTCGCCCACTTAAAACATTTATTGCTTCTTGTGGACTAATACCGTTGTTTGGTATCGACATACCTCCACGCTTGTTGATATTTTCTAAATCATATATTAAACGAGAATAAACACTTTTGTCCGTGGACAATGCACTTCCAAACGTAATCTCATTTGTGTCTCGGTTTTTCTGATTAATATCTATCGTTTCTGGCTTGGGCTTCATGCCTCCCGTACCAGAAGCCTCGGACATTAAAACTTCAGCATTGGTTCGTGGAACATCGTCCATTTTCAAAACAACACCTTCTGGTGTAACCATACTCTGTCTTAACGCTCCTGCTATTTTCTTGGGTGCCTTTAAGGTGTTCACGATCCCCGAAGCAGAGATTGGTATAGCACTGCCCCCGAACCTCGATAGGTTTTCACCAAAACTACCAGTAGGTTTTATGTTAAAAGCTTTTTGAAAAGCAATTGAACCTATACCTTCTTCAAGAACTTGACTCGGTTTTCTAGTGCCAGCATATAAATCATCCAAAGACCGACCACCCGCTACGGGCAAATATTTGGAAATTAGGCTTCCTATATCGCCAACAGAACCAAGTATGTCGGTGCCCAGTAACCCGAAACCTCTGAGTACATCTTCTTTAGCCTTTGCTCGAAGTGCCTGCTTTTCTTCTGGAGGCATAGGAGTTGGTAGAAGTCTATCTTGACGTTCCATTAAGTAATCCTTGTTGTTTTCTTTTTATTAGGAAGCATTCTATCTGAAAAACGATTAGTAACGGTATAACCACCAAGTTTCTTTTTAGTCGGTTTTATAGATCCAAATAAACTATCTAATTGTCTAATAGGATTTCCACCAAACTTGTCGTCAAACTTTGAGGTAATAGTTTTTTTCTTAGAAATCCTCTCTGCTTTTTTACCTTTGGATTTATTTTTACCAGCCATTAGTAATATTCCCTTGCTCTACGAGGATACCAATTCTCTGGAATCTCTTCGCCTTTTAAATCGATAAACCCGCCTTGCCTAAAACGCATTACTGCCATTGTCATACTATCACAATAGTCATCATGATCGCCATTCGGAAAAGATGCAACTTCTTCAATAACATCTTCTGCAAATTTCTCTCCTTCAGGATACCATACTTTACCCGATTCGAAAATAGGCGACACGATATGCATTCTCATAGTTTTATCGACACCACCACCACCTTTTCGTCTGCCGGGACTAAACGTAGTAACGGGAAGATTTAATAATCTTAGTTCATCAGCTAACGGTTGACCAGATGCCTTCGCCTCAATTAACATTAAATCTGGTTCCCAATATGCATTTTCTTCTATAGCTATTTCTTTTAACTCTGGAAAATTCCATCGCCCCTTCTTCGCATCTAACATTATTAAATGTTGCTCACCATCTTCCTTCGGCTCAAACACTCCCCAAGTTGTAATAGCACTATAGTCAGCAGTTTCTTTTTTAGAATAAGCCGTATCATAACTCTGCACTATATAATCTAATCTGGGCGTATCTTCTCTCTCCCACGCTTGCCACCAATCTCTCTTGATCATGGCAACGGCTTCCGAGGTTGGGTTCTGCTGCCACTGTGCGTTCCATTTGACCGGGGACAGTGAAGCCTTGACCTTTAATAATTCATCAACTTCCCAGAACTCGGGCCATAGTGCTTTATCGTTTGGAAGTATCGCTGGAAATTCTATAACCTCCCATTGATCGGACATAGTGTCCATTGCCATATTCTGTACTAATCGCCCCGTCAGGTCTTTCTTCGACCATCTCGTCTGCACAATAATGATGGTACCCCCCGGTTGAAGTCTCTGTCTTGGTCCAGAAGTATACCATTCGTATGTATTATCATAAGCAACCGTGGACAATGCATCTTGTTCCGAGTGCGGATCATCAATGATCAACAAATCGGCACCACGACCAGTCATTGCAGCACCCACCCCTGCAGCGAAATATTCCCCACCAGCACTAGTCTCCCAACGACCTGCAGCTTGGCTATCCGGTTTCAAGTCCGTTTTGGGAAAGATCTCAGCATATATGGGATCGGCAATGAGATCTCGGACCTTCCTACCGAATCTTACAGCAAGTTCCGTGTTCATGGTAGCCTGTATGATTTTTAATTTAGGATTACGACCCAAGAACCACGAAGGCATTAAATATGACGCTAATTCTGACTTCGAGTGTCTAGGAGGCATGTTGATAATCAAACGCTTCAAGTTACCCGATGCAATGTCCTCGAGCTTTTCAGAAATAACACGATGATGTCTGCCCTCTATAAAACCGTCATATACATGTTTAGCATAGGATAGAAATTTAGTTTGAGCTAGTTCTCTGGTTTCAAGACGCTTGTGCTGTTGTTCCAGTAACAGAACTTCTTGTAACACTTCTTTAGGTAACGCTTCATAATTCATAGCCGAACAATAATACATTCAAATGAATTTATCAATGCTTGTAATTATTAGCATATAAGTTACCCTCCCTACCCCGATTTAGGGGGGTGCCCCCTCTTGCTATAACGAAGTCAGTTACCTTTTCCAATCAGTTACCCCCGAGTCTTAAAACAAAAGACTCGCAAGCTCGCTTTTGTTTTGTCAAATTTTTTAAGGTCGCAATCCAGGTACTTAACATGTTAACAAGAAAGTTCTTTACATCCCATATCATCCCATGGTATAACATAAGAGGGAATAATCCCTTAACGTACAACCAAGGAGGACAATATGTCTGATGTACAATACGCCATCGAGGAACTTGTTAACGAGCAAGTAGACTCTCGCATCGAAGATGCAGTTTCCGAGAACCACGAGATTCATTCTATAAAGGATGACATCTCAGAACTTCAAGACAAACTTGCTGGAGACTTTGCAGACGAAGTCACTAAGGCAGTCTTGTTAAACATCACGACTAAGTTAGTCGCTTGTAATGATGAGCAATACATCATGGTCAAGAAGACTTATCTTGAAACCTTACAACAGAAAACTTCTGATGTAATACAAACAAGTGGGGAGGAGGGATAAAATTGGGAGCTTCGGCTCCCTTTTCCCTTTATAAAAATATGGATGATTATAAAAATACATTAACTGTTTGCTACAAGCGTGGAACATTAATTGGTCTTAAACAAGCGATGGTCGAAGTTAATAAACAAGAACTCAATCTTCTAAAAGAAATCACAAGAATTGAAGAAGAAATAAGAGAGTTAGAAAAGGAGGATGCATAAATGAAGTGTTCCATTTGTACTAACGATATAGATGTGCAATCAAATGGATGGGAGGAAGGGCATAACGCTCTTCCTCTTTCCAATGGAAGATGTTGTACTTTATGTAATGATACCGAAGTTATTCCAATGAGAATGGCTTTTATTCAATCGGGTCGCAGTATTCCAAAAGAAGGCTTGAAAGAAATAATAAACTCGCAGAGAAAAGCAAAAGCTCTTGCCGATGTATCATTAAAGCATATAACTAGAGAAGTTAATCTTATAAAGAAAAAAGGAAAGTTGAGGAGGAAATAATGAATAGAGAACTGCAAGAGGATTATGAATATCATCAAAATGCTAAGTGGGATTACAACGAAGAGCTTAAGAAAGAGCATCATGATCCCGAGTCTTTTCGTGACTATGATGAGCCAATAAATGAGAATAAATAATCAAGTTTCCTTGGTGGAAAGGGGAGGGCTTCGGCTCTCCTTTTTTTGTTGGGGCTCCGAGGCTCAGAAGTGGAGCTCGCAAGTTCTTAAAACAAAAGACTCGCAAGCTCGCTTTTGTTTTGTCAAATTTTTTAGAGTCGCAAAAATGTCACAGAGTGTGACATTTATATCACAGTCAAACAATAAGATTTGATACGAGGTATCACAAAACATGATGCACAAAACCAGGTTTTTGCTTGACTTATTCGCAATCCCAGTTTATCCTATAAGGAACAATTAACCAAGATAAGAGGACAAATAGATGAAGAAAAAAACTCAAGAACATTTCAAAGCTTACGATTATTTTAAAACTAATTTAAAAAAGAATGATACGATTTACTGTATTATTAAGCATGTTTCACAAAGTGGAATGACAAGACATATTTCTTTTTTTTATATTCGAAACAATGAGCCTAGATTTATATCTTCTATGATATCGGATTTTCTAGAATATAAAATGAATAAATATCATGATGCGATTGTTGTTGGAGGGTGTGGCATGGACATGGCTTTTTCGGTTGTTCATCATTTGCAAGAACAAATGCAACATTATCAGTATAGAAAAGATTTTAAATTAAATCATCGGATTATTTAACCGAGGGGGGCGAAAGCCTCCCTTTTTTTATTGTGTCGCCTCGCCTCGGATATTTAAATCGCAAAGTTCGCAAAACTCACTTTGCGATTTTGTCAATTTTTTTAGGGTCGCAATGTGCAATTTTACAACGAAAAACTCGCAATGCTCATTTTTCGTTGTGCCAAGGAATTACAGTTTGCAATGCATTGGGCGATTGATCCATGAAACACGAAACATGGTTGTTCTTGCCCCAAAACAATCGAATTTGCTACAGAAAATCCGTCAAATAAAAATGCATTAGAGGTGCGAGGGTCTTTAACCAAGATAAAAGAAATATAATTATTCTTGTTTATCCTTAAATGTGTTGATACTTGGGACTTTTCAAGTTTTATCCTATTTCCTTTTATAGGTGCTTTTAATTCAATAAATAAAGGTAATGTTTCAGTAATAATGATTAGGTCTGGAAAACCACTATTATATTTATTCTCTATTTTTTGGATGAAATTTGATTTATTTAATGATGCTTTTATTTGTTTAAAAAAGTTCTTTTCGCTTGACATGATTATTATATTATCCCATAATTACTTATATTATTTATTCGGAGGATTTAGAATGTTAACAACTACACGATATAAAAAGAATATACATAATTTAGAAGATTATCAATTTAAAGTTTTAAAACCAAGTACAAATAAAAAGCTTGGGAAAAAAGTTTTAAAAGGAACATTTAAAAATTATAAATTTTATACGTTAACATTAGTTGAAAGAGAAACTTGCCCAAAAGATTGTTTTCATTGGGACGATTGTTTTGGAAACAATATGCCATTCGCACACAGAATGAGTAGTAAAGACGAATTGCTTTTAACTACAAGAATTCAATATGATATAAAAGAATTAAAAGGTAAAAAAGCATTAATAAGATTGCATATACTAGGCGATTTTTTTAATGTTCAATACGTTTATTTTTGGGATTTAATGTTGACGTTATATCCTAACATTGCGATTTATGGATATACTGCAAACAGTACTAGTTCAAAATATGAACAATCAAGATTTATTGCTCAAGCAATTTTAAGTTTAAGAATTAAACATAAGAAAAGATTTTCTGTTAGATATAGTAATGATCTAAAACAAGAATTTTCTGCGAATTCAGAAGAATTACAAACTCCCCAAAAAGATAAATCTATACAATGCCCCGAACAAATTGGTTTAACTAATAGTTGTGGTAGTTGTGGTTTATGTTGGGAGCAACCAAAAAGACAAGTTATTTTTAAAACTCACTAAGGGAGAATATTATAATGTATACTAAAACAAATTATCCTTTATATCATGAATTCAAGCTTATGAAATTTGGTAATGTATTAATGAATATAAATGTTGATGATATACTAGACCAAGAGATTGAAGAAACAACAGTAATCATAAATCAATTAAAAGATATTAACCAATTTTTGGAGGTTTAATAATGACCATCTATGAAGAGTTAAGAAAAATTATAGATAGAAATTCTTGTTGGCAACAAGAGGGTCGCAAGTTTGAATTACTTTGGAATTTACTTTTATCAAGTGATAAGAGAAGTTTCTCGGAGTATTTCGAAGAAGAACATAACATCAAGTTATACGATGCTATGACGTTTAAGGAAATATTAACTTTATGTAGAGATTATAATGTTGGAGGGAGATTTAAATGAGTAGATTAAAAGATAAATTGTTAGAGGTTGAATTATTTGTTGGAGAAAAACTACAAGATTTAACTAATGAGCAAGTAATAAAAGAGGTTCGCAAACATTTTGGTTCGCAGATGTTTGTTGATCATGCAGAAGAATTATTACACGAGTTTCAACAAGAGGTAATTTTAGAAAGGTTGCAATCATGGTAAGATCAGAAGAAAAACTATATGGTGTCATTAGTGCATTAACTGATGAATATAATAATTACGACAAACTAGGTAAAAGACTTAGAAAACCACAATTTCTTGACTTAGTTAATGATCTTGAAATTGTTGATGAAGAATTACATGATTTAAAAATGCCTCCAATAACTGATGACATACAATTAGATAATAAAGTTTGTTTGTTTTATATTGTCAACAGATTAAAAGATATGGTCACAGAAAATGATGACGAACAAAAGATAATTCTTTTAACAGAATTCTATAATGAATTAGTTTTTAATCTTGGCATCAATGCTTTACATAATCATAAAAATGATTGGGAGGATAAATAATGGCAAGTAATTTATATCATCATATCCATAGGAACAAGTTATCAAAATCTGTAACTTGCGATGGGTGTGCAGAAATGTTTGATGAAAGTGAAATAGACTTTACTCATGCAGATTATTTTAGGTGCGAAGATTGTGCCGAAAAGCATTCCGAAGAGGGATATAGACTTTATTGGGGAAAACCTAGTAAAGACTATCAACAAAAACTATCTGACAATGGAGGACATAATGACAGATAAATTTTCAAAACCAATTCTTAGAAATCTAAGAACGAGCCTACAAGACATATTAAAAGCAGAATGTTTCGGAGATAAAATTCCTTTCGAATATACTCTTGGTAATTGTTCTTTCGATGAAGACCAAGCAAAGTTTCAATTGATTGTTACTTTCAAAGGTAATTCTGTTGAGGACATTGCTAAGAAAAAACAGAAAGAAGACTTAGAGCATTATGCAAAATACTTTGATATAGACTTGGAGAGAAAACATCCACGATACACTCTTGTTGGTTATAAAATAAAATCAAGAAAGTTGCCTTGGATTATTACAGATAATCAAAAGAGTGGCGAGTATATTATATCTGATGACCAAGCAAAAAAGTTGTTTGGTAAACAAGATGTTGATACTTTTCTTAAAGGTCAAAGGGAGGCTCAAGCAAATGGATAAATTAAGGTTAAGTGATCTTAATGATCTGAGAACATGGGTTGATCAAATGTATTGGGACTTTGATCGTCTTAGTAGTAGTGGTGAA
>Ga0208148_1000646_pt1 | contig 13200 bp, 9 predicted proteins | sample DEB08_DNA_16_FD_184525 | JGI IMG/M metagenome (GOLD analysis project Ga0208148, IMG submission 184525) | Aqueous microbial communities from the Delaware River and Bay under freshwater to marine salinity gradient to study organic matter... | ecosystem: Environmental > Aquatic > Marine > Coastal ...
CAACGGTGCTGACTTTGAAGTGAACCACGCAAAGGTGGGAATCAAGTTAGTTGTGCTGCTAGTGATCTTGGTGCTTGTCCTGAGAAACAGAAAAAAGCCGAGGGTCTCTTCCGGGATCGTGGGCGCCATTGGTGCGCTCAGCATCACCAACATTATTTTGGCTGTGGCCCTTTAGCCATTTGCCCAGCGGCAATTGATATTGTTGCCCAATGACTATCAAGCTCGGGAACACTCGCGTCACCGGCACCGAGCAGTACTACACCCCCACCGGTCTAGCTAATGAGCTTGTATTAACAACGCTCGCGACAATTCCAAACGCCAATAACCGCACCTTCCTGGAACCGGCCGGTGGCACCGGCAGTTTCGTGGACGCACTTAGAAACAGCGGCATTAGCAACCTGGTGGCCCTTGACAAATACCCAAAGCACGAAGCGGTGCTGCGTCAGGACTTTTTGGACTGGCAACCCTCTGGAAACAACTTCGTGACCATTTCTAATCCCCCCTTTGGCAGAAACAACGCCCTGTCGGTTCCCTTCTTTAATAAGGCAGCCGACTTCTCTGACTACATTGCATTCCTAGTGCCAAGATCGTGGCGCAAGTGGTCTGTTCAAAATCGGCTAGATCTTAGATTTCACTTGGTTTTGGACCAGGAAGTGAAGGTTCAGTACGAGGACGAAAACGGCGAGAAACTTGCCAAGCAAAATGACCTGCGAACCTGCTTTCAAATTTGGGAGAAGCAGGAAACAGCCCGGGCCAAAGTTCAGGTTCCAGATAATCAGTTGATTGCCAAATCCACACCCGCTGAAGCTGACCTCGCGATCAGGGTTTTTGGCTACGGTTGCGGCAGCGTTATGGAAGATTTTCCGCGAGTGGAAAACACAACCTTGATGTTCCTGAGAATTCTGGATAATCGTGTCAAAAGGGTAATTAAAGGCTTAGATTATGAACGGTTTGCAATCAACACCGCGTACACAAAAGCGCTGTCGTTTCAAGAAATCAACTTTCTACTAAACGAAGAGTTATTTGGAAATGGTTTTTTGAAATCATGAGGTTAGGAAGAAATTGAGCGAGTACTACCAGGACCCCACCCAGAACCCAAAGAGCCGTGAGTACCGGGGCCCGCGGGCGAAGCTGAAGGACCTGCTGCCCTATCTATCAGGTCACAGAAAGACCCTTATTCTTGCCCTGATTCTGTCGGTGCTGGGCTCGGTCCTCGCTCTTGGTCAACCGCTTGTGATTGGCCAACTGATAACGGCTGTTCAGGAAAACCTCGACACCACCTTGCTGGCATCGGTGATCGTGGGCTTGGTGATCACTTCCGCTTTGATCAACGCCTTCCAGTACTACCTGCTGTACAAGACCGGTGAGGGTGTTGTACTGACCACCAGAAAAGCACTGGTTGCAAGACTCCTTAGGCTCCCTATTTCACAATATGACCGGAGAAGAATCGGTGACCTCGTTTCACGCGTTGGTTCCGACTCAACCTTGCTGAAGGCTGTATTAACTCAAGGCCTAGTGGATGCTCTTGGTGGCCTATTGCAGTTCACCGGAGCAATCATCGTTATGGCATTTATCGACCCGCTGCTGCTTGGCACAACCCTGCTCGTGGTATTTGCCGCCGTTGGGGCCATCGCTCTGACGGGTCGGAGAATCCGGTCTGCGACCACCAAGGCCCAAATGCGGGTTGGCGAAATGAGCGCGGCGGTTGAGCGTGCTCTAAGTGCGATTCGAACCATCAAGGCATCCCGCGCCGAAGTGCGCGAAACCGAGGAGATTCACAAGAATGCCGAGGCTGCCTACGACCAGGGATTGAGCATTGCCAGACTGTCTGCGATTGTTGCGCCCATCGCACAGGTTGCCTTCAATTCGGCTTTCATAATCGTTCTTGGTCTCGGTGGCCTGCGGGTAGCCACTGGGGCAACGACTATTGCGTCACTGGTGACCTTCGTAATTCTGTTGTTTTTCATGATTGGACCATTGATTTCTGCGTTTGGTGCCTACACGTCGGTAATGGGTGCACTGGGAGCTCTTGCGAGAATCAAGGAGATCATGGACCTGGACGAGGAGGAGCCAGGAGCCGAGAAATTGCCAAGAAAGGCAGCCAACAAAACCGCCATTGAATTCAAGGATGTCGAGTTTCACTATGAAACCGAAGCCGGTGAAGAGCCGCAAGTCATTTTGAAAAAACTCAACCTGAAAATCGCTCGTGGATCTCGCGTTGCGCTGGTGGGACCATCCGGGGCAGGTAAGTCGACCGTATTTTCGCTAATCGAGCGCTTTTATGAGCCAACCGCTGGTCAAATTTTGCTAGATGGGCAGCCAGTGACTGAGTTTTCACGCCAATCACTTAGGCAGCAACTTGGTTATGTTGAGCAGGATGCGCCAGTCCTGGCTGGGTCGCTGAAAGATAACCTGCTGCTGGGCAAGGCTGATGCCACCGACCAGGAACTTGAGCAGGTACTGAACCAGGTGAACCTGGCAGAGGTGCTCAAGCGCGACACCAAAGGCTTGTCGGCGGAAGTCGGCGAGGATGGCATCATGCTTTCCGGCGGCGAGCGTCAGCGACTTGCAATCGCCAGGGCATTGCTGGCTTCTCCAGCGATTTTGCTGCTTGATGAATCAACCAGCGCATTGGACGGTCCAAACGAGCAGCGAATGCGTGAGGCAATCGACGCAGTTGCACACGACCGCACGCTGTTGGTAATCGCACACCGACTCTCAACCGTGGTTGACTCCGATCAGATCATCGTGCTCGAGCACGGCGAAATTGTCGGAGTTGGCACGCATTCAGAGCTTGTGAAATCGACTCCGCTTTACGCCGACCTAGCGAAACATCAGCTACTGGTTTAGCAATAGAGTAAGAGGCATGAGCATCACATTAATCAATGAAGATTTTGCCTCCGAATTAGACGCCGAAGACCCACTAAAAGCCTTCAAGTCCGAGTTTCTAATTTCAGACCCGAGTGTTTGCTACCTAGACGGCAACTCGCTGGGAAGACTCCCAATCAAGACTATTGAAGAAGTCCAAAGCTTCCTGCTGAACGAGTGGGGCCCAGAGCTAGTGGACGGCTGGTCGCACTGGATCGATCAGGCTCAACCTGCCGGCGACCTTCTGGCCCGAGCCGCCCTTGGCGCATCGGCTGGACAGACGCTGGTTTGCGACACCACCAGCGTGAACTTTTACCAACTCTGCGTCGCCGCTATCAACGCCAGGCCCGGTCGCAAGACCGTGATCATCGACTCATCCAACTTCCCCACCGATCGCTATGTAATTGCCGGAATAGCAGAAGCCATGGGCCTAAACCTAATCACCCTAGACACCGATGGTTCTGGTGGGCCGGGTGCTGTGGCGATTGACTCTGAATTCGAAGAGGTAACAGCGCTAGAACTGGCTAAGCACCTAAACGATGATGTTGCACTGGTGACGCTGCAGGCCATCAACTACCGATCAGGCGTGAGACAAGACCTCAAGGCCATCACCGATCTGGTCAGAAGCCATGGTGGCTTGGTGGTCTGGGACTGCTCCCACGCAACTGGTTCGATCAAACTAGACCTTGATGACAATGGTGTCGACCTCGCTGTTGGCTGCACCTACAAATACGGAAACTCAGGGCCCGGTTCACCGGCATGGCTGTATGTTTCTAAACGCATTCAGACCGAGCTGAGAGTTCCAATTCAAGGCTGGTTTGCCCAAGACAAGCAGTTTGAGATGGGCCCTAACTTCGAGCCTTCCGACACCATTCGAAGGTTCCAGATTGCTAGCCCATCCATCATTGGGATTCGCGGGGTCGAAGTTGCTTTCGAAATGATTGAACGAGCGGGCATAGATCGAATTGAGGCCAAGGCAGCGATTGGTACTGACCTGATGATCAAGCTTCACAGGCAATGGCTGCAGCCGCTCGGCTTCGAGTTGGCGACACCTTCCGAGTCAGCCAAGCGCGGTGGCCACATTATCTTGACCCACCCAGAAGCCAAACAAATCGCATACGCGATGCGCAAGATTTCCAAGGTGATACCTGACTATCGTGAACCCAATGCAATCCGCTTGGCGATATCGCCGCTGGCCACCAGCTACAGCGAGGTTTATGAGGGCTTTAACCGACTTCGAGACTTGGTGGCCTCTGGCGACTACCTGACAGTGTCCCAGGATGGCAACCGAGTCACCTAGGACCACGAGCCAAAAATTTATGTTCAACTGAAATGGAAACTAATGGATAGCAACAAACACGTCACCTACATCTCATACCTAAAGGTTGATGAGCTGCTCGAATTGCAGCAACCCTTGAGCGACGGACCGGAGCACGACGAGCTGCTGTTTATAACCATTCATCAGGTTTATGAGCTTTGGTTCAAGCAAATTCTGCACGAGGTGGCCGCCCTGCAAGTCTCGCTCGAGCAAGGCAAAACCCACCGGTCGATGGCACTATTGGGCCGCATTCGAACCATCATGAAGACCTGCGTTTCTCAATTGGACATCCTTGAGACCATGACCCCGCTGCAATTCAATTCATTCCGAGAGCGCCTGACCTCAGCCAGTGGCTTTCAATCGGCTCAGTTCCGAGAGCTAGAGGCCGTGCTTGGAAGACGCGATCAAGCAGGCGCAACCGCTGACGGAAAGTCAGGAATGGGAATGGCTGAGCACCTAATTGAAGGATCACCAGCAAGGCAGCGTGTCGAAAACGCCATGGGCAGAAAGTCGCTTTGGGACTCGGCCCTGCACTTTTTCAATTCTAGAAAACCCATTCCTGGGCTTCTTCTAACTAGAGATGTGACGCAGGCCTGGGAGCCGCACGAGGAGCTCCAGGAAGTGCTGATTGACCTGCACCGAAACGACCCGGAAGTCTCTATGATTGGCGAAGCCCTGATTGACTTTGACGAAGGACTTCAGGAGTGGCGCTATCGTCACGTCAAGATGGTTGAAAGAACCATTGGGCGAAAGATGGGAAGCGGCGGATCGTCTGGAGCTGGCTACCTGGCAAGCACCCTGTTCAATCCAGTATTTCCTGATCTTTGGGCTATCAGAAGTAGGTTCTAGGACGCAGCATCAACAACGTTTTTTACCAGCATCGCCCTGGTCATTGGACCAACTCCGCCTGGATTTGGCGACAGGTAACCAGCAACGTTTGAAACCGCTGGATCCACATCGCCAAGCAGCTTGCCGTTAGATCTCGTGATTCCAACATCGAGCACCGCCGCGCCCGGCTTTATCCACTCTGGCTTCACAAAGTGAGGGCTACCCAGGGCAGCAACCACAATGTCAGCCTCCGCAATCGATGCCTCGATGTTCTTAGAAGCGCTATGCAAAAGAGTTGGGGTTGCATCAACACCCTTTCGGGTAAGCATGAGACCAAGAGGTCGTCCAACAGTTAGCCCTCTGCCGATGACTGCGACTTTGGCCCCCCGCAGTGGTACGTCGTAGCGGCGCAAAAGTTCGATGATGCCGCTTGGCGTGCAGGGCATTGGAGAGTTAATTTCCCCAGAAACATTCATCACGAGCTTTCCCAAGTTCATGGGGTGAAGTCCGTCAGCATCCTTAGCTGGGTCTATTAACTCAAGCATGCTGTTGCCATCGATTCCCCTGGGAAGCGGCAGCTGCACGATAAACCCGGTGACCTCATTGGCGCTGTTGAGGTCTTCGATGCCCTTCCTGATGTCGGCCTCTGAGGCTGATTCGGGAAGGTCGATTCGAATCGACTGAACTCCGACCTGTTCACAGTCGCGATGCTTTCCGGCAACATAAGACAGCGAACCAGGATCCTGGCCCACTAACAGGGTGCCAAGACCGGGGTGGATGTTTCTCCGTTTAAGTTCGGCAACCTTGCTGGCAAGCTCGGCCTTGATGTCTCCAGCAGTGAGCTTGCCGTCAAGAATTACAGCGCTCAAGACGCCCCTAGCCCTCTAGGCCTTCATAAAGAGGGAAGTCCTCGGTTAGCTCATGCACTCGCTGCTTCAACGCGGCCAAATCAGCACCTGGAATTAGCGCGTGAGCAATGATGTCTGCAACTTCAACAAATTCCTTGTCGCCAAAACCGCGCGTGGCAAGGGCAGCTGTGCCAATGCGCACACCGGAGGTGACCATTGGTGGCCTGGGGTCGTTCGGAACCGAGTTCTTGTTCACGGTAACGCCGGCCTCGTGCAGCAGGTTCTCGGCAGTTTGACCGTCAATTTCAGCGTTTCGCAGGTCAACCAGAACCAAGTGGACATCGGTGCCACCGGCCAGTACGGAAACCCCCGCTGCGGCTACATCAGCCTGGTTCAGGCGCTCCGCAATGATATTTGCGCCAGAAATCGTGCGCTGCTGGCGCTCCTTGAACTCAGGCTGCATGGCAGCCTTGAAGGCAACTGCCTTACCAGCAATCACGTGCATCAGTGGCCCACCCTGCTGACCTGGGAACACAGCAGAATCAATCTTCTTGGCCCACTCCTGCTTGCACAGGATCACTCCTGAGCGAGGACCGGCAAGGGTTTTGTGAACGGTTGAAGAAACCACGTCAGCGTAAGGAACTGGGTTTGGGTGCAATCCAGCTGCAACCAGCCCAGCAAAGTGCGCCATGTCTACCCAAAGCTTTGCGCCAACCTCATCGGCGATAGCCCTGAAAGCCGCAAAATCCAAGTGGCGGGAATAGGCTGACCAGCCTGCGATTAGCACAGCAGGCTTGACCTCTAGTGCGCGCTGGCGAACAGTCTCCATGTCAATCAGGTGTGTTTCAGGGTCTAGCTCGTAAGAGTGAGCCTCATACATGCGCCCCGAGAAATTCAACTTCATGCCGTGGGTTAGGTGACCTCCGTGAGCCAGGCTCAATCCGAGGATGCGGTCACCCGGGTTAGCCAATGCCATCATTACAGCAGCGTTTGCAGTCGCACCAGAGTGTGGCTGCACGTTCGCGTGCTCAGCTCCAAAAAGCTCTTTCGCGCGCTCTCTGGCTAGCTCCTCGACGATGTCGACCGCCTCACAACCACCGTAGTAACGCTTGCCGGGATAGCCCTCGGCGTACTTGTTGGTTAGGACCGAACCTTGAGTCTCGAGGATTGCCTTGGAAACAAAGTTCTCGCTGGCGATCATCTCAAGTGTGTGGCGCTGGCGATCCAACTCTTGCTGCAAAACAGCAGCAACCTCGGGATCAACCTCGGAAAGTGGCGACATGAAGCTGGCAGATTGATTTGGCATGCAGGCAGTTTACCAGTGATTCGAACCAGAGCCGGTCAGTCAAACAATAGGATTGTGCCATGACAACAAGCACAGAGCACTGGGTCCTCACGTTTGTGTGCCCAGACCAGAAAGGTATCGTTCATGCGATTTCTGGAGCTGTTGTCGATGCGGGCGGGAACATAACTGAGAGTCAGCAGTTCACCTCTGAGGACACCGGCCGTTTTTTCATGAGGCTTCAAATTGAGGCAAGTATCACCAAGAGCGACTTTGAAAAGCAGTTCGAAAAAATTGCCGAGGCATTCCAGCTGGAATATGTTCTGGACTTTGTCGACAGACCGATGCGCACGGTGGTTCTAGTAACCAAGGCAGACCACTGCCTAAACGACCTTCTTTATAGGCAGCGAGCGGGCCAGTTGCCAATCACCGTTCCCAAGATCTTTGGAAACCGCGATGACCTTTCTGAGTTGGCGTCATTTTTTCAGGTCGACTTCGAATCCCACCCGATCAATAGTGCTGCTGATAAGGCAGCCTTTGAACAGCGGCTGCGCGAGTTTATCTACGAGGAGCAGATTGAGCTGATTGTGCTAGCCCGTTACATGCAGATTTTGTCGCAGGAGTTCTGTGAGGAGTTTGCGGGCAAAATCATCAACATTCACCACTCATTCCTGCCCGGCTTCAAGGGGGCAAACCCCTACGCACAAGCCCATGCTCGAGGTGTGAAGCTAATCGGCGCCACGGCACACTTTGTGACTGAAGACTTGGATGAGGGTCCGATTATTGAGCAGAACGTTACCCGGGTCGAGCACTCGGCGAGCAAACAGCACCTGGTCCAGATTGGTCAGGATGTGGAGTCGAAGACCCTCACTCAAGCCGTTCGCTGGTTTGCCGAGCACCGAGTGCTCCTTGATGGTCAACGAACCATCATTTTCCGGTAGCCAAGAAACACCAGCGCTCCAATCACAATGCCCCCTGTCAACCACGGCGCGATTGCCCCAACAAAACTTTCCTGACTGGCTGCATCCGTTTCTAGTGAGGCAAGTTGCGCGATAGGAGTAGCGGTAGCCACTGGTAGCCCTGAACCAACTGGATTCAGTTCATCCAGAATCTGAACCTCAGGCTCGGCTACTGGCGGTTCAATCTCAATTACGGGGCCCGGGTCCTCCTCAACCGGGACTAACGGAACCGGTAATGGAGTAATTTCAATAACAAATTCTTCGGCGCTGCCAGAAGGTGTTTCCTGGATAATTTCCTCTTCCAAGATTCTCTCCAGCTCTTGTTCCAGTTGTAGCTCCGGATCTGCAGCTACTGCCTGCTCTTCAGTGGGCTCTGGCACACTGCTCTCGGGCAAAACCGGGCTTTGGACTGGGTCCTGAATTTCCGCTTCAGGGGTCCGGTTTTGAACAGGGTCGGGCTGAACTGCTGGTGCTGGTTCTGGCTCTAGCTCTGGTTCTGGTTCTGGTTGTGGTTCTGGTTCTGGTTCTGGGGTCGCATCAAGAGTAAGTGCGAAGGGCAGCTGTGTCGCTGGCCCCAGATTTCCAACGGAATCAACCAACGAAAGCGCCGGCAGCACCCAGGAAATTAGGCCCGGAGCACACTGAGAGTGTTGGAACGAGATTCCGGATACTGTAAGGGTCGTTACTGGCAGGCAACCGATGGGCTCCGCTGCAAACTCAACTCCTGCACCTTCCACAAGCTCACCATCGAAATTCAGCTCAAGTGAAACGCTGTAACCGGCATCTAGCAACTCGACAACCGGATCGCCCCAGATTGCCGCAGGTGGAATGGTATCTCTAAGAAAGCTAAGCACGAAGTCGGTTTCCGGCCCCAGATTCCCCATTGCGTCCTGAATCGTGCCGGCAAGTAAGGTGACTGTTAGCTGACCTTCGGCACACTTACCGAGCGTGAGTTTCGTGCCCGAAAGCTCTGTGAGCTCGCAACCGGCCACCGCAAAATCGGAAAGCTCTAGGCCGGTGAATTCCTCAGTGGCGGTAATTTCGATCAAATAGCTATCGGCATCAGGGGCCGTCATAGTCAGGTAAGCGTCCGGTCCGGTCAGATCAAGCTCCAAATTTGCTTCACCTGAGACCCCCGCCTGCACAAGGCTCGCCGCTTCATTTACCAACGACATCGAGAATGCCTCGTCTTGGCAACTTGAAACTGCAAAGACATACGCCGCATCAACTAAAACTGGCTCAGCTGCCTGGCAATTTTCATCGGCGAACATCAGGTCCGTAACGCTGGGCATAAAACTCCCCGTTACAGTCACCGCCACCTCTAGATGCGTCGAGCTCGGCTGGGCAACAACTAGCGATGTGATCTCAGAAACAAGTTCGTAGCGAATGACCACTGAACCGCTACCCGACTGAACTCCAGCTTCGTGGACGATGTCGGTCACCAAATTCGTGGCTGCGTATGAGGACCCTCCACCGCCGCCGCCAGCGTCAGAACAGCACGAATCGTCGTCAGCTCCACCGCCACCACCGCCATACCAGCCGCCGCCACCGCCTCCACCTCCAGCGTTCCAGCTGCTACCGCCAGTGCCACCAACTGCAAAGGAACCCGACGAGGCTGCACTGCCGCCATTGGAGGAGCCAGCGTAGCCGCCAGAATTGGTGCCGCCTCCGCCGCCTCCGGTGCCCTGCCCAGAACCTCCCTCAGCCGCAACCAGATTGCCGCCAACGCCTCCAGCTGCGCCGGCATAGCCGCCGCCACCTCCGCCACCGCCGGCTACAACAATTCGATCATTGACACTGTTGCTAGTTCGAATATCGCTAGCACCACCACCGGAACCTTCATTACCACGAGTGCCCCCTGCTCGACCACCACCATTGAAGCCACCGGCTGCCTCGGCCCCAATCAGGCCCTCACCGCCAACGTAAACCCAAAAACCAACTGGAGTCTCCAGAAACGAGCCAGTGACCTGGCCGCCGTTGCCTCCGCGACCACCGGCTGCACCTGAAACCACAAACGTGAGGTTCTGTGCATTGGCCGGAGTTTCAAAGTAGACGCCATTGCCGGTTGATTCGAAGACCACTTCGCAAATGCCATCGGGGCACTCCTCAGCAATTGCGGGGCTCACAGCAAGCGCTAGCAGCATGGACAGAGAAAGCGAGATAAATGATTGAAGTTTCATCCGCACAAACTAAAACTCCCCGCAGTTTCCTGCAGGGAGTTTTCCACAGCCGAAGCGGCGGGTTAGTTTTAGGCCATTTTTGCCTGAAGGTTCTCGGCAAGTGATGCCATGAACTCTTCGGTGGACTGCCAAGCCTGTTCCTTGCCAACAAGCGCGGCTAGGTCCTTGGTCATCTTGCCGCTCTCCACGGTCTCGATGATTACGTCCTCGAGGGTCTGAGCAAACTTCGCTACCTCTGGGGTGTTGTCTAGCTTGGCACGGTGCATCAGACCCCTGGTCCAGGCAAAGATGGATGCAATTGGGTTGGTCGAGGTCTTCTCGCCGCGCTGGTGTGCACGGTAGTGGCGGGTAACCGTTCCGTGAGCTGCCTCAGCTAGGGCGACCTTGCCATCTGGAGTGGTCAATACGGAAGTCATCAAGCCTAGAGATCCGAATCCCTGCGCCACGGTGTCGGACTGGACGTCTCCGTCATAGTTCTTACAGGCCCAAACGTAGCCACCTTCCCACTTCAAAGCAGCAGCAACCATGTCGTCGATCAGTCGGTGCTCGTAGGTGAGGCCCGCAGCAGCAAAGCGATCTGCATACTCAGCCTGGAAAACCTCTTCGAAGGCGTCCTTGAATGCGCCGTCATATGCCTTCAGGATGGTGTTCTTGGTTGACATGTAGACCGGATAGTTTCTCGCAAGGCCGTAGTTGAAAGATGCCCTTGCGAAGTCACGAATCGAATCCATGTAGTTGTACATACCCATCGCAACACCGCCGTTTTCAGGGAAGTCAGCGATTGTCATGGTCTGTGGTTCAGAACCGTCGGCAGGGGTCCAGGTCATGGTCACGGTTCCCTTGCCTGGAATCTTGATGTCAGTTGCCTTGTACTGGTCTCCGTGTGCGTGACGTCCAATGATGATTGGCTTGGTCCAGCCAGGAACCAGGCGCGGCACGTTTGAGATGATGATTGGCTCCCTGAACACAACACCATCAAGAATGTTTCGAATGGTGCCGTTTGGAGATCGCCACATTTTCTTCAGTTCAAATTCTTCTACCCTGGCTTCGTCAGGGGTGATTGTTGCGCACTTAACGCCAACACCATGCTCGCGAATTGCGTGGGCTGCGTCAATTGTGACCTGGTCATCAGTCGCGTCACGGTTCTCAACGGAAAGGTCAAAGTACTCGATGTCTACATCAATGAACGGCATGATCAGCTTGTCCTTGATGTCTTGCCAGATGATGCGAGTCATCTCATCGCCGTCTAGCTCAACAACTTTTCCTACAACTTTTATTTTGCTCATTATTCTCCTGATAAACCTGCGCCAACTGCGCTAAATAGCCGCCCCTAGCCTACAGCGTGCCGGGCACTTAGGTAATTTGGGTCAAATCAGCGACTCGCGCCAGGCCTTATAAAGCCTCGAAAACTTGCCACCGGCGGCAACCAGTTGCTCGGGGGTTCCATCCTCAATGATTGAGCCGTGTTCCATAACCAGCACCCGGTCGGCAATAGCAACCGTTGAAAGCCTGTGAGCGATAATCACAGCGGTTCGACCTGACAAAAGAGTCTTTAGGCCCTTTTGAACCATTGCCTCGGATGGAATGTCCAGCGATGATGTTGCCTCATCCAAGATCAACACGGCTGGGTTAGCCAGGAATGCTCGAGCGAAGGAAATCAGCTGCCTCTGGCCGCTGCTGACCCGGCCGCCGCGCTTGTTAACGTCGGTGTCGTAGCCATTTGGAAGCTTCAAGATGAAATCATGAGCCCCAACAGCCTTGGCCGCCTGCTCAACTTCCGCCATCGACGCACCGGGCTTTCCGAGCTGGATGTTCTCGGCTACCGAGCCAGTGAAGAGGTAGGCCTCTTGGGTAACCATGACTATTTCTCGGCGGAGGTCGCTATTTGTTATGTCCCTCAGGTCGATATCATCCAGTTTCACAACGCCCGAAGTCGGGTCATAGAATCTTGAAATTAGCTTGGCCAGAGTTGACTTACCAGCACCGGTTGTACCAACCAGCGCAATGGTTTGGCCGGCTGGAATCTCTAAGCTAAAAGGCTTGAGAACCTGGTCACCAGTCGCATACTGAAAGTGAACCGAGTCAAAGCTGACCTTCCCCTGTGCCCGGTGAATCACTACCGGGTTCTCTGGCTCCGGAACCGATGGCTCTTCTTGCAGCACGCCGGAAATTTTCTCCAGTGCCGAAGAGGCCGACTGGTAGGAGTTGTAGAAGATTGCAATCTGCTCCATTGGGTCAAAGAACCTTCTGGCATAGAGAATCGCAGCTGTTAGGACACCGATTCCCAGGGTCCCCTCCAGCACTCGGAATCCTCCAACCAAGAGCACTGCAGCAACTGTGGCATTTCCGATCAGGATTAGTCCGGGGTCATAGATACCGAACAGCTGGATCAAGCGTGCATTTAGTTTGCGATAAGTCTCGACCAGCCCACCAAAGTGTCGCTCGTTGTCCTTTTCCTTTCGGAAGGCCTTGACTGCTCGAACACCGGTCATGGTCTCCACAAAGTTTTGGATCAGGGTTGCAGATGCAACTCGCTGCGCTCTAAAGCCGCGGTTGGTGTTCACCTGGAACCACCTGGTCAAAATCAATAGTGGCACCAGGGCACACGCCAAAACTAGGAAGCTAATGGGGTCAAGCACCAATAGGGCGCCTGCAGTAAAGATCATGAAAGTCAGGCCAACCACCAGCTCTGACAAGCCGCCTGAAAGCAACTCAGAAATTGACTCCAGGTCTGAGGTCTGCCTGGCGATAACTCGGCCAGCGGTGTAGCGCTCATGGAACTCAACGGAAAGTTTTTGAGTGTGAACAAACATCCGATTGCGGAGGTCAAACAGCATCGCCTGGGCAATCTTGGCCGTCAGGGTGAGGAAGAAGTAGACCGTTACTGCTCCAACTGCCGCTGCCAAAAAGTAGGCGC
>Ga0208148_1000658_pt1 | contig 13107 bp, 25 predicted proteins | sample DEB08_DNA_16_FD_184525 | JGI IMG/M metagenome (GOLD analysis project Ga0208148, IMG submission 184525) | Aqueous microbial communities from the Delaware River and Bay under freshwater to marine salinity gradient to study organic matter... | ecosystem: Environmental > Aquatic > Marine > Coastal ...
TCATGCTTTATTCTTCCTTTTCATACAACCTATTAAGCATACTCTCTGGTACACCCATGTCTTTTAGTTTCTTCTCTGCGTACTCTAGGCTAATCCTACCTTCATGATATTGTTTAATTACACCATCCCCAACTATAACCCAAGCTGGCGTTACCCAACTCATGCTTTGTCACCTTTAATGTACCCATCTTCAATATCTTTCTTAACTCGGTCATACACTGCATTCATCAGTTCCGCATAGAGTATTGCAGCTTTCTTACTCATACCACCTTCAACTAGGCAACCTGTCCACCCCATACCCTCATCAATAACCCCCCACTCTTCTCCGTCAATCTCTTCTGCTGTGAACATATCATCGGTCCTTTTATCCTATAATAAATCTAGAGAGTAACACCAACCCAAAGAGAGATAGCATCACCCCAGCTACCACATCAGATCGCATAAGACAACCCGATAGATGTCCCCAGTGCAGCAAGTGCAGCTACTACAAAGAAGAACGCTATAATGTACACTTTCATTTAATCAACGCCCTTCCTGTGCAGTCCACTCAAGAACCTTTGGTGACTTATCTTTGTAGCGCATGTCATTGTAGGCTAGGGCAACCAGTACACCAGCAGCAAGACCTACAGGACCACTAGCACCTGCCAGGATCAATACGTTGTTGCCTACACCAAAGGCTGACCCGATACCAATAGCATGATCAGCATCCTCTACAGGCACACCACTAGCAACAAGAACCTTCTTAGCTACATATTTCATTGCTAGAGCTACTACGGGTGCTGCCTTACCTGCCCAAGCAATAATAGGATTACCCTCTTCGAAACCATTTGCCACACCGATAGCTGTAGTGATACCATCAGCATAGTCAATAGGCTTAAGGGTTACACTTGGGCTATCCCCGATAGGTTCAGCTAGTGTTGATGTAGCCATACTGATAGTGAGTAGTGTAGCGATAATAAAACTCTTCATACTAAGTCCCCCAGTTGTACCTTTGGTGTGTTAGGGTTCTTGATGATCTTACCATCTTCCCTACGCTGAATAGTGCCATCGTCTTGGACCATACGTGCCATGTTATTCTCATGCACTCGTGTTAGTGCTTCATCCAAGTCCCAACCTCTAGCAAGTGCATAGCCATAGATCACATACACTAGGTCAGAGAGTTCTTTGAGTTCTGCAGAATTACTACCATTAGGGTTTAGCACCTCAATCAACCACTCATCAAACTCCTCTCGGACCAGTCGAAGAGACATTTCAATGTTGGATGTCTGTTGTGCTGCCTTCTTAAACTCCCGTACCATCTCCATAGGTGTAGGATAATCTTCACCTTCATCATAGTAACCCATGTCTGTTAGGTCTTCATAAGTAATCATATTGTCTTCCTCTCCTAAAATATTAAAACAGTGTAGGGATACCTGAGAAGTACACAAGCGCCCAGAATGCAAGTAGAACAGTGAAGGATGCGATGTGATCTGCTGCGGATGATTCCCTGTCTTCATAAACAGAGAGTGCTTGAGATACCAACACCCAGATCCCCAGCAGCAGCAATGCGATGTTCATAACTTAATCCCTTCCAATAAAGATTGTATCTGTGTCACTTGATGCCCCCTTCTTCCAGAAGTACCAGCAGTAGTTGTCTGTACTACTATGTAGGCTGTCTTTGAACCACTTCAACCGCCCAACTGAAATAACTTTAGAGCATCTACCCATGTAAGGTCCAAAGTATTTGTTGTGCATCCAATCGGCAGGTAGAAGTAGCCAGGTAGGTTTTAGGCTGATGAAGTGATCGATCATGGGTAGTACAACCTTACGTGTGTACGGTGGGTTAGTGATGATAAGGTCACACTTAGACAGTTCATTCTTAGTCAAACACATAGCATCGTATAGATAACCACAACCCCTAGCCTCAATGTCACTCTCCCACTTACAAATAGCTGCATCGTACAGGAGGTCTACCAGATCCCCTTCACCGACACAAGGCTCTGCATAACGCTTACCCCTAATCTCACGAATGAAACTAGGGGGTGTAGCATTAGTATCGAACGTAGGGTAGAAGTCACGAGGCACCTTTTCGAAGTTACTACGTTTACTCAACAACCATACTCCTTCTTAAGTATCGCCATAGAAACAAACTGAGGTTCAAAGCGACCATTGTCTACATCATGCATAACTACAATACCTTTCCACCAGTCATTATTCGCTTGCCCTGCCCACCCTTCTTCCTTGCCCTTATAGCAGCCGACCACCATACCCAGAGAACCGGGACCATCCTTAAAGTAAACATCACGTTTATGACTATGACCACATACGGAAGAACGGTGGCGATTGTTGATGACTGTGTAAGCATGGTGAGTGCCAGAAGTAGCTGACCCAAAATTACCACTAGCAAAGTAGTGAGCGAAATCGACACCGCCATAAGAAGCGATAGAGGGGGCTGAATTTTTGTATTCGTGGTATTCGTTGAACCAGTGGTCTGTTTGAAGATGCCCAAAGGAAATCCCGTACTTGTCTCCCTCCAATCGTGGATCATGTTTGATAGCCGTTTTGATTCTATGCTCATGGTTTCCCTCAAACCCTACCCAATGTGGACGCTTCTTACGGTTATGTTTAAACTTACTACGAAGGCGTTCCTGACTGTCATTATAAGCATCAATGTCACCTTCATAACTCTGGGAAACAATTGCTTGTGGATAACGTGTATCGTAACTATTGAGGCTGCGCATGTCAGCACCATCCCCTAGATCAATGACTACATCAGGTTTTAGTTCATATAGGAACTCTCCTAGCCAATCAAACCGTTCATTACTTGTGCCTGCATCTGTGTGAGCACAAGACCACACTACATATGTCTTACTCACATCAGCACCTCCGTGATACTCTTAGGTTCCATACACATGTCTACTTTCCTTTTATACTTATATGCTTCATCCAGACTACCAAACCAAAGCTCATACTCAAACATCTCTAGTGGTTTTGCTTTATCAGATACACCAAGGATTAGGTGAGATACATATTCAGGGTGATCCGGTTGTTCATCATAGGGCATGTCTTCTGCATTAATTGGACCCTCTAGTACATTCCACACTAGGATGTCTTCTGGCTTAGGTTCTCTCATTAATCCACTCCTTTGGTATTAGCTTCTTAGCATACTTAAAGTTATACTTATCACACCATGAAGCATAGGTACTCTTAGAACCCTTGTAAAGCCTAGAGTTGGGGTTACTAAAAACAAACCTAATGTCTAGACTAGGGTGTTGCTTCTGTATCAATAGGTGCTTCTTCCTATCGTATGTAGTGAACCTACCTTTGGTTTCAATTATGATACCATTAGGCAACTCAAAGTCAGGGGTGTAGGTTCTTGTTTCATGTACATCATACTTTACCTTCCTCTCTTCGTATTGAAATGTAATACCTTTGGTGGTTAGTTCTTTTGCTACCTTTTCCTCTAGACCTGATCTATATTTATTAGTCATACCAAGGTATCTCTTGATAGTTCCATTACGGTAGATCCTTCATAGCAGTCAGTACCATGTTAGGGGTAAGGCTGTGATAGGGAGTAGGACACTCAGGCCATCCTTCCCAAAAGCATTCGTCCCCCATACCAGCCTCAACCCAAGCCTCACAGATTTCTTTTGCGGTGAGTTCACGGGTGTCTTCGTCAGTCATCTTCATTCCCCTTTACCGTGTTCGTGTAACACTTTCTCGTATGTATCGAAAAGTTGCTCGAACTTCCATTGGTACAGTTGCTTCATACCCATTAGGGTGTTCATCATCTCGTCTGACGTAGGTTCACGTTCCCCATCACCCAACTGTCTGTAAACCACCTCAAGGTCATCACAAACTGACCAACAACTCATTATAAGAGCCTCCAGATCACTTGTCCTACCCATTACAGTAAATCCTTATCCATCTCAGCCAAGGCAATCAAGAACTTCTCCTGAAGTAATGCTGTCTGAACACCACGGGTAACCTCCTTCCAAGAGATAAACCCCATCTGCTCTGGTCCCTGTGGTGTATCGTCTATGAGCCAGATGCCAAGTTCGTCTGTGTCTAGTGTTAGGTTAGTCATTTCCATTCCCCTTTACTGGCCAATAGTATTTACATTTGTCTGGGTCGTTGCCTATAAAGTATGACTGCCTAAACTCACTTGGTTTTGTGCCACTGTCCTCGTGTCGGTAGCAGGTTTTACTCTTGGGACATGTGTCACTCACACACATTGAAATATCAGGCATTTCTCACACTCCCTCTACCAATGCCTTAGCACCAACTGGGTAATACTCTTTCAAATACTCATAGACCTTATTAGCCACCACCCGTGCCTCGTACTGTGCTTCTGGGTGGAGACGTAGGGTACACATCTTAGCGAAGGCACCTAGTGTACCACTCCACGTCCACTCAGTCATAGTAGATTGTGGCAGTACCATACGTGCTTGTTCTGGTGCTACACCCGCATGGATCATGTCTTTATAAAGAGACACCACAGATTCATTTAATACAGAGTCATATGCGTCCTTAACCCCCATAGTCTCTTTGAGGTGTTCAGGTAAATACCTATCATGACCCTCCACAACAAGATCCTTAACCTCCTTATTACTACTCCCTTGTTTCTTATTCTCTGCTGCCTTACGCCACACATCAGGCTCATAAAACTTAATATCATCTGTGATGTACCGCCGAGAGAACTCACTCATAATAAGATACTCATGCTTAACCAACTGTGCTCGTACAAAGATAGGTGCTTGAACCTCAAACGAGATAAACGTGTGGTTGAATGGTGTGTCATGGGTCGGGGTATTGCGCCACTGCCAGAGTTTTTTAGTTAAGAACTGATGCTCATGCTTATTACCCCACTCCTTGTATAAATGTTTACCCTCAGAAGCGCATCTGTGTAGGAATGAATCAAAGTCATCCGCAGTCATACCGCGAGCAAGAAACTCCAGCAGGCGTTTGTCTTTAGGTTTAAGCGTATTCCTAACTTTGTGAAAGGAGACGTGGTCTACCAACTCTTGGTCCCACTCACTACGGGTATTAAAGCTACGGCGGGCAGCATTGACTACCGACAGGTCAGACCCTGCTGGGGTTACGTCTGGGTTCAGTTTTACTTCAATTTGTGTCATTCTGGTGGCTCCCACATTTCTTCTGGTTTACGTCTTAGCCAAAGTAGTCTGGCGTTCTCTACTAAAGCATCTAAGTCTCCACCGTACATTTTCAAGGCTACATCGAAATATTCTTTTTCATTAGTGCAACCCTCGTATGCCTTCTCAGCCTTCTTAGGTCCAACACCCATGACACCAGGAATATTATCAGCAGTATCACCAGTTAGCAGTTGTAGATAGAAGAACCTGTTGCCCTGTACCTTGTTGATCTTAGTCCACTTCTTCTTAGTGAAGTCATACATGGTAGAGGGTACCTGCAGGAAGTCTTTGTCTACTGACACAATAACACAGTCACCTTTCAGCTCAGTGGCTTTAGTAGCAATTGCATCATCTGCCTCTGAACCTTCGATCACTACAGCACCCCACTCAGACACTAGGTAGTCCCTTACGTCACTCAGGTGCCTTGGCTTCTCCTTACCTACTCTGTTGCCCTTGTATGGCTTTATGGTGGCTAGTTCATACCGGAAGTTACCTGAACCAGTGAGATACAAGAACACGTCTTCCCCCAACGTATAACTCGCAGGGTAGAAGCAGTCGAAGAGGATACTAGAGATTAGATCCCCAGCCACCCCCTTCGCGTGCCATGTTGGTCTATCTTCACTGACAAAGGCAGAACGGTAAGCTATGATGTCTGCGTCTATCAATACTGCCTTCACAGGTTCTCAGCCCGCCAAATAGTACCTTCCTCATCACTAAACTCAAGCATATCTACATAAGCATAACCTACTTGGTTAGTGAACTGCAGAATATTGTAAGCGAAGTCATGCAGGTTCTCTACAGAAAACTTACGAGTAGTAGTGACACCATACCCATCCTCACAAGTAAAAATGTAGGTCTCCACACCATCGTCTGTATCAAAGTCCATTATTAAAAGCCCCCCAAACCAGTTTCATCAGCTTCATACTCTACCAGATCAAGTACCTTAGTAGCGTGCCATGTTACGATCTTCTTTTCCCATACATCCAAACGGATCTTAACCTTTGAACCATTACCGATAGGTGTACCGCTTACTAGCTTCTTATCTTCGTCATAAATAGCTGTATCCCAAGTCTCACCATCAGCAGCTACAGTAACTGGGGGGCCAAAGACCTTACCCTCACCTTGATTAACCTTAGTATTAAAGTGTGGTCGCTTACACTTATAAAAAAGGTTCCCATCAGCATCCTCTTTAAAGAGTTGACCAACCATACCGGAGTTAGGTACACCATCAGCGATCATCTGCTTCTTTACTTCTGGTGTGATGTACACGTTACAGACATAGTGGCCTTGCTCTGCCTCAATCTTATTACGTGTGTCTGAACCTTCTTCCAAGTTCTCTCCCATATCACGGTTAGTCTCGAAGCCTTTGTACCAAGATACAGTACCTTCAAAATCTACGTATGCCATTCTTTGTCGTCCTTTTCTTCGGGGTTTAAATCTTATTAGGGTGTCTTACCCTTGTATATTACATTACACATGTTTTCAGGTTTCCACTACTCACGAAATGTTACAATCAGTGAAATAATTACAATAACTAGTGGATCTCTGCGTAGTTACTACCAAACTCAGGGGTGGTACTTAATTCTACATTCAGTTTTAACTCCTCGTTAGTTTGCAGCATAGCCTGTTCGATACATTTGGTAGTCCAATTCTCACAACCCTCCCTAACCAAGAAGATCGCTTCATCATGGAACTGACCAATACTCTTTAGACCTGTAGTAACACAGTACTTCAACCACGTATCGAAACAATAAACACCTGTGCTCTGGTTCAGGGTAGAGAATTTGTCCTTTTCATATCGTAAAGAATACCAAAAACAACTCACAGGGTTATACAACCATAGATTGCCGTCCCTTGTCTTCTTAGTCTTAGTCTTCTTAGCGATAGCTTCCAATGCCCAATTACGTTTCCAGAAGGCATCCAGCAGTGATGTAGCATCAGCCACAGAGAAGCCACCACGGCGCGATAGACCCAGAGGCTGGATACCATACGTGGCAGAGTAGTTAGTGACCTTATACGCCTTCCTGAGGCCTCCTAGAGACACCTTACCGGATACATGATCATCGATCTGACCTTGAGTAACAGCACCAGCAAACTTAGCTAGGTCCAAGTGGGGATCGAAACCATCTTTCATCTGTTCCTTGCAGTACTCAGGGTCGTATTCCCACATGTAGTGTAGTTTAGTGTTGTTCTCTAGGCTGTCCATATCGGCACCACACAAGACATAACCCTCTGGTGCAATAAGACACCCCCTGATTTCCTCGCCATATGGTTTATCTACACCAGGAAGGTTCACTAGTGGTTTAGCGTGTTTAAAACGTAGTGTGTTAGTTAAGCCGTGTGACCCCGCTACAAGATACCCTTCATCATCTACACACTCTAAAAAAGCCTTGACCGTAGAGGCCCTGTGAGAGGCTACAGTGAGGCCATCCATGATCTCCACTGCTGGGTCTACCTCAATCAACCTCTTGACGCTCTCAGTAAGCTCTCCGTTCTCCCTGACCTGTGGTATAGTACGTGTCTCATTGGTCTCTTTGTCACGCTTAAAGTCAAAGGTACACGGGACCCACCCAAGGCTATCTAGCCAATCCTTTACCTGTTGGTGTGAACTAGGGTTGCCATCCTCATAGCCATCAATAATGTTAAAGGTCTTTACGTTGTAGTGTTGCTTATGTTTCTTACGTAGTGCCTCAAACTTCTCACCATGGGCTGACAAGGTGCCATCCTTTTTGTGCATCACTTTAGGCCTATTGACAGTTTTAAGGATAACCTTCTTAGGCATAGATTTCTTTAGTGCATTAGTCTTCTCCTCCACAATAGCTTCCAACTTAGCCAAGAGTGCTTCTGCCTTAGGTATATCCAACTTCCAGCGGTAGTCCTCTTGGTCAGCCATGAACTGCATCTTCATGTTTAGATATTTAATGTACCTAATGGCATCATCGTTTAGGGGTTTCATACAACTCTCCTAGTTTCCTACGCAGATCCATCCACAATGCCATGTTGATCTTAACATCCTCTTCACAGCGGTTAATGTATACCTCAATAGGTTGCTCTGACCAATCTGTGACCTTAGGCTTAGGGATGCCATACTTATCACCAAAGCTATCAAGACCATACGAGCTACGACCCGGCATTAGTGAACGTGCCAATGGTAGTGTGTCATAGTGCTCCGGTGGTTGAGGTACACCCATGATCTTCTTTACTACCTTAAAGTCATAGCTAATGATGTTGTGACCAATGAAGGTACGATCTTCACTAAAGAACTCCGCTATGTCTTGATAGTCCAAGAGGGATACAGGTGCATCCATACCTACCTCTTGGTAAGATACTACCCAGACCTTACTAACCTTATTCAGGAACCCGTCACTTTCTAGATCGAATACTGTCTCTACTTTACTACTCATTTTCGTGCCTCATAGTATGTTTCAATAAAAGCGGATGCGACTTGAGGGCAGATCGCGTTACGTGTGGCATCTGTTGAAGCCACTCCATAGGATAACCCATCATCCACAGTTCGAAGGCGACACAACGCACTCTGCCAAGAGGTGTCCCACGGAAAGGGTTGCTTGAACCCCCCCATTCGTCCAGCCGACCCACTACATGGTTCTTCCCATGATTGCTCGTCCCAGTTGGTGTTGGGAGTGTCTTCCGCGACCCAATAGGTTCTGTTCCTTTTGTGCGTGGCACCGAAGCCACCAGCCGGAAGGTCGAGGGCAACACTTGCTCGTCCCAGTGAGTCCACGTCAGACTGTAGACGTTTGAACCAACTAAGTCCCTTCTTTCCTGAAACCTGCTCACCAAAGATTGTAGTAGGTAAGCACTGCGTAATGAGATGGAACCAGTAAGGCCATAAGTCCCGCTCGTCATTAAACCCATCTCCTTTACCTGCGCTGCTGAAAGGTTGGCAAGGGCAACTTCCTGTCCAGACACTTTGTTCTCTGTACTTTTGTTGTTCATAGGCATAAGCCCAACCTCCTAAACCTGCAAAAAAATGGCAATGATCGTATCCAGAAATGTCGATTGGTTTAACATCCCTAATGTCCCTATCATCAATATCCCCCTTAGGTATTAGACCTGCTGACATAAGTTTGTCAAGCCAAAGGCAACAATAAGGATCTATTTCATTATAGTAGACTGTCTCTACTTTACTACTCATACCTTATCCTCCTGTCACAATAGTTGTCTCAGGATCGTACTGAATATAACCAGCTTCCCCTGTACGCCCGAATGGACGGTTCTTAGTGACCTCAACAAACGTACTGTTAGGATCATCACCTTTACTGTCACGCTTCAACTCAATCAACTGGATAGCCTCCTCTTCGATACTAGCGGCATACTTAGTCTTACCCATTTCATTGACGTGTGAGATACAGATGATCCCTACGTTACGCCTCTTAGCGAACTCAACCAAACGTACACCCAATTCCGTCAGGGCATTAGTAGCATTGTCTACACCAGATAGATAGGCCAGACGCTGCAGGTGATCCACAAAAACATAGTCACATCCGTACACCGTTACAGCATACTTAATCTGTTTCAGCGTATCTTCAATAGCATCCTGTGGATTAATCTCAAAAGAGATAAGACGGTTGCTCTCAACTACCTCAGTGATGGCGATGTCTAGCTGCTCGTTAGTGATCCCATAGAACTCCTGATCCTCTTGAGTGCTGACGTTCTTACCTAGTTGGTATGTAGCAAACCCTCGTGCTGTAGTGCTATCGATCTCTTCCATGTGCAACAGGCCAACCTTCTGCCCCTTGTTCATCACTAGATCATGCTGGGCTGCACGGAATACACTAGTCTTACCTGTACCTGGAGGTGCCTTGATTACTGTGATGCCACCCTTAGTCCAGCCCCGTAGAAGCTCATTTAGGTCACTAGAGAACGTAGGTGTATACTCATAGGGTGTCTGTTCATGTACTGCTTTAAGCCATGCGTCTGCCCCTGCTGTAAACCCTGCTGGACTATACTTCTTAGCTGCCCACCATGCACTCTTGTATGCCTTACTCTGTTTAGCCTGCAGGAAGTCATTAGCATCCTTGTAGTCACCATGGTCCATCAGATAGACTTTAGACGGGAACATATCGAACAGGACCTCTGCTATCTTACGTCCTGCCTCATCATTATCTGTACTCAGGATAATCTGGTCAAAGCTATCTAGGTACTTCTCTACATTCCCATAGAAGGAGCCACTAGGGGAGGCACTAGGCAGTGATACTACAGGGTTCATGTACCCACCCCCAGCAAGCATTTGGTAGGCACTCAGAGCGTCTAATTCCCCCTCACACACAGTGATCTTACGACTACATGACACAGGGAATAGATTACTACCAAACAAACTGTCAGCTTTGAACCCAGCATTGCGAGAGAAGTCTTTGGGGAAGATCCGTGTCTTCTTAGTCCCATTAGGATATGGGTATGTCTGCTTAGTATCATTACTCTCTACACCATAGAACTCCATAGTGGCCTCTGAGATACCCCGCCAAGACCTGAACCGCATATTGTTGTTAGGTGTGTTGTCTACTACCATCTTAGGTGTATATTCATCAGAAAAGGGATCACTAGACTTGTTCTTATTATTATTATTATTCAATGGGTACTTCTCCTCTGTACCAGATTTCAACTTCATCCCCTTGTGCGGGTAGCTGCGTTTACATGAGAAACACTGCCCATACATACCTTCTATGTTGTATGAAAAAGCATCACTACTATCACAGTCTACAAACACACAAGGCCTACCACTAAGTTCAGCCAAAGGGTTTCTCCTCATTACTACACATAATTGTCTCCTACTTATGTTATACATATGTTATACATATGTTATACATATGTTTTATAATCTATAGTATATAATCCATAATGATTTAAATACTTATGAATACATATGTATGTCTCTCTTACTATTGATTACTTGTTCTCACAGGATTCCAATAGTCACGAATTGTTACAACCTATTTAGTGTAGTATAATCAAACCTTTAGCCGTAGGTTCCGAAGAGCCTTACGCACCCTATCACAGGACCTCTGTAGGTTCTTACCCACTCCTTGCTGGGATATTTCATAGGTGTATGCTAGTTCAGGTTGACCTACACCCTCCTTAAAATACAACAGGAATATCTCCAGAGACCTACCTTCAAGAGTGTCTTCAGCTACACTGAAAATCTTAGTAACAGCATCCTTCCTGATCAATGCCTCCTCTGGACCTTCTACACTCACATCATCATGGGCTAGTGTCCCCTGAGACCCTTGTAGTACCATAGACAACCATTTTAGAGCATCATCACTCCAATTACTATGTTGATCAATCCAAGAGGTGTCACTTGATGTGATGTATCGGACCTCATTTACATCTGGTAGGCTTACAGTCCGTGTCTTAAGGTTAATGTACTCCCACATAGCCTCTTTAGCCTCTACGATAACCCTTTTACTCTTAGGGTCTCTCTCAAGTTCAGCATATATAGCCACTAACCCCTCCGATACCAAGTCATCAAAGTGCCATGGTGCGTTATACTTGTGTGCTAGGTTGCGACACAGTTTAGTGTATTCCTTTGATGTCTTCATTACTTATCCTCTACTGTACGCTTATCCAAGTCCCGATCCTTAGTCAGATCACTGGACCACATGTCAGCAGATACATTCCCTCCAGGCTTACCATAGCGTGGGTCTCCCCAGCCCTTCAATTGGCCCTCGTAGGGTCCATCTGGACATTTGGTGATACTACCCCCATTAGCCAAAAAGATGTCAATCTCACGCTGGTACAGGCTCTCTCGTGGCTCAGAGGCTACACCAGAGAACTCTTGGGTGATGTCGTTTAGATTACGTGTGCTCATGTTGTTTCCTCTACGAATTTATGAAGTGTAACACCTACAGCGCCCCACTCACCTACCCCATCTTTAACTTGACTCTCATCAGTGGTACTATAGACAACAGTGTTATCAAGGATCAAGGCCCACAGCACACGAGGTTCTTTGTATTCCTCAATAACACGGAAGGCTATGATATCATGTTCAGCAGATTCATCCCAGTCAAAATCGGTTGCAGTTTCAGCCCCATACCACCTTACCCCACAAGCCTCAACCTTTGTCTTAGGGTGCACAGGGCACTCTCCACCGTTCCATCCATGCCATTTTCCATCGTTATAGTTAGTCATAGTTAACTCCTTTTATGCTTTTCTATCAATACATTACCAGTAAAAACTAGTAAGGCATCTCCCCATTTTCGTCGCGGGGGTCAATGAAACTCTGGCGGCTGTTGCTATAGTATCCTTGGCTCACCAGTTTGTCGTGTAGGGTACTAGCAGCCTCTAGATCCCCCATGAAGCTCATAGGGATGATACCCATTTCACGCATGTGTTCTTCGATTGAATAGTTCATTTTGTATCTCCTTCCACTTTCAAAGACAAACCCACACACCCAACCAAATTCTCTACATCATAGACATGGAATCTATTAGTCTCGTCTTCATAACCAGGGTACATTTCCCAATAAGGTTCATCATCACCAAAATAACCCAATGAACAATCTACGTCAAGGTATATTGAAACGCTTTTGTTATTGTATTCTACTATATACCTGACAATCGCTCCTGCAAAAGGTGGTATAGCCTTCACCTTCCACTCAGGTTTAAAGGGTACATAGGGAACCTTATAAAACCACTCGTGATATACTGCATCTTTATCGTGTACCATTGCTCAATTTCCTCTGGAGGGGGTTACTTAATGTTAACTACTTTGTTAGCATAAAAAGACTTCCAGTGACGTGATACTAGATCATAGACAGGGATTTGTCCACGAGATTTCATCTGCTCACCCTGGATTTGCCCACGCTCACTACCAATAATGTGTGAAGAGGGACGAAAAAGACCGTTGATAGTACGAAGAGTGCCATCTGCCTTAATGAAGGTCACTGTAGCGATCCGTGTACCCTTACCCTTAACCATGCACTTAACTTGCTCTGTTGTAAGGGTCTCTACCTGTG
>Ga0208148_1000661_pt1 | contig 13058 bp, 9 predicted proteins | sample DEB08_DNA_16_FD_184525 | JGI IMG/M metagenome (GOLD analysis project Ga0208148, IMG submission 184525) | Aqueous microbial communities from the Delaware River and Bay under freshwater to marine salinity gradient to study organic matter... | ecosystem: Environmental > Aquatic > Marine > Coastal ...
ACTGCGTAGCATAGAATTCTTTTTTGCATTGCCTTTTAGTTTTAGTTTTAGTTGTATAAATAACTTTGACTGCCCCAACAACATCTTTGTTTATCTTGTCTCTGTTAGGATTTCTGTCGTGTGTGCATTGCTGTATAAAAAGTTTTTCTTGGTCTTTAGCATCAGGTCTTTTAGATTTGTTTTCTGCCCAAGCTTTGGTAGCTTCTTTACCTATCTGACCTTGGTAAGGGCAAGGAGTACCAGCCATTTCCATAGCCTTAAATACTCTTGGGTCTTGACAAAGTATAGATACTGAAGCCACTTTCATACCTGTATCATATAGATACTTGGAAAGTTTTAAGCGTTCACAGTTCTCGTCAGTCACAGTAGCTCCTGTAGAGAACCCAAATACTTGCCCTTGAAACGCACCAGAACGTCCTACAGTACAAAGGTCTTGGGAGTAAGACATAATACTAGGAGCTATAGCAGAAGCAGGAGGTGCTTTGCTTTTTACGTTCTGATTAATAGTCTGAGTAGAGTTAGACTCGTTAATATTTCTGTTAGTGTTATCAGACTTTGTATTGTTATTGTTGGTATTTGTGTTATCAGTAGTAACATTAGAGTCTGACGTAGATTGATTAACGTTAGTATTGTTATTAGTATTTGTATTGTTACTAGTAGAATTACTGTTGTTATTTACGTTCTGATTTACTGTAGAGTTTACAGTAGAGTTAGATGTAGACGTAGATGTGTTGACGTTGTTATTATTGTTTGTATTTGTCGAAGTGTTATTTGATGTCGAGGTGTTTACGTTAGTATTATTTGAAGTATTGACATTAGTATTATTGTTAGTGTTACTATTTACATTTGTATTGTTATTAGTATTAGTGTTTGTATTGGTATTACTATTAGTATTATTGTTTGTGTTGGTATTGGTCGTAACCGTAGTATTAATAGTAGTCAAACCGTTGTCTTCACAATACTGCGTACCGGATGTACAGTCTCCTGTTGGGTCGGCACTTAGCCCAAATGAAACTGCTAACATTCCCAATACAATTAAAGGTCCAAAAAAATTTTGATTTAATGTACGCCTTGTCACTACTGTCCTCCTTTTGAAAAGTCTCCTTTAGACTTAGATGAATTTGTATAGAGACCAAACCAAGCTGCTCCTGCCCCTACTACTACTGATATTAACCCTGATTGTTGCATGGTTGGGTCTTCTAATCCCATGAACCAAAATGTTGTATAATATAATAAATACATGTACACACTTAAGAAAGCACGAGGTATAATTCTCCAGCTATCTACAGCTTGTGCTACAAATATTAATTTTTGATAAGGATTATCATTTTTAATATCTTCTAGTTCTCTTATACGTTCTTTTAGTTCTGACTTCTCTTGAAGCAAAGCCATGAATTTTTGTAGGTCAATCTCGACCTCATTCCTGTCCATGTCTCCACTAAAACCACCATGAGGTGGGTACCCTCCATTACTCATTTTCTTATCCTATTTTTTAACTAAGCTGCCACCGAAGTACATACCTATGATTGCTGATACAAGGTTTGTATCTAGTTGTGTTATTACCAAGCCTTGAAATGTTATCCATTCAAATACTTCTCTTCCGTCTGTAAAGAAAAGAAAACCCGGATGAAATAAAGTATATCCTACTGTTACATCAACATCAGGATAATATACTGCTACTAGTTTAGGTAGTATAACGATTGCAAAGATTGACGAGAGTGCAATGATACGTCTTGTCCATTGAAACCCTGCGTTATCTACATTCCGTGCAGCATCTACAGCTTTAAGTTGAAACTCGCCACGAGTAATCAACATCTTCTGCTCATCTTGTTTAGCCTTTAATCTCTGTGACCACAGACTTAACAAACTACTAATTAAAGTAGAGCCTAGCATAGTTATAATTTCAAAGGGGAACATATTATTTATCCAGTGTTAAAGTTGATTCAAGTAATTCATTTACAGAGTCTATAAGATATTCAGGTATATCTGTACCTAAAATATCATCTTCACTGTAAGCAATCATATAAGATTCTAAAAGGTCTTCGTATAAAGGTCTAAAGTCTTCACGTTGAACCCAAGCTTCGTTACATTTTGTACGAGCTTTACAGTCTATTCGATATGCAACATCTAATTGCTTTTCTGTATAAAGTAACATTATTGATCAAGGACAACCTGCTGTAGCTCAATGCTACGTCTACCTACTTGATTAAACCATCGACTGTTTTGCATTTCTGCAGCCATTCTATCCCAGTTATGTTCTCTACAAGCCTGTAACATATTTCTAAACTTTGAAAGTCTTGAACCACCTAAATTAAAACACATATTAACTAACACGTGCTGTATTTTTTCAGGTAATTTATAAAAATCTTCTTGACTACCAAACACATGTATAGCTTCTTTGTAATGTTTATCAAAATCATCTTCGTAATACATATCAACTACTTTTTGTGATACAGATGTACCAACTTCCCAAGAATATTCAGGGTCATTAGGTTGACATAAATGACCAACTCCTAGAGTTTTATAGCCTAAACTATCCATATAAATTTCTAAGACTTCGCCTTCGTGTCTTTTAATTTCTGCTTTGCATTGTTCGATGTTCATCGTTCTTCCTCATCTTCTAGTATAACACCTGCTTGTTCATCGTATGGAACACCAGTCATTCTATCTTTTCTTTCATCAGGTTCGTCAATAACATTAGGTACGTTTGTGACTATACCACCTTTTGCATAACTACCTACTTTTTTAGCTTGGGCACTTGTTAATGTTTCAGGATCACTACCCCTAGCAATTCTTCTAATTTCTTTTTTAGTCCCTTCACCAAATAAAATATCATAAGCTCCATAGCCGGGTAAGTTAGTTGCTCCTACTTCAGCTAATCCTTTCCTATAAAGAATTGCATCAATAGCATCTTGAGGTAAAGGACCAGCAAAAGCTTTAGCTGTAGCTGTAAAACCTCCAACGTTTCTATCGTATTCATTGTTCCATCTTGATGCATAATCAAACGGACCAAACCCACCCCATCTTCTAATACCTTCAGCTAACAACTCACCCTCACTTTTATAACCACCGGTTTCATAGTCTTTTAAATTAGCACCATTACTTCTAATTGTATTACCTAAGTGAGCTACGGATGTCATTAACAAAACAGTTGGTAGTACTTTTGGCATAACCTGTAGTGGACTATTAACTGATTCATTAAAGAATTTTTTAAGAATAGTATTGTTAAACACTGTAGGATACCCAGCAAACTGAATTAAAATTTGAGCAGCAGGATGAGAAAACCATAAAGGTCTATTAGCCTGTGCTGAACTTGGATTTAAAATAATTTCTCTAGTAAATCTTGCAGCCCCTTTAACTAACTTGTCATTGTAAAAATCATTCTTTCTTGCTACACTTAAATCATACTGTCCGTCTTTTAAAGAATTTTTATAAAAAGCAATAGCTTCATCAGCTTCTATATTTAAATCATTTAATTGTTGAGTTAAATATTCTTTATTTCCTTTAGTTAACTTACGACCTAAGTCTGTTTTACCTGTAGCTAATTGTCTTGCATTTTTAACAATTAATCTTTTACCGGTTGTAAACGAAGCTAACTGTACAGCTCTTGTCCACTGTGTTAATAAATTAGCTTTAAAGAAAATATTTTGAGTTCGTTTAGCCCACGTATTTTCTACACCTTCTCCAGCTAATCCTTCTATTCTATCTAATACAGATTGTTCTAATGCTAAACCAGCTTGATACATTTCTCCCCAGACATCATCATCAACAGTATCAAAAATACTTGCTCCACTTTGAAAGTCTTTTATACTTGGAGTTTCTCCTAAACTTTTTATTAGGGCAGGTTTTTGACCTGCTGCAACTGTAATACCTCTACCTGATCTATTAACTGTATTGTTAGTTTCTTCAATAATACCTTTTGCAATATCTTTTAAAACTTTTGGAGCATCATCTAAACCTGCTCGTTGTAAAAGTAATAGTGGTTCAGTTACACTAGACAATGTAGCTATGGGTAAGTGAGCCATTTGCTGTATAACTTTACCCCAATCAGCACTATTACGTAAAATTGGATTTGTTCTTAAAGAACTTTTAGTATACGTTTCTCTACCAGTTACAATGTCATGAGTTTTTTTAATTTGTTTATCAATTTTAGTAAGTAAAACTTCGTCTGTTAAACCAGCAGCTTGTAGTTCTTTACGTATAGGGTCTTGAAAGTTTTTAAAAAACTCTTCAGAGTTTCTACCAAAAAATTTTGCTCTAGCAATAGATCGACTAACATTAGTAAAGTAATCTTCTAACGTATTTTGAACATCACCTTCTAAAAATTCACTTAAGTCTACGTCAGAAATATTTCTAAAACGTCTTTCTTGTAAAAAACCACTACTACTATTTTTTCTAGCTGATCTTAATTCAAAAGGAAGCCAACGATATTCTAACATATCATCTACAACTTGTTTAGCTTTTAATTTTTTAGCTTCTTCTAAATTACCACCAGCTTCTTGTAAAAAATCTCTATCATAAATTTTTTGATCAGTTCCTTTCGCATCTTCTAAAATACCTCTACGAACTAAATCAGTTTCTTGATCTACAAATTTAAAAACGTCAGGATTATTTAAAGGATCAGCATGACCTGCATCAATAATAAGTTTTTCTAGTTTCCCTCTTTTCTTTTGAACTTGATCATATAAAAAATGTCTAGGAAAATATCCGGGTTTTAGAGCTACACCTGCTCCAAACAAACCAGCTTCAGCAGCTTGTTTAAAAGCTGTATCTAAAGTTTGACGAACTCCAATGTATGCTCTAATAGTTTCTTCAGAATACTGAGCACCTTTTGAAACGACATTTGATGGGGTAATAGTCGGGTCTTGTAACAACCTTAATAAATCTGCGTTGGCTTTAGGTCCTAATCTATTCAGTCCATTCTCAGCACCGTATAAAAGATTTAAACTTTTTTGTAATCCATATTGAAGTTTAGAATTTAAATTACCTTCAAACTCTCCATAAGTTTCTCCTTTAGCTCCTTTTCGTCCAGTGCTTGTTAAAGTTGTATCGTAATCATATCTTAAATTTTCTAAAAACTTTTTAAGTGTTGGTGATTTATTTACATATCCTAAGAACCATGTTGTAGGTTTACCTGTCGTGTTAGCAAAAATTTTATAAAGCATATCTTGAGAGCTGTTTGCTAAACTTCTTTCTGTTTCTGATTGATCTACAACTTCGTCTCTAACAGTTTTACCTGTACCTTGTTTATCTATAAGTTCTTCATTAGAACTTTTAAACTCTTTTTTATCAAAGCGTTTACCATAAAGACCAGTAATACCACCAATACCACCACCAATTAGACCACCAAAACCAGCACCCATAAGACCTACTTTACCTACTAAAGATAAATCAATACTATCTCGTGCTCCTAAGTTTACATCTATATCTTGTAAATAATATTCATGTGGTCCAGAAAAAGCAGCTCCTTCAGCAGCACCTAGAAGTGCTCCACGTTTTGCTAGTTGAGAAGTTGTATATTTTTTTACACCTACTTCAGCAGCTTTGCCTAATGCAGCTCTACCTGCAAGACTACCACCTAATGTTGGAATAGCAAACAAAGCAGCTAGGTAGTTAAAAGGGTCTCCAAGAATATCTCCTCCAACATCTTTAACTAAATTAAATCTTTCTTTAAAACCTTCTAGGTGAGCATTGTTAAAGCTACTTCTTAAATATAAATAATCTTGTTTTTCTTGATCATTCCAATCACCAACTTCAAAAGACCTAGTTATAGCTGAACTTAAACTAAAATCTGCATCTCTTAAATACTCAAATATGTTTTCGTTTCTACCAATACCATTTAAAAAACGTTTAGAACGAAAAGAAAACTCAGGGTTTCTTTCTAGTTCACTTAAACTGTATGCTGCAGGTAAAGGACTGTTCGGAGTTCTAGAATCTTGATAGTAATCTGACTTAATATCTTTTGTATAGTTATAAGATACATCCTCAACAGGAGGAGTTTCAGGACTAAATAAGGGACTAGGATCAGGCTCTTTATTTATATCATCTATAAATTTATAGAAATCAATTGCCATAATTTTTAATTAAAAATATCAGTTACTCGACTTAACAAACTATCATTGTTTTGGTTTTCATATTTTTCAGGATATGTTTCTTTATCTAATTCTAGTAAAGCATTTGCAACAGCTTCCATTCTAGGTCGAATACCCGGCTTACCTCGTTGTCTAGCGTATCTATATTCATCATTATCTAAATATTCTGCTGCTGCTTTAGCATATTCTTTACTGTTTATAAATTTAACAGCAGTAGGACTACCAGTTATTGAACCTCTAAAGTATTCAGTAAATATTGCTTTTTGTTGGTCTTCACTAAATGTTACAAAATCAGGAATTAAATTTTTAACTTGATCTAACCTACTCATTACATCTTCATGTAGCAACTCTTCAGCTCGTGCTTTTGTTATAACCATATCTTTTTTTACATCTTCACCATAATGTCCATAACCTATTGTAAATTGTTTTTCTGTTGGAACAGGTTTATAAGCTTTTAATTCTAAACCTTCTTTACTTCTAAGTTCTTTTTTAATTTCTACTACAAAAGGATTTTTTTCTTCATCTTTTTTAATCTTAGTTTCTACTTTTATATTTCCTGCTTTTTCTTTTACATTTTCTATTTCTTCATCTGCTTTTTCACGACCAAAGTCTTGTATTTCTGCTGTAACTAATTTTAATTGCTGTTCTTTTTCTGCAATCATATTTAATCTTTCTTGATATTCAGAATCTCCCATGATTTCTCGTTGTCTAGGTAGTAAAGCTTTCCTAGCTTGAATATCATTTTCAAGTCCTCTACGTTGATCATCTAATCCTATCGTAAAGAATGTCTCCATACCTCTAGGTTTTTCTAGTAGTTGTTCATTACTTAATTCAAGTCTTCTAATTTGACCTTTCATGTTTTGAATGTCTGCTGGAGAAGCTTCTCTAGTTTCACTTAAACCAGTGACAGGATTTCTTGAAGTAACAGTTTCATTTCTAATATCTTCTTTTGTAGCTTGAATTCTAGAACTATTCATTTTATAAATTTCTACTTGTTTTGCACTTAAGAATCTTGTATCTTCAATAAGTTTAATTTCTTGTTCTAGATTTTCTTGTTCTGTCATTGTTTGAAGATATTCATCGAATGGAAGATTTAAAGGATTTGGTGTTTCAGCATTAAACTTTTCAGCCATAGCTCTCCCTTCTGGAGTATTAGGCTTCATTTGTTTTATAAATGCATAATGTGAATCAAGCTTTCTTTCTTGTGAAAGTTTACTATATTCTTTTGTTGGACTACCACTACGTTCAAACATAGGTGTTAGCTCTGGGTCTAAAACTTCAGCAGCTTGTTTAGGATTGTAACCATACTTAGTTTTTACATCTCGTTTAAATTCATCTTCGTCTTTAAAAGATGTTGTAATTTGTGCTAAAGGTGTAGGTGCTCCTACATATTCATAACCAAAAAATCTTTTACCAGCACCAGCTTTTAATGTTAAAAATGCTGCAACTTTATGTCTAAACTTATCGTCTTGTAAAGATGCAATAAATTCTTTTTGTTCTAAGATTGGTATAGTAAATTTTTCTATAGCATATCTTGGATCATTTTTTAGTCTAAGAGATAATGCAGTGGCTCGTTTTGCAAAGTTAATACCAGCAACACTATTAGCTGTAGTTAAATCGTCTGCAAGATCATCCATCATATTTTCAGGAATATAGTTTTGTAAGCCAAACTTTTTAAAAGCTATTTCTCTACGTACTTCTCTTTGTAATTCAGGTACAATTTCTGTAAGCATAGAACTTCTTAAGTTTTCATGTTTAGGATTGTTTGCTTCGTTTAAATATCTAACAGGACTTAATCGAGATTGTCTGACAGCAGCATCAAATGATTTACCTACTAACTCTTCTAAAGTCATAAGAGGTAAAATATCATCTAAGTCTCTTCTATCATTTAACATGTCTTCTGTTAAATTTTTAAATAGGTTAGGTCTTCCAGTTTCATCAGCATCTTTTTGACCAATACCTTTAAATAAATTTACAACACCACTTAACAATCCTTGATTTTTATATTGTTGTTCTAGTTCTGCAAATTTTTGTCTTCTATATGACTCTAATTTTTTATTTGTAATACCTAAACTTTTCCCTAAAATTTCATTAGGGTCTTCTAGTTGACCAGAATATATATCTTTATTTAATGCATCAACAAACTTAACATGATTGTCTCCGTCAATTAAATTTGCAAAAGCTTGTTTAGCCATAACCTCTTGTAAGAGTGCATATCTTGCAGGATCATCTTGAGCTAAGTTTTTATTTCCTGAAAACTGTAATCTTTGATCTAAGAGGGGGCTTAATTTATCACGAAAGCCTTCGTTGTTTAAAGGGTTAGAAAAAAATCTATCTACATTTTGTTCTACTGTATAAGCCTTACCAGTAGCAGGGTCTATTTGTTTAGTAAAATCAATAAGAGACTTAGCACCTTCAGGTTGAAAATTTAAAATAGAAGATATGTTTTGAATTTGTTTCGCTTCAGAATCAACATTTAATAAATCTAATGTTTGTAGTTGTTGTAACTCAGCCTGTCTTCTTTTAAAAGAATTTTTAAATAGACTTTGCCCAGCTAATAAAACAGCTAACCCTTGTTGAACACGTCTGTCTTTCCTATCTCTTTTAGCTTGTTTTGCTCTAACATCTGCTTGTCGATTAAGTAAAGAAGTTCCTAAATCTTCAATAGATGTATTTTTATATTTATTTACGATATCAGCATAGTCTGACATATTAGTTCTCCTCTCTGCTTAGTAAGCTTGGATTAGTATTTTTTTGTTCTATACTTGCTTTAACTTTACTTGTATCTAAAGTTTTTAGTTGTTCTCTTAACTCAGGTGTAGACAAAGGTATGTTTGCTGTTCTGTTTTGTAACTCTCTTAATTTATTTACAGGCTCTGCTATATTTCTGTTAAGACGTACGTTTTCTGCTAACTCTAAATTTGCTTCAGGATTTGGCTCATCAACCTCATCAACTTCATCATCATCTGATAAAATAGGATCAATACCTACTTTTTCAGCTAATGATTTTAACATAAACATTAGAGGTTCCATCATAGTAATAGCTAAGTCAGGATTAATCTTTCCTTTTTGAAAAGATGTTTTAATTAAAAGCTCTGCAATGTTTGCAATAGGAACATCATTAGACATCATACCAACCAATGTTTCCATATTGTCTGGTTTAATCATGTCCAAAAACATTCTTTGAACTGCATCTTTTTGTGAAGTAATTTCTGGAGGTGACTCCCAAGCATATCTTTCATTAGGACTATTTACTAAAGATTGTCCCGGAATAGGTTGATCAAATAAATAAGGTTTTGCTTCTTCTAATATATTCCTAGCCATCTTATATGTTTCCTGCGTAATCTGGACCAAATACAGATTCTTCAAAAGTATAACCATATCCCGGAGCATTCAATGCTAATGAGATAGGGTCAGGTCCTTTTATTTGTAATGCATCTACATAACTTTGAGCTGCACTGTTTAAAGTATTTTGTGGTTGAGCTGATACAAAACTTGTTGCTTGACTTGATATTGAATATGGATCATTTACTGGGATCATTCCTTTTGCAATAGAAAATGCTTCAGGATTGTAAGATGGTTCATAAACATCTTCAGCAGTATAAGCTTTATAAGCTCCTACAACTGTACTAGTATCACTAGCTACTGATGCTGCTTCTCCTACACTTACACCCGTTCCAAAAATCTCTTGATCTCTTACTCCAGTTTTTAAATTAGTAAGTTTGTCTGTAACTGTTCTTAATACACCAGGGTTTTTATCAACTGAAATTGTTGTTTTAGGTTTAATAGTTGTTTGACCTTTACCAGCAGCTAAAGATTTATCAAGTTCATTACCATCAAATATTTCATATCTACCAGTTTTGTTATTGTATTGATAAGTTGGATTAGCTATGCCTTTAGAAGCTTCTTGAATTGATTTTAAATTAGCTTCTGCTGCTTTAGTAATATCAGGAGAAACTTCACCTATTCTTGCGTTACGTGCTTCTTCTCCTAATGGAACTTTTGGTCCAGTTATTTTGCTAACAGCTTCTGCTTGTGCTTCAGCAATGTCTGCTGTACTCATAGGTTCTGTAGTTGGAGTTGCACTAAATTTTTCTGCAGTGCTAGAAACAAAGTTTTGAAATCTAGTAGCTGCTCCTGTACCACCCATAAACGGAGCAGTAACAGCATCAATACCAGAAGTTAAAGCTTTACTAACTGTATTATAAACAGCACCTAAAGGTTTAGTAATAAAAGATGCACCTGCTTTAATTTTAGTTCCAATGCTTCCTAAAGTTTTAGCAAATCCTTTAGGTAACATGTTCATTACTTTAGAACCAAATTGACCCATCCAAGACGTAAGTACCTTACCCATACCGGGTAGTATAAAAAACATTGCAAGATGTCCTATAGGTCCAAGCTTACCAAAAGCTTTTGTTATTTTACTAAAACCTTTTTTAACTCCACGCCCTATTTTACGCATTCCTTTAGCTATAGAGCTTCCAAGTTTTTTAAAACCCTTTCTAATTTTTTTAAATATACTCATAATTTTTCCTGTCTTTTAATCTAACCAGCCATCAACTAAATTTGTAATACCTTGTAAGTTTGATGTCCAACTATCTTTACGATTAACTCCTTCAGTGTTACCTAAAGCAGCTACAAGTAAAGAAGTTTTTCTTGATTCTTCATTATCCCATCTTTTAAATGCAAAGTCTGCTTCGTCTCTAAGTTCTTGCCATAAAAAGTTTTGCGAAGCTACTGAAAGATTATAAGCATTTTGAGCATTTTGTTGATTAGCTGCATTAATAGCTGCAGTATCTGCTGTGTTAGCTTGTCTTCTCCATTGTACATTTGATTGTGCAATAGCTGTAGCATTTCTTACATTAAACTGTTCTCTATTAAATTCTTGAGTAGCATTAAATTGTTCTACTTGAGTTTGTAATTGAGCTTCAATTTTTCTTGCTTCAGCATCTCTAGCAGTTCTTCTAGCTTCGGCAGCATTTTTTTGACTTGCATTAAACTGTCCCATTGCATTTGCTTGTTGAGCATTAAACTGAGATACAGATGCATTTAAACTTTCCATAAACTGATTAGTTTGGTTTTCACTTGTAGCATTAAACTGAGCTGCAGCATTTTCAGCAGCTTGGTTACTTAAAAGTCTTTGTTGAGATTGTTGTGCTTTTAAAATTGTAGCTTGTTGCTCATTACTTAAGTTAGCCATGTCCATTGATAAAAATGCTTGAGCATTCTGAATACCAAATTTTGTATTCTGGTCAGCTTCGGCTAAGTTTCTTTGAGACATAAGTATTGCATCTTGCACTACTGCTTGTTGTTCCATGTCAGCATTTTTAATACTTGCTGTTTGTAAAAACTTACTGTTGTTTATAGCTCTTTGTTGGTCAGCACTAAACTGAGCCATGTTCATTTGAAAAACATTTTGAGCATTAAACAAAGCTGTTTGTTGCGACATTTCTGCATCTTTTAATGCATTAGTAGCTTCAATAGATTTTTGTTGTGTTACACTTTGTTGTATAGCTTGAGCATTAGATTGAGCTATAGGTAAAGCTGAAGTCATAATAGCATTAAGTAATGCATCTCTACCTACTGTTGAAACTTCCATGCCACGTTTAGCTAACATTTGTTCAACAGATGCAACAGCAGGTCTAGCCCAAAGAGGTATTTCTCCTGATTCCATACCTTCTAGTAAGCCATCTAACTGTGTAGATACTAAAGCTTCTTCAGGTAAACCTTCAACAATTCCTCGTTGTTCTTCTGTAAAATCTGTAAGTCTAGCTTCTAAAGATTCAGGATCATTACCAAGCTCTGTAATATCTTCTTCACTTAAACCAGCATTACGTAATTGTTTTTTAGCTCTAGTAATTTTAGCTAAACTTGTACCACCAACTCTTGCTGCTTGTGCTTTTGCTTCAGGACTAATTACTCCAACAACTCTTTCTTGTAAAGCTCCGGGTAATACTTCAACTTCTGCAGCTTCAATAGGAGCTACAGTATCAACCCCAGCAACTTTAGCTAAAGCTTGATCAACTTCAGGTGATACTGTACCAGAAGCTGCTTCAACTACAGCAGTCTCAGGAACTTTAGCAAGATCATCAGAACCAATAGTAGCTGCTTTAAAAGGTTTTGGTTCAGCAGCTTTAGCAACATCGTTTACAACTGCAACTTGTTCAGGAGATACAGCACCTACTTTAGCAGCTTTTGCTTGAGTAGTTGTATCCATTTGAAGTTCATTAACTTGTTCAGGAGTAATTGTTGTTCCAGCAGGTACGTTACCAGCTTCATCTACAATTGTTTGTGCTTGATAGTTACTTGGTAAATCTTCAGGTGCTACTCCAGCAGCTAACTCTTCAGCTCTAGCACCAGTTCGTAAAGCTCTATATTCTCTACCAATTTGAAAAGCTGATTTACCTGCAGGGTCTTCCATCCCAATAGGAGTAGTTCTTTTCATAGCTCCCGTAGCATCAGGCTTTTGTGTGTCTGAATACTCACCCGGTTGAACATTTCCAAAACCCGTATCAAACGGTTGTGGGTCTGGTGGTGGTGGTGTTACAGTTTCAACACCTTCAACTTGTTGATCTTGAACTTGATTATTTTGAGTAGTTGTAGCTGCAGGAGGTGTTACAGATTCTGGAGCAGGATTAGGTGTAGGAGAAGAATTAGGTATTTGATTTGCTTCGTCTCTACCTCTACTTCTATTAGCTGCTCTGTTGTTTCTTATAGCATTAATTCTATCTTGTTCTACTTGATCACCCTCTTGGTATTTAACTCTACCACCTTTAGTATAGTCTTCTCTAGCTATTCCACCGCTTCTTTTTCTATTTCTTCTTTTTGCCATTATTAAATCCTATATACCTATTTTACTTAACTTCAAAGAGTTTGTCAACCTTTTCATGTAACTTTTCCATTCTTTCCATTAATAGATTAAAATCATCTTTTAGTTCTAGTTTTGTGACATACTCTTTTGCAATC
>Ga0208148_1000669_pt1 | contig 13019 bp, 12 predicted proteins | sample DEB08_DNA_16_FD_184525 | JGI IMG/M metagenome (GOLD analysis project Ga0208148, IMG submission 184525) | Aqueous microbial communities from the Delaware River and Bay under freshwater to marine salinity gradient to study organic matter... | ecosystem: Environmental > Aquatic > Marine > Coastal ...
CCATAACTTCTTGTAGTAGTTGCTGTTTAAGCGTTTCAACGTCCAACTGAGGGGTTGTCTCAGTGGTTTGACTTGGCTGTAATTCGTTCACAGGGGATTCCTCTTTATTTTTTAATTGTGATAAAGCGTCTTCCAGCTTTGTACTTTGGTTAAGTTTAGCTTCAAGTTCCTGAATTCGAGCTTCCATCGTTTTAGTCTCATCAACCTTATCTTTAATAAAGTTCTGAGCAGATTGCCAAGATTGTTGAGCTTCTTCTGTGTTGTTAAAAAGACGCTCCTTACCTTGACTATCTGTACCACCGAAAAGTGGTTTAACCTCTTCCTGAGATATGACTGGGTTAGTCTCCAATATTTCTTTAGTGTCTGGGTTAGACATTGTAATTCCTCTTATTTCTTTTTAGTTGTGGTTTTCTTAGGTAGCTTTTTCAGTTTCATTGGTTTTAAGTTAGTCGTTAACTTTTTAGGCTTCGCAGCGGCAGGAACTTTTATGTATTCGCCCCTCACCATGGTGTATCCCTTTTTAGGAGCTTTCTTTTTATCTTGTACTTGTTTACGTGTTGCCATCTTTATTACCTTAGTGTTGTTTTGATTTTCCGAACCAACCACTACCTTTCAGTTGGAAGTTCGAGCTTCTTATTACTTTATGCATACCTTTGGCACAATCCTTACAAACTACTTCTGGACTTTCTGTCATGCCATGTACAACCTCCTTATCATATTCACATTCGTAGCAGTGATAAACATACGTAGCCATTAAATTTTCCAATCTAGCTTTTTTATAATTTCTCTTAGTAGTCTTCTTTGAGCTTTATTCTTTATAGATACATAAGAAAATTGAAACTTTGAAATAAACTCATTTTTAGATTCATCTTCTTTTACTAATTTTTCTATAGAATCTTCTAAATGCGATATAAAAAGTTCTGTAAAATTATTCTTATGCCACCTTTTATAACGCTCAATATCTTTTTTCTTTTCTTCTGGACTCAGAGAATTAAAATGCTCTGACATAAAAGAAGGTATTTTAAAACTCATCCTCTTCCTCCATCATTCCCATCTCTAGGCTAGTTGGTTGTGAGCTAGATTTAACCATCTCTTGTTCAGCCATCATTTGTTTCTCTTGCATTTCTAGGTTCTCATCTATAGAAGCAAACTTGTTAATAAATGCGTATTGATCGAATCCATATAAACCTTCAACTGTTTTAGCCAAGTTATAGGTATTAATATGAGGAGCTACCATCTGTGCAATATTCGTGTTAGTTAACTGTGTTAAGCCTTGTAGTTGCTGTAACTGTCTACTGAAACGTCTACTACCGACTGGAAGTAACTTACCATTTGCACTTAGGTCTTCTTCTGTAATACTGGTAGTAAGGAGAATGCCTTCTTCATCTTCTTCTAGAACTTTAATAATACTAGAGAAGTTATCCTTAGCTATTCTCATTTCAGCTTGTACAAGAGGCTCTAACAAATCTTCTTCTACTTGAGCTACTTTATTAATAAACCCTCGGAATGCACCATCATTAAGACTCTGTACTTCTGTAGCAGTCTTTTCCCCTGCTGTCCTAAATCCAGCCAACTGCTGAGGTAGTCTTGCACTTGTACGAGCTAAGTCCCTGTGCATCATTATTTGGTTATCAAAAGTTAAAACTGTACTGTCAGGACGTATATCTGAAACACTCCCACCTTCAGGCATTATGTACTTCGTATGCCCTGTAACTTCGTCATATATCTCTTCTACATCACCAACATAAGATCTATCTGGATAAATGAATTTGTCAATAGCATCATTCTTACCATTCTCCCTGTGGTTAATCATGTAGTTGATTCCTATAACTTTATCTAGTGGTCCTTGACTCCATAAGTTATCAGGTCTTGCAGTCCATCCACCTTTAAATACAGAAGGTTTAATTTCTTCTTTATCTAATATAATAGTGTCTTTATCTACAACAACAATACAGCGTTTCTTATAAACCTTTGTTTCTACTTCATCTAATATATCACCATAGAACCAAAGTAACTCTACGTACCCAGAACTATAGTACTCATCTAGACTACCAAAACCTTGAGGTATGAATTGCTTATCTTTATAGCGTTCAGCTCTGTCTCTAAAACCTCCTGTACGCCTCTGTAAGAGACTTTGGGTTTCTTCTGAGGTAATCATCTGATCTTCATCAGATATGTTCTCTAGGAACTCTAGAAGCTCTCCTACGGATACTAGACTACGTATTATTTTAGGAGTCTTCTCAAAATCTGTAGCTGTAGGATTAAATACAATATCAAAAGGACTGATACGTTTTACTGCTGGTCCTGAGTACCCTGAGAGGTAGCCTTCTTCTGTATCTACTGTATCGTTCTTGTAATAAGCTTGAGCGAAACAATTCCCATAACGTACCAAGTCATCAATTACTTTACGCATTTGGATATTAAAGCCACTCAGTGCATGACACTGCTTTATGTAGCTTTTAACTTTACTTCGTAATTGCTTTGTAATGGCATTGATTTCAAAACCTTTCCATCCTAACCAATCTTCATGTGGGAACATGGTGCTATAAACAATAGCTAAGAGGTCTTCGTGTAACTCAGATGCAATAGGTATATGTGTCTTGTGGTCAAAGTTCTCTCCGCCTTCCAACATGCTTGTATCTGTAGCTAATAGGTAGTTATCAATCTCTGACCATAGAGCCATAGCTGTTTCACGCGAAGAATTCCACTCTTCCCAATATCCAGCTATATCACCAGCTAAGGCAGCCTTGTTGTTGTAATTAAGGGTAATCAAGCTCTTTTTCTCCTACTAAGAAATCGGTTAGAAGCATTAACAACAGTCCGTTCTCTTTTATTTGTTGCAAATTTAGGTTTGGCTAGTCGTTTACTATTACTAACAGCTATCCATACGGCATCTTTTAAATCATCGTGTGGCGGTTTTGTTAAGTGAAGCTCTTCTTCTAACAATCTCGTGTACCCACCTTTCGTATGGTAAACACTTTTATTTCTGTACAGTGGTTCAAACAACTGAGAGTTACGTTCTTCTTTTGTGCCTTCTCTCTGGTTCTTATGTTGATGTTTTACCACCAATGTATGACCTGCTCTACGTATCTCGTCTTGAATAAAATTAGCTACTACAGCACCACCAGCATTAGTCTCAACTGTTACTTCTCTGAAGTCCCAATACTCATGCATTGTAATAAGTTTCTCATAATATATCTCAGCCTTAGCTGTTTGGAATCTTTGAAGGTCTAGTACGTATAAGTACCCTTCATTATCCCAAGCAGTTACTGCAATAGATGTGTAATCTCGCTTAACTTTACGAACACCACTGCCTTCACTAAATGCTAAATCCATACCGCAAGCTAGTTTTAATTCTTTACTGCCGTAGTACCACCTGTTCTGCCTTTGCTCTAGCAAATTAGGCTGGAGGTACATAAAGCAATCTCTTGTAATCTTTGCTTCGCTGGCTGCGTTAGGGTCATTGTAGTACTGCGAGTAATACAGCTCTAAGTTAAACGCTTCAGATTTCTTTTTACTTAACTCTGTTTGATTAAAACCATACCAATTGCCATCTGGCATTTTAGCTCTAGGCCACACGTATGTGCCTGTACCATCGTATCTTTTACTGGTTTCTACTTTACGTTCAAACCACTTCCATAAAGGCCTTGTCTCTGTAACAACACCCTCATTATCAAATATCTCGTATTCTTTTTCTTTTAATGCGGAGTATAAATCGTTATCTCCGTACCTTGTTCCGACCATCCATTTAATACTACCTGTAGTAGCAATAGAGGCATACGACTGATAAACCTCTTTTATATCTTCCCGTTCAGCAGCACTACGATAGTTCTCGTTAGTAACCAAATCATCAAAGATACACATCTTGTAGTGCGCCCCTGTGTTAGTACTCTTAGCACTTGTAGCAGCAATTGTTGGGTCTTTCTCACTCCTTGGTCTCTGAGGGTGGTCTACAGTTATTTCTGTTTTAGTCCATGTTCCTAAAGACCTGTGGTCGTACTCTTTAGTTCGAGGGTTAACTTCGTAGTTAAGCATCTCAGGCCAAAGCTCTCTGTAAGAATCACTCTTAAATATATTCTTAATAACTGTCAATTGTCTTTCAGACAAAGTTGGGTTAGAAGATACATATGTAACAGTGAACCAAGGGTACTTCGTAATAGCCCAAGAGGAAGCAACTGCTATACAAAAAGACTTCTGGTGGTCACGAGGTATCAATGCTGCTGCATTATCTCCTTGACCTGTTTCCATTGCTTCTTCTAAAGACCTTTGAAAGAAACGAAACATCTCTTCATGGACTTCTCCAAAGTACCTGTTAGGAAACATAACTTGAGCATAAAAGAAAAGGTCACTTTCACAATCTTTTTTTAGTTGTTCTATGCTCATTTGTTTTTAAAGTCCTCACCTAAAATCTTATACTTCAAGATTGCCATGTCCGAATGTATATCAACCATCATCCCTGATATCACTTTTACTTGATTATCCACCTCTGAAAACCTATCCATTAAAGGAAGAACTATATGCTCTTTAATTTCTCTCTTGTCGTAGTAGTTTTTATTTAATTCCATCTCTAGATTAATAATATTTTTTTCTATCTCATCTTGCTTCTTTGAGAGAGCCTCATTCTTCTTCTCAAGGGCGTGAAAGTAATGTTTTGCAAAGAAAGCAAGAACAGTAAGAGCTGGAATCCAGAGAAACTTATATAAGGCACTAACTTCCATTGACAAGACTTCTCTTCCTTATTTCTTCTGCAATATTACTTACATTGCCCGTTTTAATAGTTGGTATTTTCTTTTCAGGACGACCCGCGCCTTTCGTAACTTCCTTTTTAGTAACCTTATCATAGAGCTTCCAAGCTGATTGAGTATCACCGTCAGCAATAGCATCCAGAAGAACCCTTTTAGCAGCAGATTCGTTAGCTTTTTCTTTCTCTTCTCTCCAGTCGTTAAGACCCGTAAAGGTACTTCCATTAACCGCTCCTGTTTGAAACCATTTTTCTTTACAAAGCTTTTGCCAATGCACCCAACTATTAAGAAGTGTCATAGCAGCATCATATTCATCTACAGACTCCCTGTATACTCTCGCAAAGCTCACATACGTATTTCCTTTACGAGAGGTATAATCTTCAGGGCGAAGAGTAAAAGGAGCATCAGGGTTATTGTATTCATAAAACAACCCTTGAGTAAACATTACTCCATTGTTACCTTTTAGTTTCATTATATTAGTCCTTATACAACCCAATCAACCCAAGCTCCTGCAACACGTTTACGTTTAAAAGGGTCTGTTGTCACATCACTATCTATATAGACAAGAGTATTATCTAAAGGCGATCCATTGTTTGTTCTAGCAAGAGGCATTAGGGAGTACCCACTTGTTGTCCAAGACATGTTAGACAACAGGTTAACTACATCGTAAGTGCTAGTTCCGAGGAGCTTGTTTTCACCAAATGTCACTGTGCCTGTTGCGGGATACGTAATAAAGTATCTGAAGGGCAACTGTACATCACGTAAAGTACAATCAATCAATTCACAGTTATTGTTGCTACCTACAGTAAGTAAGTATGTAGGAGAGGCATTTGTACAGGTTATATCACAATCTACGTAACGCTGGTCTCCGCAATCCTCACCGAACGGTTGTGCGCTGTACTTAATAGTGCAATCTTTAAATAAGATTTCTACGTTTAGATTGCTCCTCCCTTGGCCTATACTGATATCTGGGAAATCCACATTATAGAAATTAAACTTACCTGCCCCAGTAGTGCTAGGCGCACCTGCTGTGCCTGTAGGGATACCTCTAAACAAACCATCAATACGTGTACTCTTGTAACTCCCACCAAACATATTAATGGTGTAGTCTGAGTCCACATTTATAAAATCACTTACTATATCAAATTCACAATCATAGGCATTAAGTGTACTTGGTAATGCAGCCCCTCTAGGAACAACTACATCTCTAGAAGGATCTGTTGTGACTATCCGTAACCTACGAAAGTAACTTGTTTCTACAGGACGGTATATAGCTCTACTATTAAAACTGTAGGAGTCTGTCCATTCATTTTCAAAGTCGCCATTGTCCGCACTTAAATAAACACCAAAATCACATTCCCACATATTACAATTAATGAACTTGTTATAACGACATCCATTAAAATGCGTTAGGAAAGAAGCCTCTACTCCTTTATAGTCATCACTGTCCCTGACAGTGTTCCTGTGACTGAAGGTGATATCTACGCAGTGCCTACCTTTATAACTTCTTACTTTACGTGCAACATTATCATTACCATTACTAATACGGGCTGCGTAAGATTGACCCCCTCCCGATACATCTGTAGGCTCATATTGATAAATATCTTCTAGTACACTATCTGCACAATAAAATAACTCTGCTAAACGGGATGCATTGTGGAGGCCGTATACTCGTTTAATTGTTACGTCATAACACAGTGCTGCAATAACTCCAAAGCCATATACTTGTGTTACGTTGTTTGGTGCAAACTTAATAAGACTTGGCCCTTGGAATACACTCCCTATATTAGGTTTGTCCAGCCTTGAAACTTCAGAGGCAATAGCCATAGAAGGGATAGGGAGAGTTCTATCCGTAATAATATTATTGCCCTCTATACGGACAATACGGCATATATGCTTATTAATTCTTAGTACATTTCCTGCTGCAAGTCCTGCTACGCTGGATACTGTAAATGTTTCATCACCTTCTAAAGCTTCTACAGTTGTTTCTGTCAGTATACTTTCATTAGTTCTGAAACCTCCAGCACTTTGATTAATGCTGTAGAGAGCATTGCCTGTAGTACTTAGTAATCCAGCACCTAACCAATCTACGATGGAATTAGGGAAATGTACTACTTCTTTAAACCCATTGTTAATAAGAAGAGGAAGACTCAGAGCGTAATGCGTACTGTCAATAATAAAAGTAGTACCCTCACTCCCTGAATCAAACATAGCTTGAAGTTCTGTAGTGTAATCCCTACCATCACTTCCTACGCCAAAAGAAGAAGCATATACAGCATCTAGCGTTACTACTACGGCTGCTTCTTCTAAGTCCTCTAAGTCTTGTAGTCTTACAACATCTGTAGGAGCTACAGGCTTAGGTAGATTTAAGATACGATTATTATTCATATCTAAGTTTGATTCCATCTGATTAGGGGCTTCCCCTACACGCGATAAGAAGTCTGCTTGAGACGTAGCAATTTTTTCTAGCTCTGCATTCAGAGTGGGAATTTTTGTTTTAGTTCCAGATGTTATGTATCTTGACATTAAGTTACCTATTTTTTCTTTTAAACTGTTGTAAATGTAATAGTTGCACTATGAGGGCTTACAATCCCTGCTGTGCTAGTCATTAGGCATCGTACATACAAAGTATCAGGTGAAGGTAATCCAGTTGCATTTATACTTAGCAAATTAACTGTGTCATTAAAACTACTAAATACTAAAGTGCTAAAACTACTATCTGTTGCAACTTGCCAGTTTGTGCTTGCGTGTACTTGTCCTGCTGTCCCACCAAAACCAGATGCCACTATTGTTGTTGATGTCCCATTTATTACTTGCCCTTCTGTTGGGCTTGTTATTACAGGTCTTACAACTTGAGCAAATGTAGGCGCAGTAGATGAGTCTCCAATCAAAGAAAACTCAGGGAGGTTATTAATATCTGCAAAATCACCAGATTCCGTACAAATAAAGAAAGCGTATTTTTGATAATCATACCCAGTTGGAGGTGTAGAGTCGATTACAGAATTGCTTATCGTATCTCCTCTATTCCAAGCTCCTGAGTTAGGAGGGATGAAACCTCTTAATAGTCTGCCCGTATAGCCACTTTGTAAATAAGGTGTGCCAAAATCAGCCCGCAGTTGGTTTTGGTCGTCTACCGCGACACCTATGTTATTAAGGACGCTTGTTACGCGAATTACACCGTTAGCCGCTTCACTTTCTAAGCTGTTTCTAATCCATTTCCCCGTTGTTGCAGTAGTTGGGAATCGTATAAACCAAGCTTGTAAAGTTGTATAAGGCGTTTCAGGGTTTTTCAATACAAATGTATTCCCGATATACTGCGGATTTTCCCCTGCTGTGTGAAGGATGATATTTCTAAAGGCTACAGTGTCCACGTTTTCAGTTATAAAAACATTTCCCTCAACACGCAGATTATTTAAAGTCCCCACCGCAAATGTAAAAATACTAGTATAGTGATTTGGAACAACAACTCGACAATTTTTAATAGTTAAATTATTTACTACTACATTTTCTGCACGAGTTCTAAGAAATCCCCCATTAGGTGCATTATCTGTAAATATTTTTGTTACATTATCCCATGTTGCATCTGTAGAATTTGAAACCCCATCAGCGTTACTGTCAATTTCTATAATGTCTTTGTATATATTTCCTAAACTTTTATCTACAATAGGCTGTGCGCTGTTATTTATTACACCGTTCATCGCAACAAAATAACTACAACCTTCCAATGAGTAAACACCGTTTCTTTGCTCACTGTCAGTAGCTTTACTGTTATCGAAAGTAAAACCATTTAAAGTGTTTTTTGTTCCTGTTCCATGTACTAATCCAGCAGCAATATTGTACCCTGCAATATCGAGGATTGTATTGTAACTAGCCCCTCCATCAATAGTTATACATCTAGGAATGCTAGGGTTAGATGCGCTTACATTAATACAATCTATAACAGTAATACCTTCTACAGTATTTCTTGATGCACCTGCGCCTGTTAAGTGTACAGCCGCTGCACTTGTTGATGTATCAGGAGTTGCTGAGATATTTTTAACTACTAAATCTTTAATTATGCACTTACTAGATGTTACTTTTAATGGATAAGAGGCTGTGCCTAGCATATCAAAAGTTAAATCTTTTATTTGGGAGAGGTCTCCTCCAAGAGTAAATAACGGTAACGTGTTGTTATAAGTACTTAGAGGACATATAGTTGCACTGCCTCCTAGCAAACATCTTTCATTTATTATAACATTGTCAAAATAATACACGCCCCCCTCTATCAAAACTGTCTCAACAGAATTTGCAGCAGTAAGAGCTAATCCTAATGCAAGGCTGCTGTCGAAAGAGGAATCATTAGGTACAGCACCAAAATCACGAATATCAATATAGTTTGACTTCGCCTCATTATAAGAAGGAAGAGGAGAAATATCTTTAAGCCTAACCACATCTGTTGGGTCTACGGGGGGAGGTACATTTAATAGTTTGTTTCCATTCATATCAAAATCTGCTTCCATTTGATTAGGTGTCTCACCTACTCTGGAAACAAAATCTTCTTGCGCTGTAGCTATCTTTTCAAGTTCTGTATTAATAGCACCAAATGATGATTTCGTACCTGTTGTTATGTATCGTGCCATTATATACCCCAAACCCCTGCCATGTTTAATACTGCTAATTTATGTGCTAGTTTTAAATCTTGTAATGTTATATCTGTCATAACACCTGTGTCTGTGTCTGCAAGCGACCACTGCATTACAAAAGTATCTTCTTCTACAATAGCTGCTAAAATTGCACTGGCCATACGTCCGATTGAAACTTCATCAGCATCAAACTTAAACCCGTTAGCATGAACTACAGCGCTGTCAATAAGTGCTAGTCTGTTAGCTTTAAATTCGGAAGCCACCATCAATATTTTTAATTCTGCTTGTGCTGCTTCTTGACTTCCACTTATGGGTTCTTCTAGTTCAGCATTCTCACTATCTGTCAAGGTGTAGGCTACAACCTCACCGCTTTCCAGTGTCCTGTCTGCATTAACTCCGCCAATAGCGTTGTATCTGTAATTGCTTAAAATCATACTATCTGCTTCATTGCTTAAAATCATACTATACCCCAAAGACCCCAGCCGTTGTTTAATATATTGCCACCACTAACATTGCGCCAAGTGCCTGCCTGAGTAGGTAATAAACTAGAGCCTGCTACGGTTGCTGTTGACCCAACAGTGCCGCCAGATTGGTTTTGGAGGAATGCTAGGCTACCACTGTGCAACACAGTCCCTGTCTCGGCAGGTAGCAGTAATGCCCTTATAACGCCACCCGCAGAACTTATGTATCTTAAAACGTCTCCCTGACTGTCAAAAACGGGGTTGTAAGTATGCGTAGAGAAAGGCGGTTTTGTAAAGGCTATCTGACCTCCTTCGCCACCACTAACAGATGAGCCGCCAATAGTAAGTTCACCATTTATCGTGCCAGCAACATCACTACGTAGAAATTGAGTAGAGTCTAGGGAATCCAGAGTGTCAGCATTAATAACATCTCCAACTTTGAGAACCCTGCCAACCGTTGGATCGGTAGGGCTTGTTGTTAGGTCTGCGTAAGCGGCTGTTCCAAATCCAGCAACAGAAGGAGCAACATTATTTGCAAATAAACCGCTATCAAGCGCAACCGCTGAACCGTTATCAATTGTCGATACTTGATACCAATCTAAAACCGTTCCGTTGTTGACTGCGATTGTTGATATTGATTTGCCGCTGTATTTTTGCAAATCAGCAACGGAATCAAATATTCCGTTTATTTCTGTAAAGCCGTTTGATGTACTCATATTTTTAGGTCTCGTCTATGAATTTGGTGCTTGCAACCCAGCTATTAAAGCTCGACCACCCTTGCCCGTCATTGTAGAACAATATTCTTTTATCGCCACCTAAAGCCATTTCAGGTCGATATATAATATTATCTTGAGTGATCATAACGGTGTCAGATACAACAGAAGTATAATCAGATGCCATAACGACTTTGTGTAATCTGTGCTGTGTTTCATCGTTTCCTACTCTGTCAGCGTAATAAATTACAGGCTCTAAATCTGTGTAATCTTTGCCTCTGTAAAAACTTGCGCCGAAACAATATGTTGTTCCTTCTATACCAGTTGTGCCGTTTGATGTGCCGCTGCTATTTAATGCGCTGCCAAATTTATTGTAACCTAGATCACCGCGAACGTTTGACGCTATTGTTGTCGTGCTAATTGTTGTTCCGTCATATTCAACCATGATCAAATCATAGGTTGTGCCTAACGGCATTGTTGCAGGTAAATCCCATGTGTTCGGCCATTGTGCGATTATTGCTCTGGCTGTGTCTCCATATTGAACATCTAAAAGTCTTGTTTTGTAATCAGTTGGTGGGGTATACGCAACATCCATATCAGTCAAAGCAAACGGCACAAAATTTGAATCAAGCCTGCCAGTTGAACCGCCAATCGCCGTTCCATCTGAAAGTTTGCTAAGAAATAAACCGCCAGAATTTCTGCTAGGGTCGCCCGGATTGCTTCCCGCTGGTATATATGTTCCTCTTGCGTAAAGCAATTCGTTATCTGGATTGTTTGTTGGGTGCGGAGAACCAAAGAAATGGGCTATACTTCTGTTTAATGAGCTTGTTGGATCGTTTGTTGCTGACTTGTCAACATAGCTGATCGCAAAATAAAATTGCCCCGCCAAACCTGCTGCTGATTCTAAATTAAATTGGGAAGGATCTAAATAATTTTGTCCGCCCGAACCTCTTGTGAAATCCCACCTTCCAACACCTACTCTTTTAAAGATAAATGATGTTGATCCAGCAAAAAAACCTTGACCATAATTTGCAGTTGATGGAAATGTCTGCAATTCTGGCTTGCTTAATGTCTCGTTATTTTGACCGTATTTTATATATGCTGATGTTGAATCATTTACTCCTTGCTGGGTTCTTGCCGAGTTTCTAACACCCCAAGTTGTGATCACTTGACCGTTTAAATTATTAAACCATACCCCAGATTGATGGTGTTCATCCTCTCTGTATGATATTGAGTTGTCATTTAAACCAGTTGTTGAGTAAGTTGTGGATGCGCCAAACTCGACTTTTGTTAGTTGAATGACCGCCTCACCAAGTTTTTTATTAGTATATAAAACAGGATCTTCGCCGTCTATTTGAACTAAATCTCTGTTTTCTGGTGATCCGTATGTGTCGCCGCGATATACAACATCAACTCCGTTTTCTTTTCTACCAACAACTACAGGCCGAACCCACCAAGTGCTTCCTCCTGCGCCTATTGAATTTTCAGCTATATTAGAAAGCATCTGATTTGTTTCAATTTCATTAGATGGATATTGAAAAGAGTATGGAAAGTTTGACACGTTAGCAGCCCCGCTGTTTAAAAAATTAGGCGCTGAGTACATCAACAACGCTTTAGTAGCACCAAAATCAATAATGTAATCGCTGGCGTTGCCTACTAAGCCGGGATTCACTATTTGATAAAGTGCATTTAATTGATCATATATTGAATTTTTGCCGAGTAATTCCACCCATGCTCCAGCAACTATTACCGATCCGCTTGCCAAAAATTCTGCAAGTGTGTCAAATTGATATGGAATGGCTCTTGAGCCTAAAACGGGCAAATTAGATATGCCTGCAACTGGCCTTGACCAAACTTCAAAGTTAACATTAACTGGCGAATTAAAAACCAAATTACCGCTGACATCAATGGCGTATTGACTATCAACCCCAGCAGATTTTAATACCACCCCATTAACTATTACGGCGTTTTCGCTGCCGGGTGTCAATCCAAGTGGGTAAATTAATTGATCAACAACAAATTGAACTTCAGATTTGACGAATGCTTCAGAGCTGTTCAATTGTATGCCCGGCAAAATTACTTGGTTTGCGTTGCCTTCTCGAATTACTATGTCATATAACCCATCAGCGGCTCTAAAATTATAATTCCCTTGTGAGTCAGTTGTAAGCGGGTTTAAAATTTGCACATTGTCAATATTAAATATATCTGCAAGGTTTCCCGTTCCTGAAGCAATGTTATATTCTCTGACCGTCACAAGCGCACCGCTGTCAGCGTTGCCAGTTGTTGAGTCGTCAAATTGTAAAACGACCGTTCCGTTGTATATTTGCATTAATGATCACCACCACTTTAAAATATTAATATTGTAGCATATTACGGATGAGAACCGTTGCCGTTTATGTATCTAGCCGCCGTTGCTCCGTAAAGCGTCACAGTTGCGCCATTATCTAAGATACCGCTACCAGCTAAACCAGCAGCGCCACC
>Ga0208148_1000670_pt1 | contig 13018 bp, 27 predicted proteins | sample DEB08_DNA_16_FD_184525 | JGI IMG/M metagenome (GOLD analysis project Ga0208148, IMG submission 184525) | Aqueous microbial communities from the Delaware River and Bay under freshwater to marine salinity gradient to study organic matter... | ecosystem: Environmental > Aquatic > Marine > Coastal ...
TGGGTGTTATATCCTCTCCTGATAGAGCTAATAAGGCTGAGACTAATATGGCTTATGGGTATGTACTGGACACTGCTGAGGATGCTGCTGGAGCATTAGCCTATGTCTCTAAGGAGAAGGATAAGCCTGATGATTGGGTGAGTAAGGTGAGGCATAGCTCTATCTATAAGAATGTACTAGATTATGTCATAGAGAAGAATAAGACACACCCTGTCGCCACTGCTATGGAAGACTCTGGCATCCTCAATCGTAATACTAAGAGGAGCTTACGCACAGCATCTAGCCTCAATAGCCTGTTGAATACACTAAGCTCTCATGTGCAGCTCACTAGACGTGTAGAGGATATGGAGGGGATGATACAAGTGTTAGCATCTGCTGTGATTGAGGGGAGTAATAAGCAAGCTGAGACAGATCAGAGGTTAGATGTATTAGAGAGTATAGGCGTAGTATCTAGTAAAGAAAAGGCTTTACTTATGCTATCTGATGGTGTTACAGTAGCGGAAGTTGCCAGAAGGGTGGGCAAGAATCGTAAAACTATTACAAGATGGAGAGATGAATTATGAAGTTTAAAAAAGATGATAGAGTTTTGGTAAAGAAACCTAGTAGTGTTGATCTTACTTTAACTTACCATTGGATACCTAACATGGATAAGTATGACGGCTTGGAGGCTGTAGTTGTTCATGTTATCGGCGATTACGATGAAGCAAATTCAGACTTCACTGCCTATTCTTTAGATATTGATGACGAGGGGTATGGCTGGATGGGTAGTTTTTTAGTCAAACGCTAATTATAATGTTAGTACACAGTTAAATTTAGGAGGCATAATGAACAAATTTATAAAGATAGAGAACTTAGAGTATGGTGTTAGATTAGTAAATGTTTCAGCTATTGTTACAATTATGAATCATCCAGACGAGGATAATGTAGTAGTGTTACATGTGGCAGGGTGTAACGGTATGGAGAGAGTGTTTGCTACAGGTACTTACTCAGACTTTGAAGAGCTTTTAGATGTTGTTCAGTTTGTACAGTAAATAATTAGAGGTTGACAGCCTCTTAAACAAGTAGTATAATTAATATTCATTAATCAATTAGGAGAATCAAAATGACAGAACATATTATTTACTTAGTAGTGGCGTTAGTCGTAGCATTATTCGTATTCAACAGTCACGACAAGGCTAAATCAGAGTTTTCATACTCAAATTTCAAAGAGGATAAGCCTAGCTTCTTCCGTCCTCTGATAATTACAGGAGCTTTAGTATTTGCTGCTGTACAAGCTTTCACTATCTTTACAATTGTTGTAGTCTGATAGTGAGACTCCTACTAGCCGCCTTTCTCATGTGCATTCCTATTTCTCAGTTTGATTATGAGGATATGGAGTGCAAGGAATTGTTAGGCAAATACCAATACAATGGATATAAAGTTGTTAATGGGGTTTGTGTAGTTAGGTCTGGAGATGTGTACATGGATGCTGTGTATTATCTAAGCAGCTCTATCAGAGTGGGTAGTAAGTGGGGCGAGGATTATTTAGTCAAACGGAAGAAATGATGTGGGAGAATACAAATGAAGAAAGCGAAACCAAGAAGAGAGAGGGCTTGGCCTCAAGTGGCTAGAGTGGTGAGTACAAGCTTCCCTAATGGTTTTGACCAAGTAAAGGGTAAGTGTTACGTCCCAATGGAAGACTTTAGTAAGTTGGAGCGTAAATACTTAAAGATGTTTAAGCGGTATCAGGAAGCAAAATAAGGAGAGTATTATGTCAGATTTACCACTATTAATTAAAAGAGTTATGACACATGGTGTGACAGTGTACCCATACCAACTTAATACTATACTAAAGAAGTATGAGGTGTATAAAATACCAGATGACATACTCTCTAAGTTAAAAGAGGGCGATATTAAAAAGTATGTAAAGGCATTATACTTATCTGGGCAAGAAATGGCTGGAGATTGGTCAGAAGGTCATAGACTACTAGGTGAGCTAGGTTTTGAGAGAGTAGAGAGGGTGGTTGGACACAGGATTTATATTAGTATGGTTTATAAACAGGAGGTTTTATGAAGATCTATTTTAATGATAAAGGTGCATTAATAGTCGAAGCTGAAGACAATACTGAGATGGTGGCATTAGAGAGTTGGCACAGTGGTTTTCATAGAGATGGAGGCTCAAGTGTTATAGGTTTTATGTTTGATGAACACTTAAAGGTACAGGAGACTCAAGATGTCAGAGAATGTAATCAAATATAAAGGGCAGTATTTAAGCTACAGCGAAATTGCTGATGAACTTATCCTAAACTACGGCTGCAATAGCTTGGAACAATTGCCTACGTTGATTTATCTAGGTACAGGCGAGGTTTTGTGTCAGTCTGAGTTAGATATAATCACAGGTTTGTATAACTTCAGGGTGTGTAGTGTTAAGGTATTACTATCTGCACACAAGGCAGGTGACACTCTGTAGGGTGTTTAGAATTTGGTCAAATGGGAGAAATAATCTCTGATACTATTTATCTTGGTATCAGAGATTATTCATAACTATTAGTTATACTACTCTACCTTATTCATGTAAGCAAACTCACCATTCAACTCCAGTGCCTTCTTATTGTATGCTAGGGCAGCTTCCTTTTCACAAGTGAAAGTACCTAATTTGTACAATTTCCCATCTTTATAGATGTTTGCTTCATATTTTCTACACCCTTTACCCTTAGAAACTCCCTTGTATTTACTACTGCCCCCATCTTTTGGCCTAGTATTGTGTAGATTCTGCTGATGAGTTATCCATCGGCAATTCTCTTTATAATAGCCTTTATCTCCGTCTATCCTATCTAACTCTAGACTTTCATTGTAGATGGGCAACATATCATTATAAAAATTCATAAAACCCTCTAACCAGTAATCGCAAATAGTAATACCTCTCCCTCCATAATATTTATAACTGTCTGTACTAGGGTTTGTGCATCTTTCTATTACATTCTTATAGATAACATAAAGTCTGTGTTTAGATAATCCATGTGTAGTACATATTTCTCTATTTAAACAACCACAAGACCTTGTAGCTCCACCTCTCAAACTCCTCTGGGAAATACTTTTTATATTCCCACAGATACATTTACATACCCACTTAGAACTCCCGTTACTATCTCTTACGGTGTCTTTTTCTAGCACTGTCAACCTTTCGAATACTACACCTACTAAATCCATAAATTACCTCCAGTTATTGTTTCCGCATTATACCACAGTTATGGGCATATGTCAAGCCCCCTTACTAATCTTTTTATATAATTTTAGTCAAACGGGAGAAATAATGTAGGCAAGTAAAAATTTTCAAGAGGTGAATCTGATGTTAATGAATGCAGATATTTACTAAAATACATATATGCCATTATATTATAAGAAGCTACCTTTATATTCCATTTAATTATATATAAATGTTCGGCTGTACTGAAAGTAAAATTTTCAAACGGGCAAAATCATGTACACCTACTCTCATTTTCTCACAAATTCTGATTTCATATTTTCCCATATAACCAAATGGAATAAACAGAGGTGGGCTTATAACTAAAAGTTATATAGGAATCTGAATAAGAAACTTGGCTTTTATTTCGTTTGGTTATATACATGATGTTAATATGCTCTTGGTGTGTAGGTGGGAGGTATGACTAGCTGATGGTACATTAGTACTTTAAAAATTTATACAAAATTTTATAGCACGAAAAATGCAACGAGGTAAAATTCCGACTAGAAAATATTTACTACTGGCTTTTTAAAAATAAAAATAGCTTATTTTTCTAAAAAATATTCACTACTGGCTTTTTTATAACTCGAAAAATTCAACTACGGGCTTTTACTAACTCAGGAAATTTTCTCCCAGAAATTTTATGTCTCGAAAAAATTATTTTCAGACTCCACTAGCACCTATAGTGGTTTGTATGTTAATATTCCTAAAAATAGTCAAACGGTGATTATTATTTTGGTCAAACGGCAAAAGTGATATTTAAAGGTGTTCACTCTCTGTAACTTTTGAGGAACTGATATTCCAAAAAGGTATAAGCTTATTCCATTTAGTTATATACGAATCGCAGCCAGCCAGCCCGTATTGATAATCCCCTTGGCTTATGCCTTGGTAAACGTTGCTTTCCCTAGCAACTGAATCTATAATAAAGGAATAGGCCAAGTATTGCAAGCATTTTCTATATACCGAGATGGAATAATAAACTGTTTTTATATGCTTTTTTATTCCTTTACAGGGGGTTATAGATAACGGATAATTGCACCACTTGAGACACTCAAGCAATTAAACAAAGGCTTATATTATGATCAATTATACCCCTTTCGCACTGCCTTGTAGTAGTGTAATAGATGCTAAAAAACTTGCTGTTAATGTAATTACGTTACAATGGGCAACTACTCACAAAAAGCATTTAAGCCGCCATGCTGATAAGCTTGCTAGATATAACAATGATCACGTGTGGACTATAGGTTCAATATTGCAAGCGGCCTATGGTGGTGTGCTAGGGCTGCAAATAGGCGAAAGGTTAAAACCCAATGATTTTGAAACAATTAAAAATAACATCTTGAATAAATAGGCTTTATAGTTTACAATAGAATTTTACTACATTATTAAAAAGGTTATAAAATGAAACATAAAATATTTAATACAATAGACAGTTACGGTGACAAGATAGAGCTGATTTTTATAGATGTTGGCCGCTTATCACTAGGCAATAATTTTTCACTAGATCACTTTTTTAATGCGCTGAGTATTGAGGCTATTGACTACCTGTATGCCTTAGAACATGAAGGCGAGAACACTATTTTTCGTTTGAAAGCTAAGGGCAACTATGGAAAAGTACAAACAACAATATGCGCCTATGATCTTTGGGACTATATGCGCCCATTGTAACATATTAAAAATCATTAAGAATAAAGATATAGCTTTTTGTTATATCTTTATTTCTTTTAGTTATATATAAATTGAATCCACGCTGGTGTATTGATAACCCCCTAAAATATTAATTCTTTGGTGAGCGGCTTTCCCTTAACTTGTAACCATTATAATATAGTGGCCTGCAATACGCAAGCCCTATTTATATTTATTTTAACAAAATTCTAGCCATTCATCCCCTGTAAATACATCATCGTTATAATCTAACTCTTCATTAAATATTTCTAATTCATTCATAGTATGCGCTCTTCTTCGTTGTTGTTAATGTGAAGCTATTATCTACTACTTATCACACCTAGTCAAATAACATTTTGTTATATTAATGCGCCTTTGTTATGCTTATTAATTATTGGACAGCCCTCTATTAATACATAATAATAGCTACACATTCAACGCAAACGAGCAAATACCATGATAAACCTACTAGCCACACAAATTCCTAAATCTATAGCACTTTTATCTATCCTTATAGAACTTTCGTTAGTAGGTGTGTTATGATCACTACAAGCGGTATATTAAAAGCACTATCTATATGTAACAGGCTAAAGCCGAGTGCTACAAAAGCGCGACACAATAGCCGCTTGTTTGTTATGTTAAATAAATCACGTAAAAAAGGTGTATAGCATGAAAGAAGATTCGACAGCATCAGTAAAATTCCTTGGTGGAGTACCTTGTACAGTTCCAAACATAATTACAAAAGACGTTAAAAACTGCGGCTTTCATGTTTCTTATAATAACCGTAGTTTAAATGACTATGGTTGTAAAACTACTGCGCTTTATATAAAAGAAACAGCTCAGTATTTAATATTAAACGGAAACCATACTTTAAATTATAAAGATTGCACTGATTTAAAAAGCCACCTAGCCTATTTCTATTCTAAAATAGAACTAGCAAACCACCGCAGCGAACACGGTACAGTTTTTGAGTTAACAGGCTACGAGAAAGGCGGCTATTAAATGCCTATTTATAAACCTTTAGATTGTAGTGTATTATTTAATTGTTGTAATTGTGGAGGTGGTGAGTGCGGATGTGCTTATTGTTTCGACTGTAACGCTTGCGATAGTTGTAAAGAATACGAAAAAGATGATATCAATGTAGATTGTGAAAATAAGTTATATAATAGTTGACAAGCTACAATAAACCCGTATAATAGCTACATCTTTTAGAGATAACCCGCCAATTAAGGCAACCAACCAAATAGGCTACATTATGAACAACTATAAATCATTCAATGAATTAAACGACTCACAAAAACAAGACATTGCTACGGAATTTCTACGTGGAATGAGTGTTATTAATCAAAATACAGTTGTTGAGTATATCCTTTCAAAGAGCGATGAGGGCTGCAATGAAGCGCCTTTTTCACGTGAAGATATCAGCAACAACACGCCAACGGGACAAATTGAGATCAATGGCTGTTATGTTGAACTAGATGAAGATGGTCGTGACGAAACCCTAGAGTTTTACGAGCGTTTACGTGACAAGGCCGATGCTGTAGTTGATGCACGTTATGCCCTTTTGAGTGACAGCGACGATGCAGAATATGACGATTTAGATGCTAAACATACCAAATCTGAGGATCTTCACGGCAAATTCGAGACTATATGTGACGAACTAGAATCAATGGATTTTGAGACATACCCAGAAATATATCAGTGGTTTGAGTGTGACAGCTACTTAATAAGCTTATTAAGAGATAAAGGCGAATGTATTCTAGATAATGTTTACTGGGGGCGCACTTGTTGTGGTCAATCTATCATTTTAGATAGTGTTATTCAAAACATAGCGTATGAATTTTATACTGATGACAAGCAATATAACAACCACCCTGATGTATTAGATTTTATTCTAGCCACTGACAAATAAGGGGATTGTATGCTAAACTTTTTTAATAGTGGATCTGTTACAATTGAGCCTAATAAATCACCAATACAAGAGGACTACACTTATACAAAAAACACTGATGATACAATGCTATTATTAGCTAGCCAAGTGGCGCGGGATATAGACAGCGATAGTATAGACCTTATTAGTGTGATAAACTCCATCGGTCATCATATGAAAGAATCGAATAGAACAACATTAGATTATGATAATTTACGCTTTACTATTGACTTCATGGGCTTCGTTAATGTAGAATACATTAAATAAACTTACACTAAACTATAAAGGTTATACATTATGAAAGCATTACATACCAAGCAAGAAAAGAAAGCATCTAAGAATTTACGCAACTTACGTAAGAATAAGCGGCTATTGTGGGTGGATAAAGAAGAGAGTTAAATAAAAGCTAATTAATTATTGACACGCTGCTATAAACCTGTAAAATAGGTTACATCTTAAACGGAACAAGGTTTTAATTATGTCATATAATCTTTTTAGTAAAAAAGAGCAAGTAGAAATAATAGCAGAACTGCAAAAAGAGAACGCATCTTTGAAATATAAGGTGTTAGACTTAGAAAATACTGATAAAACAGCTAACGATGATTTAACTAGATTACAAAATAACTATAATAACATGGTATTAACTAGGGATGACATTTATAGATGTTGGGAAAGATGCGAAAGGGAATTATCTGCACTGCAAAATAGACCATCTCTTTTCGATAAATAGATGATTAACTGTTGACACGTCATAACAGGCGTGTATAATGGCTACAACTTAAACGAAACAAGCGAGTATATAACATGACTATCCAAGCTCAACAATTAGCAATACTCAATGATGATGGGACACGTGATACACGCTACACTATCGACTATAGCGACAGGCACGCTACGGGCGGCTTTACTCCTTTCTTTTGTAACCTTAGACTATCAAAGGGGGCTGGTAGCTTAGAAAGTGCGCTAATTAGAGCCAAGAGTCACCAAACTAGGCAAGTGTTACAAGCTAGCCTGTAAGCTATAATAAACATGCCTCAGAAGCCCCTTTTTAGCCCCGTGGCGGGCTTTTTAGAGTTTAGTGGTGCTACCCTAGCGGGTATATTAGGCGAGCTAATAACGGCCTTAATGGGCGTTCTCAGGGGTGTAGATTAAATAGAATTAATTACATTATAACACTTGACACCATACAGGTTATGATTGTATAATTATGGCTTAATTAATCAAAAGGGTAAGATCATGGGATATACACACTACTGGAAAAATGACACTCCTATCAGTGCAGATGATTGGGAGAATTCAATACAAACTATACAGGCCATTATTGGCAGTGCTGAAGATGGTTTGTTGTCTGAATACGGAGATGATATAGACAACCCACCTTTACTAGGTAATAGTTGTATTGTGTTCAATGGTGTAGGCGATGATGCGCACGAAACTCTCACTATTACAAGAGAGTTTACAGATTTTGACTTTTGTAAGACAGCTTGCAAACCTTATGATAGATATGTAGTAGCTGTTTTAATGGCACTAGCACATAATTGTACAGGGTTTAGCTGGTCGAGTGATGGCGATAATGAAGATCACAAAGAAGGTGAAGAGTTGTTCAATAAGTATAAATAACTCTAAATCATTAACCTATGAGATTATGGAATAGATAAATAGGGAATACCAACATAGTGTAGTATTAACTTATGGTTATTATATACCTATAAACTACATCATAAAACCCTCGTAAGTCCTTGATTTATATACACTTATTAGAATACCCTTATAAATCAATGACTTACAACACATACTTAATGTAGATTATAGAAAGTGGGACATTTTGAAAGAAAAGTGGGACATTTTCGCGGAGTTTTCTTAAGTAAAGACTTATTAAGAAAACTATTATTATAATTTCCTTGCTAACTCTTTTTATCTAATATCATACTATTCTAATCTATATCATAATACAATAACCATAAGTTAGTGTTGAGCCTGTCGGCTAACACTCCTTGCTCGACTACTGCGTAGCCTCTCAAGTTAATAACACTAGATGTAATACTCTAATATACTATAGCGCGACATATTTATAAGCTTCGCTTATGTAAGCTTACGCGCTAATAACTACTTAAGAGGTTGGACTATAATAGTATTACTTAAGAGGTTATTAGTTATACGTGGCTAGGAACGAGGGCAGACCGCCCCCGCCCCTTTCCCTTGTCTTTTATCTTTTACTATAGTAATATACTATAGAAGTCTGTTATAATAGAATTAAGGCTATAGGATCTATATGCCAAAGACTCACAAACAGCATAGCTGTCTGTTCAGACAATAGGCATATAAGGACTATTTAATAGAATTATATAAGAATATTAAATATAAGGCTTTACATTGAGAGATATAGGTGTATAATTGTTTATATTGGATAGGTAATGTAATTACCACTTAATAAGAGAGAAGAGAAATGACTATAGTAGCTAAGAAAACAGTGTATATGTTAGATGGTAAAGAGTTTAAGTATAATCAATTAGAAAATCATTTATCTAATAAATTAGGCAATCACATTGATAAAATGACACCTAGTTATAGACTACCTCCGAAAGTATCGCTAGCTATGCTAGATTATATGATTAAAAATAGAGATGATATAATAGATATATTAGGTAGCAGTGTGATACATGATCAAGATAGCTTAGGGCAAGATACCTATATAAATATATTATCTAATGAGGTTAGTGGTAGAGTGTGGGAAAAGGTATAGTATAGAGCTAATATACTAAACAACATATTAAGAAGGTGTTAGTAATGATATGTTAGTGTCAACATACTAATAGGTTAAGAAGATGCTAATAATATTAGTGTAATATGCTTAACACCTTTACCCTCCTAATCACCCCCAAATCTTAGATTAAATAAGCATATAAACCTATTTTCTTATAACTAATCAATCTAACACTAGATGTTGTACTAGCTACAATACTATGTTATAATGTAATTAACCTAATTATAGCTATATATGCTCGATACCGAGGCCAAGCCTCACTACTCGCATAGTCTCACTACTCGTATAGTGTATAATTGACACCACTGTCAAACATAGCCTAACTGTGTTATAGTGTAATAAGGCCATAGCCTAGATATAGCTAAATGTTATAATCAGGTTATTGCTATTAGCTGCCATAGCTGTATAATGACCATATCAATTAATTAAGAGGATTTAATATGTATTATGAGGAATCAGTAATAGACGGAGTGCTACACTATAAACTATCCCCTGAAAACCCTTGGATCCCATTCTCAGCTACATCTATGACTAATAAGTATGTATCTAGTCAGATTGTTATAAAAGAGCTTACAGAGCAAGTAGAGCAGCTTATAGCTGATAGTGTAGATGACACTGGACTACCTACTAAAAAGGGAAGCGTAGTGTGTAGTGGTGATCCTTTTGGTAACTGGAGAGTATAACATGTTTCTAAGTATACAAGATGAAATAGCTATAGTGTTATGTTATAGGGACGCTATAGACGATGACCTATTACTATTCGATAAGAAAGAGCTTAAGTATAAAGACCACATGAATAGTGAGGGTATTAACTATACAGGGGTAGAACACCTTGAGAAATTAGAGTTAGGACGTTTATTAGATGCTGATTTATATAGTAAATTCAGTAAATCCGACTTATATGCTATACTATAGAGGCTAGTCTATAATCCCTATATAAAGGCCCTCGAGAAGGCCCTTTTTAGCCATTCTGAGAGCGTTTTGGCTTGAAGTAGTAGGGTAGCTAGGGGGTATATCAACGTCGCTTAGAATGGCTTACAGAGCCATATAGAGCTATATAGATATTATGTAGTAATATTACATAAATAGCTTAATCTTGTAGTAATACTACATAATATAATCCTTGCTATCTGCGCCTAGTGTGATATGATAGCTTTACATTAATTAATCAGAGAGAATAATATGATCACTATAAAACAAAGAATGTCAGAATATAGCGGCATAGTGTATGATGTATATAGCAATAGTGTGCTAATATGCACAGCAATGTCGCCTAGGCTAATCAAAGTATACTACGGCGTTACAGTATGAGCGGCGGGTGTAATATATGCGGAGAGTGGGGATGTGTAGAGTATAACCATATAATATGGCTTAAAATAGTACCCGTCAAACTTAAACAGTTAATTAAAAAGCCTATAGGGTATAAGTTTAAACTGGATGGCTGTCAATATGAGATTATAGAATTAGACAGACAGACGGGCGAGGTGGTAGCATTGCAATCCTCTACAGGTGAAGAGTTTAATTTAACAGTGCATAGTAAATAACATTTGACAGCATAGGGAGATGCTGTTATAATCACTACTCAATCAGAAGATAGAGCTTACCAATGCAATAGCAACGGAGGTTATCAATTCACCCAACACGCCTATGCACTAGGGATAGGAGTCATCCGCCATGTATTGATAACCCCTGAGTCTATCTAGTGAGCTAATCAATCATTGATTATATGGCTATAGTATCATAAGATGTGAGGCTTGTCTAATAACATATTGGAATAAGGGATGAGGTGTATATAACTCAATAGATAGTATATAGTCTTATATACACTACAAGCTCCATACAGCCATTCTAAGCCACTCTAGTTATACCCTGTAGGGTAGCATAGGGTAAGGGTCAAACGTTGCGTGGCGACCCCTTAACGGCCCATCTCAGGGGTCTATGATATAGGGATGAGGAAAATAGTCAAACGCTCTTTATCATGTAAAGGCTTACACGTCAAACGGGCAATCTCATATATGTCAAATGGCGATTATCATGTAGGAGGCAGGTTATACACATACTTATCCACAGCCCTTGGAAAGAGTCCACAAAGTTATCCACAGGCTTTGAATCACCTTTTAAATGATTACATGAATTACTTGCACTGTAAAGGATATTGATTAGACCTATTAGCTATATAAATGGGGGATGCTTATGCTATATTGATCTATATGATAGTGTAAATAAACTACACACAAGCTTAATAGTGTGTATAATTGATAACAAGTCGAGGCAATAAGGCAGCGGCAATAAGCGAGAGTATAGGTTATGATTGAATTTGCAGGTAGAAAAGTTACAGCTAACGAACGCGCCAAACTAGAAATACTCGATAGATTAATGTGCTTAGATATTAGAGAAGCGGCAGAAGATTACGGAACTACTATGACAGAGAAGGAACTAGAAGCTGTGGAACATGCTATCCGTAAAAGAATGCAAACTATTAAAAGTGCACTAGGCGCGGATAAGCTACTAAAAAAGTTGGATTTATGGCAATAAGGGGAGAGCTGTTTATACCATATTGATCTAACTAGCCTATAGATAATAGGCTACATTCCTGTATAATAACTACATATTAATCAATAAGGCCAAGCAAATGATAACAGTAATTACTCAAGAGTATTCAACTAGCCCACTACTAACACGCACCACCAACACTGAACACGCTCACAAACTAGGCTTAAACGGTGGATTCTATAAAGTGCAATTAGTAAATGATTCAGGTGTTATCATACAGGAGTATAAATAGTAATGAAGATAGCACTATCAGAAATCAGATCTATCTTTAAACGCTTAGAAGGGTTTAGAGTGGTTAGTAATACGCCTAGTGGCCTAGAATACTACACACTACAGTTAAGGAATGAGGGCAATACCCTAGGTGCTGAGGTGGCTTATCTATCCAGCGGTATAAGTGTAGAGGTGTATCAGATAGATCCCTATAAGACACAAACACTATTGAACACCTACGGCAAAGAGACTACCAAGCAACGTTATTATATACTAGAACAGATAGACAGGTACATATTTAAAACAGGAGTAGGTAATGGATAGACAGCAAGCCTTAGAAATGGCTGAGGCACTAACATTAGATAATGAACACGCCCTAGATACACTTGGCAACTGTGGCGATGACGTTGTAATAGCATTGTATGACTACATTCTAGAGTTGACAGATGAATCATATATGAACCAATATCCCCTATAATGGCGCATGTATGATTCACATATAACTAAATGATCTAAGTAAAAGCTTGACATAGTAGGGAGTGAGGCGTGTGGTAGCCTAGTATTTTAAAAAGTACACGGAAAATAGAGGGGGGAGGTGAGTGGTGTTAAGCAGCTCTAACCCCATTTTCCACGTATTTTCAATACAGACTAGAGGTTTGATTCGTAGTATAAG
>Ga0208148_1000675_pt1 | contig 12987 bp, 14 predicted proteins | sample DEB08_DNA_16_FD_184525 | JGI IMG/M metagenome (GOLD analysis project Ga0208148, IMG submission 184525) | Aqueous microbial communities from the Delaware River and Bay under freshwater to marine salinity gradient to study organic matter... | ecosystem: Environmental > Aquatic > Marine > Coastal ...
TTAGGTTTGATCTGATTCGGTCAAAAATAACAATAGTATCGTTGATAGAGTATCATAGAATAGTGAGGAGTGCCGTAACAAAGAAAGTATCTATCTTGAATTCTGGAAAGAAAGCAGAAGTGAGGATATATAGACCCGTAGCAATAACAATATCGTGGAAGAGTGTTACGATAGTAATACTACTAAAAGAAACAAAATTAATTCCACTTACTACCCCTGAAAATGCCCAAGTAATATAGAGAGCAATAGCAGCAATAGCAATGATGAGAGTGAGGATAGCTGTGTTTTTAATATAGTCACCAAAACTTTTCCCAATATTGGTATACTTTGTTTCTACTAGATCGGTCCCAGTTGTTTGAAGTGAGCTAAACACTTGACCTCTGAACTCATTTTTTAAACTATTGAGTTCTTTCTCTTCGAGTGTATTATCAAAACCAACCACTACGGCTACCTTATCTTCACCCGAGATCTTATATATACTCGTAGCATTAATAATCTTTTCTCCATTATGAATGAACTTATCTGCCAGCTCTGCTAGGTTGGTAGTTGAGAGATCTTGATCGATAGTTGAATAGCTGTATTCGCTTGATATACCCCCGGTCATGTCGATACCTAGATTGAGTTTACCAAATATCATCATACTCAAAGAGAGTAGAATAAGAACAGCTGAGATGCTAAAGTATCTAAATCTATTTTTAATTACGTTTTTCATGTATTTTATACTAATTTAATAATAAAATATATTGTATGTAAAAGTTAAAAAAAGCAAGTTTGGGGCTTGCTTTTTAGCTTAATCCATCACAAACTCTTCTTTTTGAGAATGGATATGATTAAATCTAACTCATTTGAGTTTATCTTGAATATGCTTTCTCATCTGAGATTCTATCTCTTGTTTGAGCTCTGGTTTTGACTTAATCTTTCCCCTGAGGTCCTTGTACTTCATAGAATCAAAGGCCACTTCTTTTTGCTTGATGAGGATATGCTCTACGGCATCATTAGCGCAGTCCTGGCTGCAAAAACCGAAGTGATCCTTATACTGACCAGGTTTTGCTATAATTCGTGCGTTACAGGCGCTATAACGACAGTTTTCGCAGTTATTGGTCTTTTCTCCTGAGTAAATACACTCTCCGATAGTAGTATGTGTATTTGCGTCACCCACTGGAGCACTGACTCGGTCGTCAAATACATAGAGATTTCCTTCCCAGTTACCATCGTTGTAAGTGTTTACATATTTTACTACCCCTCAATCAAGTTGGTAGGTATTTTTGAGTCCTGCTTTCTGAAGCATAACGGTTGATTTTTCGCATCTAATACCACCGGTACAATACGAGATAATTTTTTTATCTCAAAAATCTTTTTTATAATTTTGAATTTCTTTTTCTAGTTCTCTGAAATTGAGTGTATTGGCTGGGATAGCATTTTTAAAATGCCCGAGCTTGTACTCGTGATTGTTTCTCATGTCGAGAATAATATAGTCGTCGAGCGTATCTCAGTCGAGAATATCTTTAAATTCTTCTATTCACATTCTATTTCCTGCTTGCTCTATTTCTTGGGCTGTATATTTTTTTCATAGCGAAACTATTTCTTCCCGTAGTTTTACACTCATTCGTGGAAACTTATGCGCATCTACTTTACAAGCTTTTATATCGAGATCTGAAGGGTTATTAAATAACTCATGCTGATCTAGGTAACTCTTATATGCCCTTAGTTGTCATTGATTGCAGGTTACTGTTGAAGATATTCCCTCAGAACCTATATAGATTCTCCCCTTCATACCAATATCGTTACAAAAGATCAAATGATCTGCTACTTCTGCCTCAGGATCTGCTACATCTACAAACTTATAAAAAGTAAGGAGTGTAAATTCTGCTTCGTATTTCATATAACTTGCCATGTTATTATTATAAATAGATTCGTTGTAGGAATCTAGAGCCAGATTATAGAAAAAAATGATACAAAATCAAATTTATTCCTCATCATCTTGTTTTTTATCTTCATCTATATTTTCTCGACTAAATAGCCACTGTAGAAATGCTTCTAATGCAGCAAATCAGATGAGAAATATAAATCTCCAAAACAATAAAAACAGGAGTAGATAAAATATAAAGCCTGAGTTTCAGCTAAATAGTCATACAATACTAGAACTACTGAGTGAATTCATTAGGTCTGTTAAAAATCAAAGCTCTATCACAGAGCTTGATGCTATGTAGCTGAGTATTCATAGTGCAAATACTGGAGCTATGAGTCAGAGTATAAACGAAAACAATTTATTGTTGCTGAGTGGATTTGAAAATACTCAGAATAAAAATCCCAATAGTGGGATGAGTCATGTTAGAAAAGCTAGGACAAAATCTTTATTTCAAATCAAAAAATTCTCAAATGCTGAGAAATCAGCAGGATTCAAATATTCGAGCAATGATATTTTAAGATTAAATACCAAATAGAGTAAAAAACCTACAATCAGTCCCATATAAAACTTGTACAACTTATCAGTACCCAAAAACAAGAACAATATTCCAAATATTATTCAGATAGATAGGATAGAAAAGTCGCTTGGTGACATTATTTTTTATTCCAACAAATAATAAATTCTTCTACACTCCGATCTCGACACGCATATGGTTTTATTTCAGTAAATCGTGCGAATCTAGATTTAATCGGTTTTACTATGTCGTGGAAATCTTCTCCCTTAAATATTTTGAGGAGTAGATTTCATCATTTTTTTAAAAATCTATCACTAAATTTAAGTATTTCTATATTGAGTTCTACCGAAGCAAACTGATCAACATCCTTTCGTCCCGTTGTATTAGGTGCGATATCACTCGTAATGAGATCAAACTGATTTCCTTCTCCAATAAACTCTTCTACTTTTGGCTTAAGTGTATCGTATTCAAAGATATCATGAACAATAGTATTAATATTTTTCTGAGAGTATTTATCAACAGGTTTTATATCTATACCTACTATTTGACCTGTATCCTTAATAATACGTTTAATGTACTGAATAAAGCTCCCTGGGGCTGCTCAAACATCGCATACGTCCATCCCCTCTTCAATGAGATTAAACTTTTCTTGAATTTCTATAAGCTTAAAAGCACTTCTTGCTCGGTATCATTGAGCTTTAGCCATATCAAAATACTTATCTTGTGCGTGAAACTGAGCTGGCTTCCTCTTTTTTTGATTCCCTTGTTTTTCTTGATGTCCTCGGTTTGTTGCTCACTTAAATTTTGATTTTCACATTGATCTTCACATAGGTTTTTGGGTGTAGTTGAATAATTAGGGATATGATATCTGTTTTGATGAAATATGCAATGAGAAGCAAGACTTAATGAATCCTTTCTTTTTTTGGTTTTATTTTTAACTCATGGTATACTCATTTTTCAATATATTTTTCTACATCGAATGAACTATTACGGTCAATATCCTCTAAAATTACATTGATTATATCGGGTCTTTCATTGTGTTCATTTTCCTTAGAAATAAGGGCTTGTTTTATTTTAGATTCAGCTTCCATTAGATCACCTGAATCTAACTCTGTAAAATTTTCTCAAGAGACCGTCCATATCAAATTACCATACAAAGTATGTCAATATCAAGATTTTTCTTGTTTAATAAGCATCATAAAATCATCTATATTTTCACTGCATGCGTTAAATTGAACAAAATGATATATGTACTCCACCTGTTTCGCTACGCTTCGAGAATACAGATGAAGGTCTGATTCTAATCATTGAACAATACTCGATCGTATTTTTTTATTTTCCATATTACTCTGAGAAGCATTTTCTAATAGAGTTCTATATTTTTCTCACTGAATAGATATATCGATTCTAGAAGATAAATATTCTATGAACTCATTAATTTTTTCTCTATTTACTTCACTAAAGGCAACAAAGTAGACGTTTGGATCTTGAGTAGATCAAGTGAAACAAGCATATGCTTCAGAGTCATATTTATAGAGAAGTTCTAGAATACTATAGTAATTATCTTCTTTAATATATTTACCACAAAAAGATTTCAATAACAACAATACTTCGTGGGTGCTATCGTTTTTAAATCTTGTTTCGATACTATTTATTAATTCCTGAACTGGCAAAGGAAGCGTTTGATTAGATTTACTGAGTTGCAATTCGGCTATAGTTATATATAAAATTGCTATTTAGTATATTTATTTCATAGAATATTCAAGAGAAAATTAAAAAACTCTTAATATTATTAAGAGTTTTTTATGAATGTTGCTATTATTGAGACCCTCAGGTCGCTGTAATTTCTGGAACTACTGCTGATACTCTTGTATTAAAGAGTTCAAGAGCATTATCCACTCAGATAGCATGTGCGCCTGTGGCTTTGTCATAGACAAATGGCACTCATACTTCATGTTCTTTGAGTCCAGCTTTTTTAGCCGCTTCTTTGAAGAGACCTTGATTAGTATCATTGAAATACACTTCTCTTTTTTCAACAGAAATTTTAGAAAAAAGATCGAGTTCTTTTACTTTGCTATTGAGTTCTTGGCAATGAGGACAAGTAGCCCCATAAAAATAAAGAAAGTCTGCATCTGGATTAATAATATCTGTTTGAGCTCGTTCTACACAACTAGTAAGTGTAAATACGGCTAATAATAGTATAGCTAATTTTTTCATTATATTTTGTTAGTTATTAATGTCACATGAATCCATGCAACAAGTCTCAAAAGAGTGCTGAGATACCACCTTGATTGGTTCATCCACAAGACCCTGGATCATATTTAGAGTTATATTCTCAAGCATTGTCTGAAACAAAAAGTTCAGAGATATTGGTATCATCACCAAATACTATCACCAAGCTATCTTCTGATCTTATTAAATCATTATAGGGATTGGTTGTTTTTTCTCAATTAATTAAAAACGATATCTTTTTATCTTCTCCAGCGAGTAATAGCTGTTCACCATCTTGCAGTGACAATAGAGTATCGTTAAACACTACCCTATTGTTTGCAAAGAAATGCCCCCAGGATACTCCCTGAGCATGTACATGAATGGTATCAGCGTTGTTTTGGTGTAGATGTACTCTGTGTGCCGGAAACATAAGATCACTCAATCCACAGGCTGCTATGTCTTCCATAAATTCGTCTCCACTAAAATCAACTCGCTCACCATCTATATACATGGCAAAGTTAGCATGAAAATGTGGAGGAATAAATTTAATTCCTGCATACAAGTATCCAGCTATAAACACAGCTAAGATAATAACTACACTTAATATAACCTTAATGGGGCTTTTAAACTTAATAATTTCCATCGTATTTATCTTTTTTATGTTTTTTATCTTTTTTGTGTTTTTTGTCTTTTTTATCTTTTTTCTTTTCTTTCTTTACTGCGCAATTACAGCTGCATGTGCAACTTTTTCCAAAGAGTTGGAGATAGAGTGCTAATAGTACCAGAGCGAGACCACTTACAAATGGAGGGCTTACAAAATTTTGATTTGTATACATCATATAGAGTCCAATCAAAACAAGTACCAATCGAATGAACAAAGCTAAATATTTCATGTTTTTATTTTTTAAATATTAAACATAACTTATTTTAATAACTTTGATGAATAAAACAAGAAACTGTCCATAGTTTAGTATAGACAGTTGAGACGAACGTGTTCAAGACTATAATTATTGAATGAGATTCACCACCAAGGCAACCATAGTTTCTTTGTCTTTTGGATGAGATTGAGCGATTAAGAGTCTTATAGCCACCAGAGATCTATCGTCTATCTTTCTATTACCATTTTCATCGAACAATATTTTGTTTTGTGCGAGAAATAAAACAAACAAAAATGCTCCAGATCGTTTATTTCCATCAGTAAATGGATGATCTTTTACGATAAAATACAATAGATGAGCTGCTTTTAGCTCAGTGCTACTATAGAGTTCTTGCTTATCAAAGGTTTGGTAAATATTACCAAATATACCTTGCAGTCCATCAAATTCTCTCAGATTTGCAAACAGGTCAGTAGCTTCTTGTTTCTCCATCAGATTTTTCTTTAACTCTAGCACGGCTCTATAGGCTTCTTCTGCTTCTAGTTTATAGCTCAGTCCTGTGTTACTTTTATCAGACCTGAGTTCATCTTCATCGTATTTTTGTAGCAATACCCAACTATTGGTATAAGTGGTAATAATATTTAAAAGCCCAAGGGTTTCATCTTCTCACAATTCTCATGATCCAAGAGCTTTCTTAACCAGCTTAATAGCTCTTTCTAATTCATCCAATCACCTATCACGCTGTTGTAGTCGTTTTTCATTCATAGAGTATCATTGAACGATATAGTCCTTTAACACACTCGTTGCCCATATTCTAAAACCAGTCGCCTCCTTAGAGTTCACACGATATCAAACGGATATAATCATGTCTAGATTATAGAAATTATTTTTATAATTCTTCCCATCTGATCCAGTGTGTTCCAAAATGGAACTAACTGATTTCTTATCTAATTCTCCAGATTTAAATATATTAGATATATGTTTTGTAATAGCAGGTCTATTTACTCCAAATAATAAAGCCACCTGTTTCTGAGTTAACCAAACAGTTTCATTTTCAAGATTGACAGTTAGTTCTGTATCACCAGAACTATTCTTATAAATTTGTATTTTTTTATCCTTATTCATGATTTCTATTTATTATATTTACATGAATTGCAATTCAAAATCAAACTGTTGCGTATTTTGCAACAGTTTGATTTCAGAGCATTATATAAGAGTGAAAATATTAAAAAGAAAGCAATGTGCAAAAAATGCACATTGCTATCAATACAGATACTATTGTCGGGATTTCCGACTCTAGTATTACTTAATTCATAATGCTTTCTTTCTCATAATTACCATTCAGATAAATAAGCTATTTGCAAAGATTATAAATACGGGGAGTCCTATGGTTAGAAATGATATATTTATGGTAGCTACTATAGACAGCACACTTCTCACTCATGCAAGGACATATAATGAGAGTGTCTCTTGAGTTGGTTTATGATAACTCTTCCTAGCAGTTGGATAGAGAGCAAGAGCAGATATCAGTAGCACGGTATAGAGAGAATATGTTGGATTTTCCATGAAAATATATAATCCAATACAAACAAGTGCTGCAATAAAAGCTAAACTATCACTTTTAGTGATATCTTTTTCTCCATATTTTGTTGCGAGAATAAGGACTACAACTCATGTAAGCCCCGCTGTGAGAGTTCCCCAAGCTCACGGTCCAGCACCATCCCCTATTTGTACGAGAAAAGCAATAGCATCCATGATAAGAAATACTATCCAAGTAAACAGATGAGGCTTGGTTTTACCTTTTAATATATCCATAATATATGGATAATTAGCATATATCCCAATGATAATGGTCATAATCCCAAGGATGTATCTATAGTCTAATTCCATTTATTTTTATTTAATATTTAAAGTCTTTTTTCTAATTATTAATAAGCTCAGAAGTGATACATTGATAATCAGTAGATATATAGGATATGCCAAAGTTAAAAATGAAAAATGAGATATCGCAAAGATACTGAGAAAGTATCGTATTCATACTAAAACATAAGTAATAAACGTCTCTTCTGTTGACTTATACCAAGATTTACGAAATGTTGGATACAAGGCTAAAGCAAGAATCAACATTACTAACAGCAGCGAGTAAGTAGGGTCTGGTATAACTATATAAAACACAACCGATATCAATGCTAAGATGAATGATATTGTATCACTTTTTGTAATATCTTTACTCCCATATTTAAAAGCCAATAGTGTTATCACAAAGGTAATAAGTGTAGCTCATAGTGCTCACCAAGCTCATGGTCCAGCTCAGTCATTATGTTGAATCAAAAATGAAATAATTCATAGTATTGAAAATACTAGCCAACTAAAAAGATGGGGCTTTGTTTTTCATTTCAGCATATCTCTTATATAAATAAGATATCCTCAAATAGCCATACAAAATGTAATGACTCACAGGATGATTTTATAATCTAATTCCATTTATTTTCTATCTTTACTGATAATAGCTTAATAATATTCTTTTCTCCCCATAATCCAAATACTATCTCCGAGTTGTTCGTTTTGCTGCTACGATTAGATAGTACAAAAATATACCATAGAAAGTCTTATAAAGTAATACAGATAATTTTTCAATACCACTAAAACATTTCCATTCATCGTTAGAATATCAAAAACCATATAATGGACTTAAAAAATCTAAGAAATTAGATAATAATGAATATCATTCAACTATATAAATAAGATAAGAATAAAATAATAAGAATGCTAACATTGCTAGAATATATTTCTTTATTTTATAAGCACACCAAAGCATAAATAATACAGCCACTACTCAACCTAGTAACTCTCCTAAGATAATATCTGTATTTTTACTTGCACCATTAACACCTTGATAAATAGATGTAAATAAACTTTTCAATCCTGCAAATCAATCTATGGATATAAATTGAATACATGTTGCAAATATAGCTAAAACAAAAATAATTATTAAAGGAGATATCCAATTATTACCAAATTCACTAGTAATTTGACCAAATTTTAGTGAAATATAATCTGATACATCTTTAGTGTACTGACCATAATATCATTCTCTATATATTTTATTAAACCATCACTTAGATAATATTTTTTTATCCCTTAGGCATTCTAAGTGAGTTCTCATTTCCATTTCATAGAACTTGTTTGCTTCAGTTTTATTACCATTCTTATCCATTACAAATTTGAGCTGACGATAATTATCTTTTTGTTTTTTGTTATTTCATATACTTTCTAAGTTTTCTGAAAAATCACATCCATTAAATATGGAATCGCTGAGGTTAACATTCTCAATTTGTAATTTAGAAAAAACTACTCAATTAAAAACAGATACATCTAAATTTGAGTTTTTTATTTCGGTATTTGTTAAGATAATATCTGATATTTCTATTTTTGTATTATACCCTACTAACTTTATATTTTCTATTACTGCATTAGCTCAATCATTTATCAAAAGACACCTAATATCAGAATTAATATTTGAGAAATCTATTTTTGAATCTTTATTTTTCTCTGAAAGTTGAAATTGGAATAATATGTCTTGATTTTCATCTTTCTCTCTATGTAAATTATTAATTGTAATGGTGTCAAATTCTCTAAATAAGAAGTTTCAAGTTAATATTGCAGCAGATATACTAATATTACTTTCAAAGCATTTATCTATAAGTATTCAATTTAATATTTTTACTCAAATAAAAGTAATTTGATCTATTTTTCCTTCATATATGAAGCACCCTTTATTAAAAACAGTAAGAAAGTTATGATTCTCGTAGTTTCAAAAAAAGTTTAATTGGTCTGATTCTATTCATCTAAAATTAGCTCTACCGTCAAAAACACATGAATTAAAAGTAATTATATCAAAGATATGGCTCTTATTCCTATCGTCATATTGAAATTCTTGATCAAAAGTACATCATTCAAATCTTAATCAAATTTTATGATCTATTAATTCTATATCTCAAATTAAAATATTCTTTCCAAATTTAACTTTTTCAAAATTAATATTATTGGTACATCAAGTAAATATTAATTCAACTGAGTGTATGAAATCAATATTAGATATTCAATGATGGAATCAAGATAAATGTATTAATAATGTTTTTCAAGATAAAAATTTAGTGTTTTTTTTATCTGTATATTGTTGTAAGTCTTGATCATTAGATATTTTATGTACTTCCATAATTTAATATAAATTTAATATTAAAAAAGAGCCATTGGTGGCTCTTTGGTATTCTTTAATCAACATACACTTCCCGCGGTTTCGAACCGTTGGCTGGTCATACAACTCAGAGGTCTTCGAGGATATCGAGTACCTTGGCAGCTCGGGCATATCACAGTGATAGTTTTCGCTGAATGAGTGAAGTAGAACCTTTTCCTGATTCTTTTACTACAGCAATCGCTCGCTCTATAATCTCTGGATCTTCACTTTGGTCACCATCGTATCATTCCATAATAGAACCAGCGAGTTTAGATTTACCGTTGGCTATTTCTGATATCTGAAGATTATCGAGCATATCTGGGTCGATAGTGAGTTTGAGTTTGTTTACTACTGACTCTACTTCGTGAGTCTCTACCAGTACTCATTGTACACGAGACGCTTCCATTGAACCAGTTGGGTAGTAGAGCATATCTCATCGACCAAGTAGGTCCTCTGCTCCCTTATTTCAGAGAATAGTTTGAGAATCTATTTGTGATGCAACCGTAAATGCTATTCGTGATGGTATATTAGCCTTAATAAGACCAGTGATAACATCTACTGATGGTCGTTGTGTCGCTACAATTAAATGCATACCTACTGCTCGTGCCATCTGTGCAATACGTGCAATAGAACTTTCTACTTCTTTTTTATTCCCACTCATCATTAGATCAGCGAGCTCATCTATAACAATAACTATATATGGTAATCGTTCTGCTGGTTTTACTTTTTTATTATATTCTTTGAAATTTCTGGCACTTACTTGAGTTGCGAGATCATATCGTCGAAGCATCTCTGCGACACACCATTTGAGTGAGTTGAGCGCTTTATCTGGATTGGTAATAACAGGAGTGAGGAGATGAGGGATTCCGTTATATACCGAAAGCTCTACCCGTTTTGGATCGATCATAATAAGCTTAAGCTCACTTGGAGAGAACTTATAAAGCAGTGATACCAAAAAACCATTCATACCAACTGATTTACCAGACGCTGTTTGACCCGCTACAAGTAGATGAGGCATCTTAGCAAGGTCTCATACTATCACCTCTCAGGCAACATCTTTACCTAGCGCAATTGGAAGCTCGAGTTTTTTGTTGTTAAATTGTGGAGACGCCAATACTTGCTTGAGTCCTACTATTTGTCGGTTATCGTTTGGGACCTCTATACCAACTACACCTAATCCTGGAATAGGGGCTTGAATTCTGATATTTTTAGCTCGCAGAGCGAGAGTAAGATCTTTTTTGAGATTAAGTATTTTCTGAAGCTTTACTCATGATTTTGGCTTGAGTCGGTATTGAATAACCGTCGGCCCTACCTTGTATCATTGCATTTCAACTTCAATATTAAACTGAAGGAGTGTTTCTTGAATATCTATTTCTTTCTCTCTGATTTCACTGGCATCGTATTGTATCTCTGTACTAAATTCATCGAGTAGGTTCAGGCTTGGAAATTCCCAATCTTTAAATTTGTTACTTCGTGTAAGTTTTGCATCGTCTTTATCAGTATCTCATTTTCCAAAAATACTTCAAAGTTTTGTTTTCTTTTCAATGGTCACTTTTTTTGAAGTACCCAGTTTTGCTTTTTTTTGCTTTGCGAGAGCGAGGGCTTTTTTCTCAGCTTGGAGTTGAGTTTTGAGTTCATCGAGTTCCATTTGTCGCTTATCCATCTTGGCAGATTTTGTAGCACTACTTTTTGTTTGAGGAGTTTCTTGCTTTACTAGGCTTTCTTTCATATCTGATACTCATGATTTCAGTCCACTTGCCACGCTTTGACTAAAGGCAATGGGTGAAAATCGGAACAATATAATGAGAGATGAAACAAAGAGTACAAAGAATCATAGCCCCGTTGTTCCAGCTCAAATATATGGAAGCAGTGCTGGGGCAAGATTAAAATATGCTGTGTAGTCAGTGAGTAATCAAATAAGTGTGCTTACTGAAAAAAGATAAAACAAAAGACCTAAGGCTCGAGTCATATCAAAATGCAAATCTCGTTCTTTGAATAAAAATATAGAGGTCGCGATAAGTACTGGTGAGACGATCCATCTGTAGTAGTCACCAAATCAGGCACTCATAGTTTGAAATAATATATCTCAGACTATAGTTTTCCTATCTATGGATATAATTGCAATTCACAACAACAAAAAGATCGTTGCAAAAACAACGTCTTTTATTCATACTGGGACTTTCTTTTTTCTTACCACGTGATATTCTAGAATTAATGATACTATAATATAGTTCCTATTATAGAAAAAATACCCATAATTACAACCAAAAAGAGCCACTTTTTCAAGTGGCTCTTTTTAGTATTTGCAAATAATTAAAAACAAACACCATTTATGCTGATATACCCGTTATCGACTGGAAATCATGCTCAACCATAACTAGCATTTCACCATGCGGTAATAGATCCGTCAGCTTTAACAGCTGCAAAGGCTCAAAAATTTGAATATATATTGATGTATCCAGTATCTGTCGGAGCTCAAGTTCATCCCCAACCAGCATATCCCCAAGTAGCAATAGAACCATCAGACTTGAGGGCTGCCATAGCTAAACCATTTGAATATATATTCGTATAGCCACTATCTATTGGAGCTCATGATCATCCGGTATTAGGTTCTCCCCATGCAGTAATAGATCCATCAGATTTCATAGCTGCAAAGGCTGAAAAAGCTGAGTATATTTTAGTGTACTCGCTATCTACTGGGGCTCATGATCATCCATTCGTAGCACTTCCCCATGCAGTAATAGATCCATCAGATTTGATGGCTGCAAAAGCTCAATTATTTGGATATATATCGATATATCCACTATCTATTGGAGCTCATGATATATCTCCCCATCCAGTAATAGATCCATCAGACTTGAGGGCTGCAAAGGCTCAAAGGTTTGTATATATGTCAGTATACCCGCTATCTATTGGAGTTCATGATATATTTCCCCATGCGGTAATAGATCCATCAGATTTGAGGGCTGCAAAAGCAGAATCGCTTGAATCTATACTTACATATCCACTATCTATTGGAGCTCATGTTCATCATAGACTAGCATCTCCCCAGGCAGTAATAGATCCATCAGCCTTAATGGCTGCAAAAGCTTGAGTGGTTCAAGATATATCTATATAACCACTATCTGTTGGAGTTCATGCTGTGACTCCCTAAGCGGTAATAGATCCATCAGGTTTCATAGCTGCAAAAGCTCGATTATTTGAATATATTTTGGTATAGCCATTATCTACTGGAGCTCAT
>Ga0208148_1000681_pt1 | contig 12946 bp, 23 predicted proteins | sample DEB08_DNA_16_FD_184525 | JGI IMG/M metagenome (GOLD analysis project Ga0208148, IMG submission 184525) | Aqueous microbial communities from the Delaware River and Bay under freshwater to marine salinity gradient to study organic matter... | ecosystem: Environmental > Aquatic > Marine > Coastal ...
TTTTGCTGTATATGAAAGATAGTAATATGTATTGTATGGTTTCTTTTGCTGACAAAAATGGCAAATCACATGGTGACCACCCACAAATTTTAGAGATACAAGGTATCACTTGGTTTGAAACCGAAGACCTTGCTTTTAAATATTATATGTTTTTAAAACCTGAATTGAGAGATAATGACCATGTTTTTCCTATGTTAGAGGAAAACTTATCTTGGCATTTTGATATTAATTCAGATTACATAAAAGACATAAAATACAAAACAAGACTACTCAGTAACGCACCTGAATCAGGTGTAACTGTTTATAACTAAATAATAATGAAAGGCTACATTTTGAAATTAAATAGATACGAAAAAAAGATACTAAAAGGAATCATAGACAACCGTAGAGGCATCTATGAAACACCTAAACGAATTAGGTCTCAATATAAACCTTGCAAAGAGTATGACGCTGCTCTTTCTTTGTTTATGAAAAAACTAATTTATGCAGAGGCGACCAATGAACATGGAACAAATGGTATGTTTCAAGGTCCTGCTACAGACGAACCAAATTTTAGATGGTTCACTTGTAGATTACATAAACCCTATGCAACTAAAAAAGATTTAAAGAAACTAATATGAAATACTTTACAACAATATTAACAATTCTAGGTATATACCTTTTTGTATATGCCTGTTCAGATAAACCATGTACAGACGATGGCTGTCCTAACTTCGATACACCTGAACCTTTAGAAGATATTAGAGGTAAACTTGACATTGAAGAATGGATTGAAAATCCTGCTGTTACATCTTTAGCTCAAAAAATTAATTTAGAGTATGGTGTTCACAAAGTTATTGAAAGAACACATAGATTACCAGATATTGATACATCATCAAAAGATATGTTTGTTCAATCATTAAATGGTTGTATCAACTACCTATATCAAAGTATAGAAGTAGAATATCAAATACCTAATGAACTAATTATTGCTCAGGCAGTTATCGAAACTGGTTGGGGTAAATCTAGATTTGCTAATGAAGGTAATAATCTATTTGGTATTAGAACATGGGATAAAGATGAACAATATTTACTACCTATACCATGGACTAAATGGCCAGGGTGGGGTGTAAAGATGTACAATAGTAAATGTGAAAGTGTTGTTGACTATTTACATATACTAAACAATGTTCATGCCTTTGAAGAACTAAGAACGGCAAGAGCAAACGGTGTCAATGACGCATTAGAATTGGCAAACTATCTAGACAAATATGCTAGTAAACCTACATATGTTGAACTAGTGAAAGAAATAATACAATATAATATAAGAGGTGTTTATGAACTATAATATGGAACTATTTTGGCGAAGAGCCGCAAACTTATGGAAGGCACATCAAACTGCTCAAGATCCAGACTTCAAAAGAATATGGATGGATAAACTACAATCCCTTATGCAGGGAATCAAAGGGGTTGACAAAAAAGAATTAAACTGATATAATACTAACATGAATATATTTTATTTACATAATGATACAACGGTGTGTGCTGAACTTCATGTTGATAAGCATGTGGTCAAAATGATTGTCGAATACGCTCAATTATTATCTACAGCAAAACGAATGATTGACGGCATTAAATATGAAGCAAAATCAAAAACAGGCAGACGAGTACAAAGATACCGACTAGAAAATACAAATGAAGAAGCAACAATTTACAAAGCAGTACATTATCACCACCCTAGTGCTGTGTGGGCTCGTTCTTCTTCTCAGCACTACAACTGGCTGTACTCGCTGTTCACCGAGCTTGGCAGGGAATATACACACCGATATAAAAAAGAACACAGTACGATTAAATTGCTCAAAGACATTTTAAAACATCCACCAGTTAATTTAAAAGACAATGGTTGGGTAGAACCACCGCCTGCTATGTCTCATTATCCACAATGCATAGTACCTGGTGATAGTATTCAATCATATAAAAACTACTATATAGAAGCAAAGGCTTATTTTGCAAAGTGGACATCTAGACCAACACCAGTATGGTTTAGTGAAGGAGTACAATGACCCAGGAGATAAAAATGAATGATGAACAATTTGAACTTTTAAGAAAACAGTTATTACTTATAGAAAAGACTTGTTATCGTATTGAAAAAGATACAATAGAATTAAGTAAAAAAATAAAAGAAATAGAAAAAGAGCTAAACAATGCCAACATATAGATTTCAGAATTTAAAAACAGGTATAGTTTATGAGGACTTCATGTCTATTGCAGAGATGGAAAAACTCAAAAGAAATAAGAATGTAAAACTATTACCACCAACACAGATGAATATTGTATCGAGTGTTGGCAGTATTGATGGTAAAACTGACGGCGGTTGGAAAGAAGTTATGTCTAAAATTTCAGAAGCACATCCTGCTAGTAATCTTGCTGAACGATATGGTAAAAAGACAGTTAAACAATCTCAAATAGAAAAGACGATAAAAAAACATAAAGACCGTAAGTCTAAAGGCGGAGGAAGATAAATATAATTGATACTATCGAGAAACTACAGCACGCCAGGCGATGGTCAAGAAGCTGAGTAGTCAATCCGATAATGTATCTAAGAAGTGTGTAGCTACACCAACTAAAGGAAATATATATGGCAGACTTTGATTTTTTAGATGGCTTTGAGGGTGATGGTGATTGGGGTTTTACCTCGGTCAAAGAGAAACCGTCAGATGAACAATCTAAACAAACAGAAACAGTAGTAAAACAAACAGCAGACAGTACTGCTAAGGCGGTCTCAAGCGATATCGTAAGTAAATTAGACAATAAACTAGATAAACTACTATCTCTAGTTGGTTCTACTAAAACAGCAGTAAACGAAAAAAATCAAACTGAATTAGATATTGCTAAAAAGCAAATGGATGATGAGTATGATTTAAGAAAAGATAATTTGGGTAAAGAACAAAAAGAAAAATATACTCAATTAGAAAAACTTATCATACCGTTATTGATTAAATTAGCAAAATCACCAGAGGCATACATACATTGGCCTAACAGAGCTCAAGTTATTGAAGCACAAGTTAAAAAAATAATAGCAATTACAAGGGGAAAATAATGAAAAGTAATTATGACAAATGTTTGAAAACAATCTTACATCACGAAGGTGGTTATGTAAATCACCCTAAAGACCCAGGTGGCGAAACAAATCTAGGTGTTACAAAAAGAGTTTATCAAGAACATGGTGGCACTAAAGATATGAAAGACTTATTAGTCGAAGATGTAGCACCAATATACAAAAAAGGTTATTGGGATAAAATGAAAGGTGACGATTTACCTGGTGGTCTAGACCTATGTGTATTTGACTTTGGTGTAAATGCAGGACCTGGTCGTGCAGCTAAATTCTTACAATCAATGATTGGCACCACAGTTGATGGTGGCATTGGTCCTAATACTTTGGCAAAAGTTGAAGAATATGTTAGAGAAAATGGCGAACACGAAACTGTGAAAAAGTACCAAGAAATGAGACAAAAGTATTATGAACAATTATCTACTTTTGCTACTTTCGGTAAAGGTTGGACTAGACGAGTTGAGGAAACTACCAAATTAGCGCTTGACATTATCTAGAAAACCTGTTATAATATAAGTAAGTTAATTAACAGGAATTATTATGAATAAAATGAACACCTTTCTAAAGGACAATTACGACATGAAATCTTTTAGTCATGTCCCATTAACAACCCAACTACCAGACATACATACTGAAACTATAAAAGGTAAACGCTTTTATGTTACACCAGAAGGTAAAAAGTATCCTTCTATTACAACAGTTTTATCAGGTAGAAATAGTGAAGGTCTAGTTAGATGGCGTCAATCAGTTGGTAATGATGTTGCAAATCAAATAATGAGAAGTGCAGCTAAAAGAGGAACTGCTGTACACCAATTAGTTGAAGATTATTTAAATAATATAGAACTATCTAATCAAGATGTTTTACCTACAGCATTATTTACTTTACTTAAACCTGAACTAGATAATATAAATAATATTAGAATACAAGAAGGCGGCTTATACAGCGACTATTATGGTGTTGCAGGTCGTGTTGATTGTATAGCTGATTACAAAGGTGTATTATCTGTAATAGATTTTAAAACCTCTACTAAAGAGAAAAAAGAAGAATGGATAGAAAACTATTTCATTCAAGGTTCTGCCTACTGTGAAATGTACGAAGAACGATTTGACCAACCAATAGATAGAGTTGTAATTCTTGTAGTTACCGAAGATGGTGGTATACAGACATTTACAAAATCAAAAGACGATTATTTACCTTTATTAAAGACAGCAATAAAGGAGTTTAAAGAAAACAATGAAACAAACACTTAAAAATATTATTGGCATTGGTGCGATTACATTATTCTTTTATATATTATTTTCTGTTTTGAATTTTGCACAAGCAGGTGGTTTACTTGCAAACACACCACCAGTTGAGCCTCTTGAAGAACCAACACCACAATACGATTCAAGAAGAATGGTACAACAAACGATACCTGTTTTTTGTGGCGATACAAGCTTTATGTTTGAAACTTCATCAACACTAATGGAAGAATCACAAATATTAGTAGGTGAAGTAAGACAAGGGGGAACATCTTACGGTGATGTTATAGGTATATTATCTTTTGGTCATAGTATTGAAAGAGATAGTGGTACTTTTTTTATGACAATACCAAGTTTAGGACCAAATGGTGAAAGTTTAACTTGCATATTAGGTTATGGTATGAACTGGACATTTTTTGATGATGAAGGCAATAAAATTATACAACCAGATTCTCTGTGAAGGTAATGAGAGTAAATAGTATGGACCTGGGGGCAGTACCCAGCGCCTCCACCAATTCTAGATAGACCGATAAGGGGGCGAAATAGGATTGACAGCTATTAGAAATCGTACTGGAGAGGGTAGTCGGAAGACTTTAAATTTATATAAACGCAAACTTTAATGAGTATGCATTAGCGGCCTAGGTCGTTAGGGGTTTGCCAGTACCTCGCAACAGAAACTGGCACCAAACAAAAGGAGATTATTATGTTAGAAGTATTTGAAATATTATTACCAGTAGGAATACTAATGGCTTGTGCTTATGGTATTGGTTATATGTCAGGAAGTCAAGCAACAAAAGAGATTTACGACCCAAAAATAAGGCAGTCAGACCTTGACAAACTTAGAAAATTGTAGTATAATATAGATAATGAATAATTATATACAAATATACAAAGATGTTTTAGACCCTAGTTATTGTAACGACTTAATTCATAGGTTCGAAAAGAACAAAGAACACCATGAAGAACACGACCAAGGACCTATGTCATTTACACAAATTAATTTTAATCAACATTTAGAATATCAAGAAGATGTAGCACAACTATCTAATCTTTATAATAAGTATGTAAATAAGTATAAAAAAGATTGTGCTATACATCAAACACAATGGCCTCAACAGTATGCCTTTGAACAAATAAGATTAAAAAGATATTTAGCAAACGATAAGGATGAATTTGCACCTCATGTAGATTCTATGAATATAGAGTCTGCTAAAAGATTTCTAGTATTTTTTATATATCTAGATGATAATGAAAGAGGAGAAACTAATTTTCCTCAATTGGGCCTAGCGTCACCATGTAAGCAAGGTTCTCTGCTAATGTTTCCACCTTTATGGCCTTGGGTTCATGCAGGTATGAAACCAGTTGATAAACCAAAATACATGGTAGGAAGTTATTTACATTACACATGAGCATAATTACACCAAATAAATTCGCTATGTTGGTAGAAGATATAGTAAGAAAAAAAAGAGTCAGTTATATAGACGCTGTGGTTTTATATTGTACAGAAAATCAAATAGATCCATCAACAACCAAGTCTATGATTAATAAAGGTCTCAAAGAAAAAATAGCATATGAAGCACAAGGTTTGAATATGTTAAAAGAGAAAACAGCAAAGTTACCAATATAAGGAGATAATATGACGGGAGCAGAAATAACATTAGTAATATTCGCAACACTATGGATAGTAGGAGTGCTTGAAGGATAAAAGTGAATGGTTTTGAAGTATATAAAATCTATCTGGCAATCAAACTCCACTTCACAAGTAAAGGCCAATCTTACGACTTTCATAAACACAACGGTAGAACAACTGCAAGATTGGCAACCTTTACTAAAAGAAGGGATCGCTATTTCTTTCATAAGCTTAGTAAATCTTATAACGATAAGTCTATTATTGATTACTTCCTTAGTAATTTTGTGTCTAATACTAATATATGGGTTGGCGACATCATTGGCAAAACTGGTGACGATACTTATAAACAATGGTCAAAAAAATTAGAAGCATTACATTATTATTATGAACAAGACATTGATTATATTATAGAGAGAATGACAACAAAAGATATAAAATTTAATGATTTATTTTTATCAACAGGTGGTCAACATCCACCTATTGTTAAAATGTTTTTGTCAAAGAAGATAAACTTTGAGACATTAATAATACTAGACGACATACTAAAGTTTACAAAAAAACTAAACAAAGATATAACAGAGAAGGTATTGTGGCCTAAACTGTTTGATAGAATGAAAAGATATAAACCTTTTTTGTCATATAATATTACAAAATATAAAATATCTTTAAGAGACAAATTGAAGGAGATATAATGAGTGAAGATGATAAACAAGTAAAAGTACAAGTACACACATTAGGAGAAATAATCGTCAAGTTAGAAATGCCTAAAACATTTATTGATGAGATTAATAATGTCTTTGATGAAAAAGAAATAACAACAGTAGATTGGAGTACTCAACTTGCAGGTAAAATTAAGAAAGAAAAATTAGTCAATCATTTATTAGATGATAGTATAAAGGGCACTTTTCAAATGTGTTTTCAAGAATATATGAAAAGGTCAGGTTTAGTATTAGGACAAACACATCAAACAGTTTTAGATAACGCTTGGATAAATGATATGTTTGCAGGCGAATATAATCCTGCTCACTTTCATTCGAGTAAAAATAGCTTAGTAGGTCTTTCATCTGTATTATTTTTAAAAACACCTGATACATATGGTGAAGAAGTAATCAATCCTAAAACTCCATCAAACGGACATTTAGAATTTATAGGTGGTCAACAGCATTCACTAGCAATATCACAGATTAGGCTAAGTCCTAAAGTTGGCGATTTCTTTATATTTCCATATACATTGGTACATACTGTTTATCCGTTTAGTGGTACAGACCAAGTAAGAAGAACATTATCATACAATTGTGATATAGTACCTAAAGTAATGGTAAAAGCAAAATAAAGGATATAATATGGATAACGCAGGAAGATATACAGCAGAACACACACTAATGGATGCTAATTTAGAAGTCAGTAAGTTAAAACATTTATTAGAAGTTGCCGAAGATAAGATAGAACAATTAGAAAAAGAGAATGCCAAATTGAAGAAATCGGTAGAATTAGATCCAGACTTATTGGCATTAGATATTGGCAAAAAAAATATTAAATAATTTTGTAATAGTGCTTGACAATGGTCGAGTTTTCTGTTATAATAAGATATATGCAAAAGAAAACTAATTACTTTCTTTTTATAGTGCAAGGAAGAAACCTTTACCAGAGGGTTGAACTTGACAGTTTAGGGGTTGTCCCCAGGTTTGTAACTTTACCAGTTATGAATCACACTCTCGACAGAGAGAAACTGGTTGATGGCGTTTAGGACATGGTATCCGGTCGCTATCTTGTGGGTAAATCCATAGTCCCACCTATTTCGCATATAAATAATAATGTCGAATAATACAGACATATACGAATACAATAAAACATACAAGGAGATACAAATATGAATACAAGTATTGCGGCCCTAAAAAGGTCAAAGTCTAATCTAGACACACTAATAGGCGAACTATCTAAAGTTGCCGAACCTCAAAAACAAAAAAACTCATATCAAGATGATAGATTCTGGAAACCAGAACTAGATAAATCTGGTAATGGTTATGCTGTATTGAGATTTTTACCAGCAGTTAAAGACGAAGATTTGCCATGGGCAAGATTATGGTCTCATGCATTTCAAGGTCCTGGTGGCTGGTTTATTGAGAACAGTTTAACAACACTTAACAAAAAAGATCCAGTTAGTGAATCAAATAGTTTACTATGGAACTCTGGCGTTGAGGCAGACAAAGAGATTGCAAGAAAGAGAAAGCGTAAGTTATCTTATATTGCAAATGTTCTAGTTGTTAGTGATTCAAAACATCCTGAGAATGAAGGTCAAATCAAACTATTTAAATTTGGTAAGAAAATCTTTGATAAGATTACTGAAGCGATGAAACCTGAATTTGAAGATGAGAAACCTATCAACCCATTTGATTTCTGGGAAGGTGCAAACTTTAAACTGAAAATCAGAAAAGTTGATGGTTACTGGAATTATGATAAATCTGAGTTTGATAGCTCATCACCTGTAAAAGACAATGATGAAGCTATAGAAGAATTGTGGAATAAACAATATCCACTAAAACCATTTCTGGCGGCTGAAAACTTTAAATCTTATGATGAGCTAAAAGCAAAACTTGATAAAGTTTTAAGTGGCGTTAGAAATACTGGTACGGCTGAAGATGTTATGGACCCACCAACAGCACCAACAGTTAGTGCACCAGTTGTAAATGAAACAGCAGATACTTCTACTTCGGTTGCTGATAGTAATGAAGAGGATGACGGTGATGATACACTTGATTACTTTTCAAAATTAGCAGAAGAGGATTAATCTCTCCACCTGTTTCTTTATATTGGGGTTAGGATATTGTGTCCTAACCCCTTTTTAATATAAATAATACATTATATCATGCATAGTTTGAGATATCAAATCATATAAAGGAGACAATATATGGAAATTATTACTAAAATAAAGTCTTGGGCAGCCGCTCTAGCAGATGTAGGTGTTTCACTTATCGCTTTAGGCATTGTCCTTGAAGTTTTATTTAGTGGACAGAATGTGCCTTTTTGGCCAGACATATCTGTGATAGCAAATGTACAATCAATTATCGCTGGGTTTAGTGCTCAAGGGTTAGTTGGTTTAGTTGCTGTTTGGGTACTATACTCAATATACACTAAAAAGTAGATTATATTATTATATTAGACACTAGGGGTGTTTCGGCACCCCTTTTTTTAAGCGTATAAATAGGGTGTATGAACTTATTTTTTGAAATATTAGTTGAATTTGGTTTACCTGTAGCTTCAGCAGTTGTTATGGGTATTTTTATATACATCATTTTAAAGTATATTTTAGATTCTGTGGTCGGGCAAGTAAAAGGTATTCATGGTATCATTATGGCACTAGACAATAGAATTAAAACTATGAACAATGACATGATTAAATTAGACTTGTTAATATCTCACGCTTTAAAACTAAGACCAGATGAAGATAGAATCTCCAGAGCAGACGGAAAGACAGACGCTAGGAGAGATTAAATGTCAGTAGTAGAAATTCTTAACCAATATGGTTTTGCCACTTTGGCTGCAATCGCCATGGGTTACTTCATATTTTTCATATACAAATTTACAACAGAAAACCTCAAAAATAAATTAGGTGAAGCGAACATAGCATTGATTGGTCTACTAGATAGAATAAGAATGTTAGATAATGACCTTATCAGGTTAAGGTCAAAATTGAACACGGTATTAGAAATGCAAGAGAATGAGGAGAAACAGCATGGAACTAGCGATAATACTAAAGATAATAATTTGTCATTGGATAGGAGACGGCCTTCTTCAAACAGAGAAGATGGCAACACAAAAAAGTAGCTCAAACTATTGGCTATCTGCCCATGTCGGGGCATACATTTTACCTTTCATTGTAGTATTCTATAATATACTAGGTTGGGTTTTACTTATGGCAATCTTGCATTGGATACAAGACTGGATTACTTCAAGAATTAACACTCAATATTTACAAGTAAAAAATAATACTATGTTTTGGAACTCAATATGGACAGACCAGATGATACACTATGTCATTTTGTTTGTTTCTATTACTTATTTTATATAAATATAAGTATGAAAACACTACAAAAGGTAGTGTTAGTATCGTTTTTTTATGTGTTATTGGTGGGTCCTAACACTCTTACAGCAAGCGAAATTGTGCATCAATTTAGCAATCCGTCTTTCAGCGGAAATGGCTATTCTAGTCATGTTTTATCTATTGAGCAATTACAACACAATAGAGAAAAGAATGTGAAAGATGACGCTAAGTCAGCAGCAGCGGCTGCGGTTAGAGCAGAAAACAATACTACTATCGCTAAATTTATAAAGAATGTAGAGAGTAGAATTTATGCTAACTTATCAAAACAGTTAGTTGATAATATGTTCGGTACTTCATGTACAGGTACCTGCCCAACAAGTGGTACAGCCGAAGTAGAGGGTTCTACAATCTATTGGGTGAAAGATACATCAACAGAGATTATTACATTAACAATTACAGACCCTACTGGTAATGTGACCACCATGTCAGTACCTCTAGGTGATTTTCAGTTTTAAGATATTATGGACATTTATACAGGATTAAAAGTTATAGGATTGTTATGTCTTTTAACAGGTTGTGCTTCAAATGGACAAAACATTAAGTATGGTGCTGAACCATATATTGAAGGAACAACAACAATAGAAAAGTTAAGAGAGATACCTGATTTAGATAATCAACCTCAAATAACTATTGCAGTTTATTCATTTAAGGATCAAACAGGACAAAGAAAACCTAATCCTAACTTTTCGCAGTTATCAACAGCTGTAACCCAAGGTCCTGATGTATGGGTTATATCTGCTTTAAAAGCAGTAAGTGATGGTGATTGGTTTAAAGTTGTTGAAAGAAACGGTTTAAACAATCTAGTTAAAGAAAGACAATTAATTAGGTCAACAAGAGAATTATATGACGGAGAAACACAGGCATCAAATACTTTAAAACCATTAGTCTTTGCAGGACTAATCATAGAAGGTGGTGTTGTGGGTTATGATAGTAATGTTACAAGTGGTGGTGTAGGTGCAAGATACTTTGGTATTGGTGTTAATGAAATGTATCGCACAGACCAAGTAACAGTTTCATTAAGAGTTGTTGCAGTACAAACAGGTGAAATATTACTTTCAGTTCATGCAACAAAAACTATCGCTAGTTATAGTCAAGGCGGAGATGTATTCAGATTTTTAGATATGGGCACAAAAGCCTTAGAATTTGAATCAGGAAATGCTACAAATGAACCAGTTAATTATGCTATAAGAACAACAATAGAACACGCTGTATTGCAAATGGTGTATGAAGGTGTGAATAAAAAATTATGGAAAATGCAAGGCGTAAACAAGATACATTTAGAAAAGGAAAAAAAGTAAAATGAAAAGTATAACTAAATTAGTTATGTTTTTGATGATGTTTATAACGCCAGTAATGGCAAATGATATCTATGTAACCCAATCAGGAGCAACATTAACTTTTGATGTGTTACAAGACGGACAAAATAATACAATAGGTAATAGTACTACAGCTTCTACTGTAACAGGTGCTACATCTAACTTTAACATTGACCAAATTGGTGATTCCAATGTTATAACTTTTGATATTAATGGTGCTAACTACACAGGTACTTTAAGTACAACTGGTAATAGTAACAATATTGATTTCAATTGTGATAGTGGAGGAACAGTTAGTTCATGTGCCACAGTTACAGCATCAATTATTTGGGTAGGTTCTTCAAACGACCTAGATATTGATGTCGGTGAAACAGCAGACGCTACTGGTGCTAATATTACAATAGCAGGTGCGTCAGGTAGTGATTCAAATGTTATCGCTGCTACAATAGACGGTACAAGTGTTATCTTAACTTTAAATGTTAATGGCGACACAAACAATTACTTAATTGACATTGACGGTAATGGTGATAGTATAGGTCATACCCTAGTACATAGTCATACAGGCTCAATCGCTGATGTTGATATCACACAATCAGGTGTTTATGATAACATGATTACCTTAACAACAAGTGGTGATAACCACAATATTGATATAATACAGAGAGACTAATATGGATTGGATTTTAATATTATTATATACAGGAATGATTACATATGCGGCTTATAAATTTTATAACTGGGTGCATAGTCTTAACCCTTACGATTTTACCCCTAAAAAGTAGCCTTGCCTCTATTGGCGAGGTTACTCAATTAGAGGGTAACGGTGTCATTGATAGAAAAGATGGTGATAAGGGTATTGTAGTAGAAAAAGAATTAGATGTTTTTTCTTACGATACTGTAAAGACAGGTAATGGTAAAGTCGGTATAGAGTTTATAGACGCTACCAGAGTTGATGTTACTCAACATAGTAAACTTATCATAGACGAATTTGTCTATGACCCTAATACCAAAACAGGTAAACTTTCACTTAAAGCAAGTCTTGGCACAGTACGATATGCTTCAGGACAGATTGCAAAAAACTCAGCAACAAATGTAAAGATAACAACGCCTACAGCAACGATTGGTGTTCGTGGCACAGATTTCACAATGACCATAGATGAAGTAGGTTCATCAACGATTATATTATTACCAAGCTGTGATACAAATGGTAATTGTTTTGTTGGTGAGATTAGTGTAGAGTCAGACGCAGGTCAAGTTATACTTAATCAAGCATTTCAAGCAACAGTTGTTGATACAGTTGCAAGTAGACCATTGACACCTGTAATATTAGATTTAGATGAGGAGATGATTAATAATTTATTGATTATTTCTAAACCTGCTGAGATAGAACAAATGCAAAGAGAAGAAGGATTAAATGAGGTTGCAGACGCTTTAGATATTGACTTTCTACAATTTGATGATTTAGAAGTTGATTATCTAGAAGAAGATGAAAGTCAATTTGCAACAGGACTTGATATAGATTTTTTAGAACAAAACTTCTTAGCAGATATTCTAGAACAAATCAA
>Ga0208148_1000684_pt1 | contig 12921 bp, 12 predicted proteins | sample DEB08_DNA_16_FD_184525 | JGI IMG/M metagenome (GOLD analysis project Ga0208148, IMG submission 184525) | Aqueous microbial communities from the Delaware River and Bay under freshwater to marine salinity gradient to study organic matter... | ecosystem: Environmental > Aquatic > Marine > Coastal ...
CGTTTAAAATGAATCCAGATCAGAAGATCAATCGAGCAGAGCTAACCCGGCAAATCATCGAGAATCCAGCATATAGCGAGGCGTGGATGCTGATACGGGCCGCTTTAATCGAAAGCCTTAGCAAGATCAAGACTACAGACACTATAATGCTTGAAGATACGCACAGAACGTTGCAGAATCTCGACCGGCTTGAGAAGACGTTAAACCGTTTTTATCAGTCCGGGAAAGTGGAAATAACTAAACGAAACAGGTTTAGCAAATCATTCAACTAATATGTATAATAGGATCAAATTATGCTTGACAACCCTAACGGATCAAGTGACCAAGAGTTAGTAGATCAAATGCGATCTAATAGATTGGCCGATAATCCAGACCTAGATAAGGCCACTGGTGGCGCTGATGAGGTGGAAGCGGAAGCTGAAACTTCAGTTGACGAAGACTACTCGGAGGAATTCGAGGACTCTGAATCAGAAGTGTACGAAGAGCCCGAGGAAGATGAGCAAGAAGCAGAGGCGCGGACGTGGACTATCAAAGCAGATGGTCAAGAACGCCAGCTAACCGAAGCCCAAATGCAAGAACATGCTTCAAAGGGTATCGACTACACGAAGAAAACAATGGAGCTTGCAGAGCAGCGCAAGGCTATCGAGGCGAAAGACGCTTCAATATCCGCAAAGCTTAGTGAGTTAGCTTCATTTATTGAGCAGAAAGACGAGTCAATTGACTGGGATAATCTTAGAGATACTGACCCAAGCGAGTACCTTCGCCAGAAAGAGCTTCAGGAGAGCCGTAAGGCCATCTTGGAACGCGAGTCTGGTGAGTTAGACGCTAAACGTCAAGAGCAACGTCAGAGCGCCATAGGCGAGCAGACACAGGCTCTTTACGATATAATGGGCGAGGGATGGAAAGGCGACGTCGCAGCTAAAGACTTTGACCTAGCCAATAAATACCTCATATCGATGGGTATTGCAGAAGATGACGTAAACCAAGTTATTGATCATAAACTTTGGAAGATTTTCTTTGATGCGGCCAAATATAACCGTCTACGGGAAAACAAAGGGAAGGTTAATAAAGAGGTACGATCTGCTCCAAAATCAGTGAAACCAGGCAGCAAGCGAAGCGCCTCTAGTCAGTCTGAAGTTGCCCAAGCACTCGCAAGCGTGCAGTCGGCAGGTAAGATGGACCAGGACGCCGCGTTAGTTGCACTAATGAGAGCTAAACGAAAAGGTAAATAACCATGGCACAACCAACAAGCACATTTGACTCATATGACGCGATCGGCAATCGTGAAGATCTGTCCGACATTATCTACAACATCAGCCCCACCATGACACCGTTCATGTCTGGTCTGAAAAAAGTCTCTGCAAAAGCCACTAACCACGAATGGCAAACAGATTCTTTGGCTAGCCCAGACGTTGGTAACGCCGTATTGGAAGGCGACGACGCGACCACTACTGCGTCAGTACCAACTGTACGTCTTGGCAACCAGACCCAGATCAGCGACAAGGTTCCCCGCGTTACTGGTACTCAGCGCAAGAACTCTAGTGCTGGTCGTGGCGACGAGATGGATTACCAAGTCACCAAAGCTGGTCGTGAGCTGAAGCGTGATGTCGAAAGCATCCTGCTGTCTAACCAAGCTAAAGTGGTTGGCAACTCTACCACTGCCCGTAAGCTGGCTGGCGTAGAATCATGGATTGCAACCAACACCTCTGCTGGTGTCGGTGGTTCCGATCCTACTGGCGACGGCACTGATGCCCGAACTGATGGTACTCAGCGCGCGTTGACTGAAGCCGATGTTAAAACTGTATTGGCAGCCTGTGCTGACGAAGGCGGCGAGCCTGACACCATTATGGTTGGCTCATTCAACAAGCAAGCGTTCAGTGCTTTCACCGGCAACGCTACCCGAAACATTGACTCTACTGACCAGGCTTTGAATACCGCTGTTCACGTCTATGTCTCTGACTTTGGCAACCTGCAAGTTAAGTTTAACCGCTTCCAGCGCGCACGTTCAGCGTTGATTCTTGACATGAACATGTGGTCGTTCGCAACTCTGCGTGACTTCCAATCTACCGATCTGGCCAAAACTGGCGACACCGATCGTAAGCAAATCTTGGTCGAGTACACGCTCGAATGTAACCAAGAAAAAGCTTCTGGTATTGTTGCCGACCTGACAACTGCCTAAACAATTACGGGGGCTTCGGCCCCCTTTTGAGGTTCAAAATGATTAAAGAAGAGAAGCTAGAACGACGCTCTAAAGTATTCCTGAACAACCCAGTTTGGATTGCCGGCGCTAATGGCGACACATTCAAAGTAAAAAAGGGTTTGGTTGTTTTAATGAGCGCAGAAGAGATTAAGCTTTTTGGTAAAGCCGTAACCAAAGACATTCCAGATGGCGCGCCTGAATTTGAGCGAGTCATTTAATGAGCGACGAGCGGCTACTTGATAGAATCGATGGAATCTCAACGTATCATAGATATGACGAGTCGTCCGGAAAGACAATCATACGAACATCGCAGGACGTTCAGCCGCTACTTAGCAGCAACCAGGCTAAGTTGAATGAGGCTGGCAAAGGCTGGAAAGGCGATATGCACCACGTCGCAACTATCCCCCTGGCTGTCTACAATGATTGGTGGCGCGAGTTTGGCGGCGACCCAATGGCCAAAGAGAATCAGCCTCGAACTATGGCTCGGTTGAATAGCTCAGAATGGGGCAAGTTACGAACTAAAGAGGGTCGCATCTAATGGCGTTAAATAACTATGCCAACCTAAAAGCCTCGATCATCGCGCACAGTGGACGAGACGACCTGTCTGCTGTTATTGACGACTTCATAACTCTAGCTGAAGTGTTAATGTTTGCAAATGAGACACCCCTACGGCTGCGCACATTCGAAGTAAGTGAAACGCTTACTACCATTGCCGGGTCAAACTCTGTCGCACTGCCAGAGGGCTTCTTAGAGGCTCGCTCAGTGCAATTGACGTCTAACGGCGACACAAGGGCGCTTGTGTACAACTCGCCATCAAGCCTGCTGTCAATAACTGGGCAGGGAGTGCCAGCAAATTACTCAATTACTAACGCATTTATATTCGATCGGACTCCCGATGCTGCTTATGAGATGCCTATAACTTACTACGCCAAGCCGGCGCCGTTAAGCTCAGCCAACCAAGTCAACGTCATTCTGACAGAGCATCCAAACATTTATTTGTATGGCGCATTGTCAGCACTTTACGACTTTACTGATGACTTGCAGAACAGCGAAGCATTCGTGCGTAAAATGGCTCGCGGAATTGTTGGTGCAAACAACTCAGATCAGCGTGGCCGAACTGGCCCGCGTGCTCGCGGTAAGGTAAATGGGAGCACACCCTAGATGGCATCATCATTTAAGATAGTTGATTACCCAGCAGTTGGCGCATCGTACCAGTCGCCATCACTGCCTGCTAACGCACAGCGAACTGTCAACCTATACCCAGAGGCCGTAGCTAACGGCTTGGTAAATGTAGCGCTTCATACGTTTCCAGGGTTAAAGAATATATTGACCGGATCAACTGGCGAATTTGATCGCGGCTGCTATCTATTCAAAGAAAGCTTATACCAAGTTGCCGGCGGTCAGTTATACCAAGTCACGAGCGACTTTGTTCGCGTAGCAATCGGAGCTGTTGGCGGAAGCGGGCAGGTATCGATTTCTGATAATGGCCACACAATGGTCATTGTTACTGGAGGCGATGGCGAATACACATATGACGGCACGACATTCACATCAACAACACTCGGCCTGAATCCCAGTAATGTTGAGTACCTGAACGCACGATTCTTGTATGACGATGACGACGGTCGAGTAGGTGTCACTAATGTCGGAGCTTTAAACGAAGCGTCTGGCAACTTCTTTGAGCCAGAATCCAGCTCAGACGCCTTGGTCCGGACTTATATCTTCAACCAGTTTGTGTATTTATTTGGGTCCAGAACTATTGAGCCTTGGCAGCCAGTCGCCAGTGGTTCGCCACCTTATCAACGGATGAATGGTGCAATCATAGAAAACGTCGGCTTAGCCAGCCGCACGGCAATAACAAATACAGAGCAATCTGTATATTTCATATCTGACAAAGGTGACGCACAGCAATTAAGCGGATTCAGTCCAAAGCAGATCAGCACGGTTGCGATAAATAATGCGTGGCGGAAGTATACGATCAGCGATGCCATAGTTCAGACGCTTGATATTTTGGCGCTTAACTTTGTTATATTCAGCTTTCCAACTAACGGTAAGACGTGGGGCTATGTTGAGCAATATAACCTCTGGTTTGAGCTTGAACATGGCACAAATGCTGGCCGGTGGAAAGGGAACACCATTGTCGAAGCATACGGCACCACACTGGCCGCTGATTACGCTACAGGCAACATGTATGAGCTTGACCCTGACACTTACACTGACAACGGTGAAACGACGCTGAGAGAGCGCATATTCGCTCCACTGGCTGGTGAGAAGTTTGGCAAGCCGCGTCAGCGTTTTCGAATGACTGAGTTCGGCGTATCAATCGAGACAGGCGTCGGCAACGCAACAGAGATAAACCCGGTACTAATGGTCTCATTTGCTTTAGATGGCGCTCAATCGTTTTCTAACGAGCGATTCATCCCAGTGGGACAGGAGGGTCAATACAAGACTGACGTAAGGACCAGCTCCAACAAGGTATTCTCTGACTTAACAGTCCGTTTAAGGTATACTGAGCCGACTAAATTTAGCTTGTTTAGCTCATACATAAAGCTGAAGGAGGGCACTAGAAAATGAGTCAGGTAAATAACTTAACATATCTGCCAAAACTACGGCCCGGCCCCTGGGTAGAAGACCCAGAGATCAATAAATATCTTAATGATGTTGAGCTTTGGATTAAGCAAGTTTACGACAATCTAACTGGTATCACGGAGCTACAATCTCTAACAGTAGCCAACCTGACTAACATACCCGCCACTGACTTTGATCCATCAACAGGTCGAGCGGCAACAATATATGTAAGTGACGCAACAGGTGGCGCAACATTGGCTTTCAGCGATGGAACTAATTGGCGTCGTGTTCAAGACAGAGTGATAGTGAGTTAAATTATGAGCTGGTTAAGCAATCTTACAGGTATAGACGTTAATCTCGGAAAAATGTTTGATGACGTCACAGGCAAAACAGCAGCAAAAGCTTCAAAGAGCGCCGCCAAAACACAAGCCGACGCCGCAACCACAGCCGCCAACGCGCAATTGGAGGCAAGCAAGTATGCGGCAGACTCACAGCTTAAAGCTGGAAAGTATGCAGCAAACTTAGGCACAGCAGCAGCTGATAAGGCAGCCGCCCGTCAGCTCAAGGCAGCGAACAAAGCATCTCAGCAGCAGCTGACAGCTGGTGAGAGGGCATCTCAGTTATCACTAAATGCTGGCGAAAAGGCATCTCGTCAGCAGATTGACGCAGGCAATTTAGCCGCCAACAGGCAAATATCAGTTGGGGACCAAGCCGCCCAGCAGCAGATAGACGCAGGCAACCTTGCGGCCCAGCAGCAACTAACAACAGCCGACACAGCTTCTCAGTTACAAGCCCAATCAGAAGCCGCTCAGCTCGCCGCCCTACAGGGTGCTGGTGATCAAAGCCGACAAGACCTGCAAGGTGCAGTAGATTTTGGCCAGAGTATGCAGCCAGGCTATCAAAACGCTATGGCACAGCAGGCTAGCCTCTATGGCGCCGGCGCTGGCGACCAGATAATGAACAACCCAATGTTCAAGGCTATCCAAGAAAAGAATCGAAATGACATTCTTTCGAATCAGTCGCTAGGTGGTAGATTAAACACGGGTGAGACGCCGCAGTTTATGCAAGACTCTGCGTTGCGCACAGGATTCGACGTTCTTAACCAAGAGCGATCTGCTGCTTTGCAGAACAGTCAGTCATTTCTAAACCCAATGCAAATGGGATTTAACGCAGCGGCCAATCAAAGCCAAGCGGGCTTGCAAACTGGGTCTAATATGGCTAACACCATGCAAAACTCAGCCAGCAATCAAAACCAGATAAATACTAATGCAGCGTTAAACGCGGCAGGGTTCCAGACTGATGCAAATCTAAACGCATCTAACTTCCAGTCTAATGCTAATTTAAATGCGTCTAACTTCCAGACTAATGCGGCTATGAACGCAGGTAATTTTGGCGCTAACGCGGCCAATAACGCAGCTAACTTTGGAGTAAATGCAGCGACGAATGCCGGAAACTTCGGAACTGGAGCGGCCATGAGTTCATCTAACTTCCAGAACAACGCAGCCATTAACGCAGGTAACCTAGGCACTGGCGCTGCAATGAACGCAGGCAACTTTAACACCCAGGGTACAGCGGCTGCAAATTCTTGGAACACTGATGCGGCATCGGCTTTGGCTGCTGGCGATATTGGGGCCGCAAACGCTATGGCTAAGGGCACTGGGAATCTAGTAAACTTGGGAGTCGGCGCTATGACTGGCGGACTCAGCATGCCATCATTCAGTGACATCGGCACATCATTCAGCAACATCGGTACTGCTGTTGGGACGAAACTAAACCCAACCAAAGATCTTTCGCAGCCTGGTCGATGGGGGAAGTAGCACATGGCAATCGATAACCGGCTATCACTAGCTGCACAGCCAACTAACTTACAGGCCGCCATAACTGGCGGCTTGAGCCTTGGCGAGAATCTTCGTAACTCAGGCGTCCGTGATGCTGTTCTACGACAGCAAGAGCAGGTTGGTGCGCAGACTATACAGCAGAACAAAGTTGTTCAGCAGCAGCAAAAGACCGCCTTCATGAATAAGCTGGCTACCGGGCTTAAAAGCGTTCCGATTGCCAACCGAGCCGCCATAATATCGCAGCAGATGGGCATGATGGAGACGATGGGCTTTGATCGCGCTGATATATTATCTCAAGGCTTAACAGATAAAGACCTCGACCAGGTGATAGCTGGCACCCAGGCATCGGCAGCAGCACCTCAGCAACCGACATCTGGAATGCAAGACTTTCAGTTCTATCAAGACATTATCGAGAATCCAAATTCGACTCCGGATCAAGTTCAAGCGGCCAAGATACAGCAGGGGACGCAGGCAAATGCAGGGCGCAGTCAGATCAAAGAAGTATCGCCTGGCGTATTTCAGTCATACGATCCGAACACTAACGTCTTTGGCCCAGTGTACAGAGTTGAGCCAGATGGGACTCAAGTTCCACTGACCCGAGAAGAGCAAAACAAACTGGCCAGCGGTGAGCTTTCCAATACAGCGGCGGCCGTAGGTGCGGCAGAGACACTGGTAGATGTCAAAAAGGCTAAAAAGCTTGCTGAAGTCGCGCTAGATGCAGAGCTTAAACTGTCTGACATGACGGACCTTGGCGTTCGTAGAAAGGCGTATGTAACGCAGGGCGCTGCGGCTAAAGACTTAATCCCAAACATCGGCAGAATGATTCAGATAAACGACAGAGTTATGACTGGCGGTGCTACGGCTTTCACCAAAGGTATAACTGATTTTCTCGGAATGACATCTGCCGACTTGGGTGAGTTTAACCGAGCCAGTGGTGAGTTAGTGCTATCTACTATTCGCGCTCTTGGCGCAAACCCAACAGAGGGTGAGCGAGCTTTCTTGGAAAAGATACAGCCGAGCGTAGGGCAGTCACCTGAAGTCAACGCGGTGATCTTGAAAAATCTAATGGCAATCTCTGAGCGGCAGGTTGCTCGCGCAAGGCTTTTGCAATCCAACAAGGGACTTGACCCAAATGATATGATATTGAATGAGCCAGACTTTGTTCAGCTTTACGGGCCAGATGTTAATCCAGCCGAAGCTGCTCCCGCCCAAAACCAGGTTCCTGTTGGCTCAGGCAATAACAATGCTGTTAATAACACTGACTATGTTAATGGGTTATTTCAATAAGGTGAGATCATGACGCAACAATCTGTTCAGCTTCCAACAGAAGACGAGCTAAAAGCTTTGCTTGTTGAGAAGTTAAATAAAAATGAGATTACTGGCGTGCAAGCCCAAGAGGCTGTCGCAAAATACAAGGCAGATCTTGAACAGTATGGTCCGCCATTGTCTAACGACCAATTTAACGCCATCGACATGAAGACCGAGAAGTCTTCTCAGGCGCTGTTTGGTAATATCGTCGGATCGCTTTATGGCGCATTGCCTGGAGCAAATCAACAGGGTCAGGATGAAGTAATCAGAAACATCAAGAACGATTACCGCGAAGGTTTAATTCAAGCTGAAAAGTTTAAGATGACCAACCCTGATCTTGCCAAGACATTATCCGAGATCAATTCGTTAGAAGCGTTCTTTATCGGCACCCGCAGTGGCCTGGTTGATACCATGCGCGCAACGGTTGGAATGAAAACGCCGCCCGCAGAGAAGCAGGCTATTCAGGACTTAAAGACAGCTAACAACATGAGCAATGTTGTTGGTGCTGGTCAGATGGCTGGTAAAGTTGCGCCGTGGGTTATCCCTGGCACAGCAGCGGCTAAGATCACCAGTGTTCCACTAAGGGCAGCAGCGGCAACAGTGCTTGGTGCTGCTGAGGGCGGTATATCAGCCCGAACAGAAGACTCTGACGTTGGCCGAGGCGCTGCAATAGGCGGATCTTTCGCGGCGGCAATGGAGCTAGCTGCTCCGATCATTGGCAGGCTTGGCGGCGCTCTATTTAAGAAGCTTACTGGTAAAGCGCCAAAGGCGCCTATCGTTGATGTCTCTGGAAATTACAGCGACGAATTCACAGCCTTGATGAGCGATAACAACATTAGCAGCGCAGACTTCATTGACGATGTGCAGAATGTTGCATCTGGATCTGGTGCTGGCGATGACATAACTAGCGCAGTGGCAGAAGTAGCCGCAGCCATTAAGTCTGGATCTGGTCGAGACCTCCAGGCCATCGCCTCAAGCCCTCAAGTAAGCCCTGATGCCGTTGCGGCTGCTGAGCGCCTTGGCGTGGCTGGTGACCTGCCAGTGTCTGTGCTATCTACAAATCAGAAGTATATTGAGCTGGAACAGGGATTAAGTTCAATAATTGGCAGCGACATAAGCGCCAAGCAAGTAAAAGCAATCAAAGAAATGAAGCGAGTTGCGGATGAAACAATTCTGGAACTGGGCGGCACAACTACAGACTCTGGCGCATTAAGTGATCGGGTGCTTAGTGCAATAAAGACGTCAAGGGATGATCTTCAGTCTCAGTCAAATCAAGCGTACAACGCAATATCAAGCGCCGTACCACCACAGACCGCAGTTAATGACATGAAGCCGCTGCAAGACTATATGAGAGATCAGCTTAGCGTAGTTGCTGGCCAGGAAGATAAGCTTGAAGGGCTAGATAAAACCTTGATCAAGAATCTTATGGGGACATCTGACAAGGGCGTCATCGTCACCTACGGCATGATTGATCGAGAGCGTAAGAAGATCGGCGAGCAACTGGCCAGAAAGTCGTCACCATTCCCAGACGCATCCGAGGCTGAGCTTTCACGGGCTTATTCAATGCTCACAAACCTACAGGGAAGCGTGCTAAAAAGCATGGACGCAGACAAGCTCCCAGGTGGTGATGCTAAGCCATTGATCGACCTATGGGACGAAGCCAAGTCGCTGGTGTCTAAGCGCAAGGATATTGAAGATGGTATAATCGCCAACTTCGGTAAGGATATGGAGAAGTCGATAATTCCAACCCTAGAAGCCGGGATATACAGCATCGACAAACAGGGCATGAATAAGTTCAAGAAGGCAATTGACGCAATTCCAGCAGAAATGCGATCCGAAGCTGTCGCAACGGCACTGAATAAAGTATTCACCGCCGGAAGCCGCCAGAATGAACTGAACATGGGCGGGTATGCTGATTGGTATAACAAGCTCAGCCGGAACGAGACGGCTAAAAAGGAGTTGTTCAAGTACCTTCCAAAGGGTGGCGCCCAACGTTTAGATGACCTAGCTTTCATCTCGGACAGGTTCAGAAACGCACTGTCTAACAAGAAAGACACCGGTCGTGTTGCGACTTTGTTCGCTAATTACGATAAGCCAAATGGCTTGCTAGATAAGATATACAACCTGGGCGGTAATGCACCAGATCCAACTACTAGAGCTACATCGATGGTGGTTCGCGCCGCAATGAAGGGCGGTAATGAGGTTGCAGTAGTGGCCGATAGAATGATGGCGAGCGAAGAGTTCAAGCGAATGGTAATCACGTCATTTAACGATCCTGAGAGCGAAGCGGCAAGCCGTCGCCTTAAAGAGCTGGTTGCGTCTAAGCCCTATAACGAGTGGGTCTCTTCGCTACCAAAGAAGGTATACTCAACAATCATTAGCGCCGGGCTAATACCTTGGCTAGTTAGTGAAGACGCTGAACGACAGACTGGGACACAGAAATAATGGCATACACACCAATATCAGGAACAGTCCCACAGTATTCGAATGCTAGTAATGAACTGGCGTCGGATCATTGGCTGAAATTCTACATAGGCATCACGACCACGCCGCTGTCTATGGCGACTGATTCGTATGGCACGACGCTACTAGCTAAGTGCAAGTTAAACTCGCGTGGCGAGCCCATCACGAGCCCTTACGACAACAATTCCGTGTTCATTCCGCACATCAATCAGACCTATCGTATCGTCTTATACAAGAGCGAAGTCGATGCTGATAATAACACCACAGCTAACGCTGAGTTTAATGTCGGTGGAATTGCTGCAACCATTGCACCTAGCGCGAATGCCGCAGACGTAGCGCTCAGAGGCACGACCCTGCTAGCCAATGATGACTATGACCGGTCGCCGCTATTTGATTCAATATCTGACTTCACCACTGGTGCAGGTCCGCACGTCATTACAGTGCCATCAGGCTGGGTTCCTAACAACCCGGACATGCGGTTTTACCTAGTTGATTCATCTGGAATTGTCTCTGAGCTATTTCCGACTGTCAAAACAAGCACGTCATATACTATTCAAAACACGCTCTTATCAACAGACCGGCTGTTCATCGGTGACAATAACTTTCGAAGCTTGTTCGATGGTGATCCGCTAGATATTAGAACCAGGCTGGATGTCTATGAGAAGGCTGACGTATATACCAAGGCTGACGTATATACCAAGGCTGAAAGTAATGCTAACTTCTTGGATGAGAGTAGCAACCTGTCAGATTTGCCCAATACAGCAACGGCTAGAACTAATCTTGACGTCTATAGTAAGGCTGAGAGTGACGCTAACTTTCTAGATGAGTCAAGCAACCTGTCGGACTTGCCCAACACCGCGACCGCTAGAACAAACTTAGACGTATACAGCAAGTCGGAGAGCGACGCTAATTTCTTAAACGAGAGTAGCAACCTGTCGGACCTAACTAATACGACGACAGCTAGGACTAACCTGGGCGTCTATGGTACGTCTGAAGTGTACACTAAGACCGAAAGTGACAGCACCTACCTAAATGAAAGCAGCAACCTATCAGACCTACCCAGCACAGCGACGGCTAGAACAAACTTAGACGTCTATAGTAAAGCAGAGAGTAGTGCTAACTTCTTAAACGAAAGCAGTAACCTGTCAGACTTGACAGACACCGCAGCAGCCAGAACTAACTTAGATGTTTTTTCTAAAGCTCAAAATATTTTAGTCGCGCAATTTACCAGCCCTACTCGATCTAGAGCTACTTTTCAGGGCGCTTCTAATGTTATATTTTCCACAGTTGAGAGCGCCAGTCAGTCTCTAAGCACAAACATCGGAGCCACATATCTTAGTACTGTGACTCTAACGATGCCTAATGGCTTTTCTGCTGTTTTCGGTGCGTTCGTTGCTGTTAATGATGATCTTTGCTGGGCGTCTGTTGACTATAGTTCAGTAAGCGGTAATAGCGTTACCTGCACGGTATATAGTCAAATCTCATCTAAGACGCCGAAGGTCAGGGTGACAGTGTTTGGCCTTGCGTAACAGCTAGTAAAGTAATTTAATCTATTTAAATATAGGGTCAAAAGATGGCATACACACCAGTTTCCGGAATAGCAACGCAGTACAGCACTGACTCGAATGAGTTAGCTTCTGGATACTGGTTGAAATTTTACATCTCTAATACATCAACGCCGCTGTCGATGGCAACGGATTACACCGGAGATGTTTTGTTGGTTAAGTGCAAGCTTAACACTGCCGGCTTTCCAATCACCGATGTCGGGGATAACACCTCGGTATTCATTCCATATGTGAACCAGTCCTATCGACTCGTGATATTCCGAACAGAAGCTGATGCTGATGCCAACAACACAGCCGCAGCCCTCGTCAACGTCTCTCACGTCGCCGCAATCGTATTTGATAGCCTACTGGACGCCGCAGTGTCATCAGCCGCTGCAAGTGCTGTCACAGCGTCTACCAAGGCCGACGAGTCCGCAGCATCAGCAGCATCTATAGTTGACGACGTAGCAACAGCCACAGCAAAGGCAAACGAAGCCGCAGCATCAGCAAGCGCAGCCGCGTCATCTGAATCAGCAGCAGCAACTTCTGAGACCAACGCGGGAAGCTCTGAGACAGCCGCAGCAGCATCAGCCGCAGCAGCATCAAGCTCTGAGACAGCATCCGCGACTTCAGAGACTAACGCAGCAGCGTCCGCCGCATCTGTATTGCAGGCTGAGATTGACGCAGCCGCATCGGCAGCCGCAGCACTATCATCTGAGAATAACTCAGCAACGTCAGAGACGAACGCAGCCGCATCAGCATCCGCCGCCTTATCTAGCGAATCTGCCGCATCGACGTCTGAGACGAACGCCACAAACGCAGCCAGCGCCGCGTCAACCTCTGAAACAAACGCATTAGCCAGCAAGAACGCAGCCGCCATATCTGCAACAGACGCACAGGCATCTGCTGATTCAATCGTTGGTGACGTAGCAGCGGCTAGTGGATTCGCAGACGCAGCCCAGGCATCTTACGACGAGTTCGTGGACATCTATCATGGCGC
>Ga0208148_1000685_pt1 | contig 12907 bp, 9 predicted proteins | sample DEB08_DNA_16_FD_184525 | JGI IMG/M metagenome (GOLD analysis project Ga0208148, IMG submission 184525) | Aqueous microbial communities from the Delaware River and Bay under freshwater to marine salinity gradient to study organic matter... | ecosystem: Environmental > Aquatic > Marine > Coastal ...
ATACCATATGCTGATATGGAAAAGGTAGAAGTATATCGAAATATTTTTAAAGATATTGATTTCACAAAAATCAAAAAAATAAATATGTGAGATGGTTCGACTATAGGTGAGAGCATGAGTGAACATATCTGGGAAAAACTAGAGAAGCTACAAGATGACTCTATACCTTCGCGAGAAGCTTCTGATATTATCGATGAGTTAAAAGATCTCATTAAAGGTGGAAGTAAAACCAGCTATATTCATACTCTCAATATTATTATAGGACAAGTGTATTATAGATATTTAGAATATTCTCATGGTGGTGATATGTATGAAGCCCTCGTTCGCTATAATGCAGATACAAAAATAGAAAAAAGTGATGGTCGTATGCATAAATACCATTATGCTGAAAAAGTTATGAAAAAATTTCAAGAACAAGGGGTTTAAGTCAAAACCACTTTGATAAAAATTCAAAAAAGATTAATATAAAGCTATTAATCTTTTTTTGTACATAACATGACTCAATTCCGACAATTTATAGAACTCTTTCTCAATAGAAAATTTTTTAAAAAGCTCATCGCTTATGCTATTTTGGTACTCGTTATCTTTGTGCTCAAAGATTTTATTTGAATATTTCTACTGACCTTTATCTTTGCCTATCTGGCATACTCTGTAGGGACCTATCTTATTGCTAAGCTAGAAATTTGGTCAGATACATATGCTTTTTTAAAGCCAGTTCAAAAATTACTCAGTCTGAATATACTCATTGTCTTAGAATACATATTTTTCATTGGGGTCATATCTTTTATGCTCCAAGATATCTTGCCTCGTCTGGTTGACGAACTATCACAGCTTTCACAAAATGAATTTTTATTACAGATGCCTTTCTTACATGACTATGTCGTGACTATTCAGGACTATCTAGAAATAGTACGAGAGTGATATACTCAAATTTGAGGTGTCTTTGAAGAGATTATTATATCGGGGGACTATCTAATATTTGATAATCTCTTTAATAGATTAAAAGTTTTTGGGACCGTTTTTCTTAAACTATTGCTCGCACTGGTGCTGAGTTTTATATTTATTATGGACCGACAAAAACTGGCGAGCTATCTTGCCTGAGTTAAAAAATCTAATTTCAAATTTCTCTACGCTGAATATGCTATTATTTTTGAAAAGGTAGTGAAGAGTTTTGGTTTAATACTACGAGCACAATCTATGATTGCTTTTGCAAACGCAACACTCACTATTATAGGACTGGTTATTATATCAGCTTTTTATGGTCAAATCTTCCCATTTTTACTCACGCTTGCTTTAATAGTCTTTGTATTTGGTTTTGTGCCAGTGCTGTGAGTATTTATATCGAGTGTACCCATATTGTTTATTGCAAATTCTACCTTTGGTATCTCAGCTGCGGTATCAGTAGTGGTACTTATCTTGGTGATTCATATGATAGAAGCCTATTATCTCAACCCTAAAATTGTATCGAGCTATCTCGAGCTTCCTGTAAGTATGACTTTTGTTATTTTATTAGTTTCTGAGCATCTCTTCGGTCTCGCAGGACTACTTGTTTGAGTGAGTCTATTCTACTTTGCTATGGGCCTATTTGGTGACGTAAACACAGCTATTTCAAAGACACAACGAAAATTGAATAAACAAAATAAATTGACGGATGGCTCATAAAAAATATACTAGGTTTGTAATCTTAAACACATTTATGAAATATATTACTTTAAATTCTTGGAACTCTACAGCAATCTGAAATATCAGTTTGGTGTGTTCTTGGTGTATGTAATACTCTACAAAACTTCAACAAAAAGCTGTTATTTTTCAAAGGAATGCAGCTTTTTTATTTTAAACTTAAACTAAACCATTATGAAAACAATCTTACTTCATTTGAATATCTGGTGGCACGATCCTGGCTGGTGTAATTAAAATCTTTAATTGCTGATTTTTTCAGCAAGCAATTTTCACAAGCCATTACTCATTATATGTAATGGCTTTTATTTATTAATTTTAAAAAAATGAACCAAAATAATTTAGAAAGAACATTTAGAAAATGAAATGAGGGGAAACGTCGTTTTAGCTCTATGAAAGATACCAGTGCTAAATTCTCCTTATTTTGTAAAGAGTTATTAGACAATGATATTAATTTTGATCAGACGCTCATGCATACAGGATTCTGACTCCCCGAGAATTGAGAGATACCTTTTAGGCTGCCTGCACTCATACTTCCGGCTCTTGAAATTATGCAATCATTATTGAACGAGTGAATTACTCCTCCACGGTTTATAATATATCAAGCGACCACTGTTATCGCAAGTGTGAATCACATTAATATAAATGATGCTTATGGTATTTCTGATATAATGAAAGAAAATTTATCGAGTTTTGTTGATGCAAATTTTCCGGAACTAAATCAATATATAACCTTTAAATTTTGAGAACAATTAGATGATCTAGATACAGTAAAAAATATATGTAGATACGCTGAAGATATTTCTAGTTTAATTGACAAAACGACACAAGCTCATTTTGAAGCATCTGGAAAAAGACACGGTAGTGGTGAAGTAGAACACTTTTATTACGTTACAGCCAACAACTATTACAACGGAGCCTACGAAGAGTATCCTTTTCCAGAGTTTTGAAACCCCGAAGTAATTATTCCAATATGATGAAGGAGTGAAACGTTATTTTTTGAAACTCTTTTAAATACTCAGCTCTCTTGCAGAGATATTTTCCCTCTTATTACTCAGCTATGAGCATATCCAACCTATTATATGGACCCAAGATGAGATATTGAGAACGATTTTAGAGATATTTCGCACTATGCATTCTGACATACTAAACTTCATCCTGATACAAAAAAAGACATACAGGCTTTATCTTCTTACCATTTATAAACATGAAAAAAATATGAATTTTATGAGGTATGTGACCTCAAGCGAGTGCTCATCTCTATGACCTCATGATACAAAAGACGATTGAACAAAAACCAGAAGTAAGCAATCAAGATTACCCATATATGCTGATATCAAACATTCCAGTTCCAGATCTAATTCATTCAAAAAGCGATCAAGCTTTGACAGTTCATATGGTGAACCAAGCTGCTATAGATTTAGAAAAGGCTTGAGTTGATTTTCTCATTATGACCTGCAACACTATGCATCTCTTCCAAGATGAGATTATGCAATGAGTTTCAATACCGTTTGTTTCTATGATCGATTGTGTGGTTGATCAGGTGAGTTATGATCAAGTAAAAATAGTGTGACTTTTATGAAGTTCTACTACGCTAGAGTCATGATTGTATACGGACCAGCTCATCCAGAGATGAGTGAAAACTATTCTTCCAGCTATTGATGAATATGAAGAGATTTCACAAGTTATATCTAGGTATATATCTTGAACTATAGCGAGTAAAGATATTGAGTATCTTGAAAAGATCTGTTGTAAGATATATGCTCAATGAGCAGAGTCTATTATACTGGGTTGTACTGAGTTGCCATTGATAGTACAAGACTTTCCTGAGACATATAGTTTTTATAAATCAGATGAAATACTGGCAGATAAAACTTTGGGGCTAATATAATTTTGACAAAAACCTCAAAAAATATATATTATATATAATAGTTTTTTACAAGGACCTATGCACCTCGCACAACTTGAAACCTTAACCTGGATAAGAGAGTTTACTGATAGACAGTAGAGCTAGTTTTGAGTTGAGTCATAGAAATGTGTCATCAAGAAAAACCCTCTGCTGAAAAGCAGAGGGTTTTTAGTAAAAAATTAAAATATTACCACTAATACAACACACATGAGTTTTCCAATAAGCACAAAACGACATTCACTGGCCCATGTTATGGCACAAGCCGTACAGCAAAATTTCCCTGGTACAAAAATAGCAACCGGACCAGATACAGATGATGGTTTCTTTTATGATTTTGATTTTGGAGATATTGAATTTTCAGATAAAGATCTGAAAAAAATTGAAAAATCTATGAAAAAAATCATCTCTCAAAACCAAGATTTTGTAAATTTTGAAGTAGACTTTAGCGAAGCGAGAAAGATCCTCGATACTATGGGAGAATGATTTAAAAATGAACTCGTAGATAAAATAGAAGCTGGGGACTTTAAGAACAAAGAGAAACTCAGTGACAAGATCAGTTTTTACCTAAACATTGGGAAATGAGGACAGATATCTTCTATGCAAGAGTATCTAGAGTCAGAAGAGTATCAAAGTTTTAATGTGATGGACGGTGATCAAACAAAAAACCTCAAATTTATAGATATGTGTACGGGACCTCATGTAGACTCTACTTCTGACCTCGATGCTAACTCGTTTAAACTCGCTCGAGTAGCTGGAGCATACTGGCTCGGGAATTCAGAAAATCAACAACTCACTCGAATCTATGCATACGCATTTAACGACAAAGACGAACTCGCAGCACATACACATATGCTCGCAGAAGCAAAAAAACGAGATCATAGAGTAATAGGAGCCAAACTAAAACTCTTTACTGTTTCAGAGCTTATCGGTCCAGGTTTGCCTCTTATGCAACCAGCTGGAATGGTAATAAGAAAAGAACTCGAAGATTATTTGTGGGATCTCCATAAAGTAAGAGGATATGACCGAGTTTGGACTCCACATATCGCGAAAGAAAAACTCTATGAGATTTCAGGGCATGCCTCTAAATTTGGTGATGAGTTATTTCGAGTACAAGGGAAAGAAGATAGCTTTATTATGAAGCCTATGAACTGTCCACATCATATGCAAATTTTCGCAGATAATCAGTTTTCATACCGAGATATGCCAGTCAGGTATTTTGAACCAGCTACTATCTATCGAGATGAAAAGTCAGGACAACTTTCAGGACTTACAAGAGTACGAGCTATCACTCAAGATGACGGACATTTATTCTGTCGAGTGGATCAAATAAAAGAAGAAGTAAAGGTTATCACAGATATTATTAAAGAGTTCTATGATACTATCGGAATGACAGAAGATTATTGGGTCAGCCTATCTGTAAGAGACGAAGACAAATCAAAATATCTTGGCTGAGATGATGTTTGGGAAATAGCCGAAACTGCTCTACAAGAGGCAGCCGATGAAAATGAACTCCCATATAAAAGAATTGAGTGAGAAGCAGCCTTTTACGGACCAAAACTCGATTTTATGTTTAAAGATGCGATCGGTCGAGAATGGCAACTAGCTACTATCCAATGTGACTTTAATCTTCCAGAACGATTTGAGCTAGAGTTTACTAACTCAAAAGGTGAAAAAGAACGACCCGTAGTTATTCATAGAGCCATCGCTGGATCACTCGAGCGAGCTATGGGAGTACTGATAGAGCACTTTGCTGGTACATTTCCACTTTGGCTCGCACCACGGCAAGCAATCGTAGTTCCAGTAGGTGAAAAATTTGAAGACTATGCTCGAAGCGTAGAAGCTAGCTTGAAACAGAGTGGAATACGAGTATCATGAGACTACAGTAGTGACGGACTCAACAAAAAAGTTCGAAACGCAGAAAAGATGCATATTAACTACATACTTGTAGTGGGTGAAGAAGAGGAAAATGCAAAAACAGTAGCCGTTCGAGACTACAGAACCAAAGAACAAACTGTTGAAGCCCTTCCAGAATTTCAAGAGAGAGTGGTGGAAGAGTATAAAGAGAGGAAACTTTCATAACTCTCACAAGAACCAACTCCCTCAGCCCTCACGGGCAGCTCCCTCTACGAAGGAGCCAGAAAAAGTTCCCCTTCGTAGAGGGGGAGAAAACTATAGAGTTTATTTAGGGGGAGCCTAAAAACATTAACAAAACAAAACCATGAAAACAGTACTCACATGAATCAAGCCAACCGGGAACGGTATGCATATCGGGAACTACTTTGGCGCTTTTAAGCCGATCGTAGATATATCTCAGTGAAATACGACCTACTTAATGTTAGCTGATCTACATAGTCTTACCTCAGTTCATGATGGAGAGACTCTTAGGAGAAATAAAAAACGAGTTTTGATGGAATATTTTGCACTCCTCCCACAAGATTCTAAAATTATTGTATTTGAACAATCAAAAGCTAATTTTCACGATAAAACAGCAGGTGTATTGCATAATTTAGTTCCGTATAGTCTTATGCTAAGAGCTCATAGCTTTAAAGATTCTCAAAATAAAAATAGTGATATAAATATGGGAGTATTTAACTATCCTATACTTATGACTGCAGATATACTGCTCTATGATACAGACATTGTTCCAGTAGGGAAGGACCAGAAACAACATCTTGAGTTCGCTCGAGATATTGCTGGATTTTTCAATAAAACATACAAAACCGATCTATTTAAACTTCCTGAACCACATATAGACGCGTCAGTAATGACGATTCCAGGAACCGATGGACGTAAGATGAGTAAGAGTTATGACAATTTCATAGGTATCTTTGATGACGAAAAAACTATGAAGAAAAAAATCATGTCTATTGTTACATGAAGTGAAGAGCTTGATGATCCAAAAGATCCAGAAAATTGTAACGTATTTGCCCTTATAAAGCTCTTTGCGAAGAAGTCTAGACAAGATGAAATTGCTTGTAAATATAGAGAATGAGGCTACTGATATGGTCATGCAAAACTAGAGCTTTTAGAAATTATTCTAGATTATTTTAAAACTCCAAGAGAACGATTTACAAGCTTTGAGGAAGATGCAGGATATATAGATATGAAGTTAGAAGATTGAAATAAGATAGCCTTTGATATGGCTGAGAAAAAGTATAGTGAGATGGTTAGGTTGGTTGGGTTGTAAAAATCCCTCCCTCTCGGATAAATCCTCGAGTACTCCCTTTTGAAAAAAGGGAGATGAATTAAAGATTAATAATAAAAAATATGCAAAATTTTATAAACATTATAAGAAGACACACAGCACTAGAATTGTCTCTAGGTGTTTGTTTGTGTATATAATTTAGATATTCAGATAAAAACTTCGAGAGAAATCTCGGAGTTTTTATTTGTTAATTTTTTATATTATGAAAAATAATAAAACAATTTGAATATTAGGAGGAATGTGACCAGGAGCATCTGCTGAGATGTATCTAAAAATAATTAGACATGCCCAATATGGCTATGGAGCGGTACAAGATCATGAATTCCCTCCAGTAATTATTAATAGCCTTACATTAAGATGATTTGATGAAACTGGAGTGATTGACCCCGTATCGGTTGAAAAAGAACTTATAGAATGAGTAAAAACACTAGAGAATTCATGAGCTGATTTAATTATTATTGCTTGTAACACGGTGCATGTATTTTACCAGCAAATGCAAGATGCAATTAAAATACCTATTTTGAATATTGTAGAACATACCTGTATGGCAATTAAAGATCAAGGGCATAAAAAAGTATGACTTTTATGTTCACAAAGTACTCGTGATCTACATTTATATCATAAACATTTTATCAAAGAAGATATAGGGGTTATAAATTGTAATGAGGTACAACAAGCACAGGTAAATAGAGTGATTGAAAATGTAATGGGTAATCATCAATGAATAGATGATATCATTATACTAAAAACCATTATGAGAGATATGATAGAGCAATGAGCTGAAAATATTATACTATGATGTACGGAGCTTCCTTTAGCTATTAATCAAGTTCATACAGATTATGAATTGTTTGATACTATGGATATTTTAGTAAAAAAGAGTGTTGAAAATGCCATGAAATAATAATAAAAATAGAGAAAATATATTTAATAATTAAAAAAATATTATGAAAAATACACAAGGGTTTGTACCCAATAAAGATATAGTCGTAAAAAATTCTGGTACATCTTGAGCCACAACAACTATTATGGTTTGAGTGCATGGAAATGAGATGGCAGGACCATTAGTATTAGAAAATATTATAGCAGAGATTGAAATAGTCTCGTGAAAAGTGAATTTTATATTCGCTAATCTAAAAGCACTCGAGCAAAATAAACGATTTTGTGATGTGAATATGAATCGACATTTTCTACCAAATAATGATGGAGATACCTATGAACAAAAACGAGTATGAGAAATATTACCGTATTTAGATGAATCAGACTATTTACTCGACTGTCATAACACAACCAATGCGACAAGTTCTATACCAATGATTATTACTGAATCTCCAAATTTTGGAAGTTATATAGATACACCTATAACTATCACAGGGTTTAACGATATTCAACCATGAGCGAGTGATGGGTATATGGCTTACCAAAATAAAGTTTGAATATGTTTCGAAAGTGGTAACTTAACTGATGCTCAATGACCTATACGTGTGAAAAATGCTATTCTAAATTCTTTAAAAGCTACACAAAATATTGTTTGAGAACCAGAAATATATAAAAATACTCAGTATCATTTTGATACGAACTACATTACTCAGACAAATGATTTTCAACTCGTGAAAGAGTTTTGAGATTTTGAAGCTGTGAAAACATGACAACTCCTTGGTATAGATTGAAATATCCCAGTGTATGCACGCTACGATTGAGTGTTACTTTTTTCTCATAACCGAGACCAGGTTTGATCAGAAGGGTTTTGTATGGGGGCCTCAAAGTAATACATAAAAACTCCGAGATTTCTCTCGGAGTTTTTATGGTGCCTGTCGTAACGACTCTGTAACACGAAACCTCTACAATAGGCCGTGTTAGCTTATTTGTTTATTTTGTATTATTATGAAAAATACTCCAGATAATTTCTCCTGCAATACCTTAGACGAGACACGAGCGTTTTTAAAAAAGCACGATTTTAGCATAGCACAATCTATATCTATAGAGCAAGCCAGGACTCTTTCGCAGTGGATTGTAGACGAAAACAAGCAAGGTTCATGTATGGTTGAGAAATGTCCCAATACACTCTACCAAGCAGCTTGTGAGCATGGTTGCATCGCTATATCTCAACATGGAGTCATGGTTGGTTTTATGGGGCTCTATAGGTTTGCTGACATGTACGAGGCAGGAACTCTGATAGTAGATCCAGCTTTTCGAAAGCTGTGAGTATGAAGGGTATTACAGCAAAGTTTATTTCATAGCTACCAGCACTACAATATTTTTCTGGTTACGTATTTTGATACGGTTATGAGGATCGCCAACAAGACTCATCTCGTAGCACTGGCCCGTGACAAGATAAATTCAACTATGTTAGGCATAATTGAGTCTGGTGGAAAGCTTTTGAGTGACGATGCTGCTTATGGAGACAAGTGACTCTTACTTAATAGGAATTTTCATGAGACAATTTAGCTGGATATTAAGAAGTATAAGCGATATTTTACTCTCAAAATTATGTACATAATTTCTTTTTTTAAACACGCAAATATATGCACAAATAGTGAGTTTCATAGTTAAAAAATTATTTAAACTAGACAATTATGTAAAATATCGTAAAAAAAGTTGACATTTTTGAGCAAGTTCTATATAATTGATAGGTAATAAGAGTTTTTATATGTTTAAAATAGTAAGTATGGCAGAAAAATTTGGTAGCTCAGGACTATCTGGGTTTGGTGAGAATGTTTATTCTACTGATCAAGATAACAGTGATGACGTGTCAGGTAAAAAGAAATCAAAATTCAGGACAACAGCAGAAAACTTAGTAATTTGAGCTACTATGGCTGCTTCAGGACAGGCTTTTGCTAATAATTTAGGCGGAATAGAAAATGCTGACCAATTAGCACATAAGTATCCTACTATTTCAAATTTCAAGGGATCATATAAAGAGATGATGGATCTTCCAGAATATACTGCTTGGCTCGCTGATAAAGAATATATAGAAGCGAAAAAATTAGCATCAAATAACTCTGAAAATGTTTATAACGCGACAGAAGCAACGAAGCAAGATGTAGCTAATATACAACAATCAAGAGCTTGGACGATTGGAGTTAATGTTGGTACAAATAGTGCGAGTACACCAAGAAATCCTTTAGAACAGAGTCAAAATCCTTTTGATGGGAAGAGTTGATCTGTAGATAATGTAACTCTATCAGCGACCAATGGTATGTTTGGTTTAGGAGTAAAATGAAGAAAATCCGATACAGCAGAATCAGGGTCTGTGACTGCAGCCGCTGAAGGAGAAGTGAATATAGATGCTATTGAAAAAGCAAGGCTTAAATTTACACATGTGGTTTCTATTGTAGATGGAAATCTAGCTGAATTCAAAGAGACTACGAACGCACTTTCGCTACAAGTAGCACTAAAAAATAGCAAAGAAACTCTTATTCAAATTAATAAATTCAAGGTATATGGATCACATCATGATGTAAAGATAAGAGATGGTTCTAATCAAGTAACTGAAACATGAAGAACAGTTGATATAGAGACACAATTTAGTTCTGATGGTATAGATGAGTTTTTAAATACAACAGAGACTACGAATATTTTTAGAACACAAAACGTTGCTGAAGATGTTACACAACTGGGTGCTGAAATAGAACTTACTATTAAAAAACTAGATGTACTTATCGGATATGCACAAGATTCGTTAGATGGTAAGACTACTACACTCCAGTTAGAATATCGTATCAATGAATATCTAAAAGCATTTGCTAGATATGAAAGTAGAAGTTTTTGAAATGGCTTTGCAGATGATGAAGTATGATCTATAGGTCTGAAATACGATAATCAAGATAAGGGTTCATTTGCAGCTGTTTGACTCGCACAAGATCTTAATATAGACGCTCTATGATATAGTGATGATACAAGACTTATGTTTAATTTCGGTAAATCGTTTGGATGACCAAAAAAATCGTCTAGTACTCGATCAAGTCATAAATCTAATCAGCTAGGTGGATCACTTACTTCGCCAGTTCCATGAGCAGAGACTATTTTCTGAAACGAGGCTATTACAGCGGTTAACACTGTAGAACAAAGAGTATCACAAACTACTGAGCGAAACAATATTGCTCGATGAGGGCTCTCAAAAGCTAGTTCTACGGTTGATTCATGTTCTGCTGATTTTAGCGCAACAGATAAGGACGGTTTAACGGGAGTATTAGTAGAATTATCAAATGGTACTACACAAATGTTTACAGCTGCACCATGAGCAAAAACCTTATCATGATCAGTTACTTTCAGTAAACTTTCAGCAGATACTCGTTTTGGGATGAAAGCTTTTAGTATTTCATACGATCCTATTGCAAATGAAGCAGTGAAAACACTCATTGGAGAAGCAAGTTGTATAACTGATCCAGAAGTAGTAGTTGATCCAGAACCAGAAAAGCCAGATACTGAAGCTCCAACTATTACAGTTGATACAACAACAGTTACTCTTGAAGTAGGTGGTACATTTACAGCTCCTTCAGCAACATGTGTAGATAACAAAGATAAAGATTGTGCGGTAGTAGTTACTGATAATGTTGATGTAAATACCGTTGGTGACTATGAGATTACTTATACATCAACTGATAAAGCATGAAATAAATCTGAAGTAAAAGTTCCAGTTAAAGTAGAACTTCAACCAGATACAGAAGCTCCTGTAATTACAGTTGATACAACACCAATTACAATCAATGTAGGAGATACACTCACTATCCCACCTGCAACATGTACAGATAATGTAGATGTATCATGTGTAGTAAGTGTTTCAGACAATGTAAACACATCAGCAGCAGGTATATATGAAATTACTTACACATCAACAGATACAGCAGGTAATACTTCAGAAGTGAAAGTTCCAGTAACGGTTGAAGTTGTAATCTCAACTCCATCTATCACTCCAATTGGTGATAAAACAATTAATGATAATGGTGGTGCAATAGATAGCTCTGTAGCTGTAGTATCTTGAACTAATATACTAGCATGAGCTATTTATTCAGTCTCATGAGCGCCACAACTATTTTTTGATGGAGCAACATTGAAGTGGAATTGAAATCTAACTTCCAATCAATCATTTCCTATAATAGTTACTATTACAAATCCAGATGGTTGAACAACTCAAGCTACATTTCAATTAATGGTGATTAATAATATCTAAAGGTCAAATAAAAAAATGAAAGAGAATTATTTTCTTTCATTTTTTTTATTCATTATTTTTTACTCGAATTTGAAGTTTATGGAGCTTGCGAAGTTAAAGAAGGTTAATCAAGGATATCAAGCTAAAGTAGTATTAGCATTACTTATATTGCTAACTGTTTTTCATGGATTTATTTCAGTTCAATTTCATATTTTTAAATATAGTTTATTATCACTTTTTTTATATATATATAATTGAGTACTTGCTCATATATCATAACATTTATCAATATTAGAATCATTTGTTATACATGTCTGACTTCAATTAGCAGTTATATACAATTTAATATCATTATCAGAATTAAATAAGATATATTGTATATTTGAACTCGTTTGAATATTATCTATGTTAATTGTTATCTTGAAATTTTCATTTAGATCAACAGTCCCAGCTTGTGAAAGAGACGATAGTAGAGTACCTGGAACTACGTTACTATATTGTGTAAACTGGTAGCTCTCAGTATTATCTGGAAGAGTAATAATACCATTATTACAAGTTGTACTACCTTCGTATCTAACGAAACTATTATCTTCTGTAATCTCTTTTATGAGGAACTTTGGAGTGGTTGGTGAGTGAGGGACACTAGTTTGTCCGTTAAATTTCCATCCATCTGTTAGATTACATGACGCAAAGATTTCATTACAAGTTATTCCATCTTTACTAAATCCAATAGTACAATCTACACTCGTGATAAGTGAAGAAACATTAGTGAATTCGTTGTTGATACACTTGGCTGTTTTATATTGTGCAGTGAATCCAGTTGGGAGAGTGTTAGTATTCTCAAGAGTTACTGGAGCATCATGCGCTACCTCACCAGTGATTATTTTATATCCATCTGGAGTAGCTGGAGTAGCTGAAGTACAAGCCAAAGTGAGTTCTGGTAATACACACACCGCACCTTCTT
>Ga0208148_1000690_pt1 | contig 12851 bp, 13 predicted proteins | sample DEB08_DNA_16_FD_184525 | JGI IMG/M metagenome (GOLD analysis project Ga0208148, IMG submission 184525) | Aqueous microbial communities from the Delaware River and Bay under freshwater to marine salinity gradient to study organic matter... | ecosystem: Environmental > Aquatic > Marine > Coastal ...
GTAGATGTTACGAACAACTTCGCGGTTGATTTCAGCAAGAATCTCAGTGCTAAGAATGTTAGCGAGTTCTGCTTCAGCATCAAGTCCGTGAACAGCCTTGAGGTCCTGTGCGAGTTCAACGGAGTACTCAGCCTTGAGGGCGCGAGTCTTCGCTTCAACTGCTACACGTTCGATGGAGAATGCCATCTGGTTGGGGTTTAGACCTTCAGCAACTGAGGTTGCGTGTCCAGTACCTACATCGTAAGTACCGTTGAGTGGGTCAGTAGTTTGGTCTGCGGAACCAGTACCACCACCAGAAAGTCCTTCGTTGCCAGTGACGGCTTCGTTGAAGAATGCTTCTCCGCCAGCCTGGGCTGTGTACTTCGCTCGCATAGCAAAGATAAGTCCAGTAGGACCAGTCATTGGTTGAACACCGCAGATGTCGTATGCCATTAGGTTAGGCATCGCACGGCGAACGAGCGAGATAAGTACAGGGTCAAATCCTCGGACGTTACCTGTCTGCTGAAAATGAGGGGAACCGCCACCGCCCATTGCGTTGGCTGGTGCTGCTTCTAGTAGTGCCTGCTCTTCGTTCTCTAGAAGAATAGTTGTTACGTTACGACGATAACTATCCTTAATAGTGGGAAGTTCAGGATGTTCAAGAACTGGCTGCCACTTCTTTTGAAGTTGTTCAGCGAGTAGTGCTTTATCTTCCATTTCGTTTCTCCTTGGGAAATTTAAATTTAAATTACTTTTTCAAGTAAAGGTTGGGTTTAGATTAATTACGCTTGTTTTCCGCTTCGTGGAACATCAGACAAACGACTGATGGAATTAACATAATCGTTAATCATTCCACCATAAACGGGGGCTTCTTCTGCAAGAGTGTTCTCTTCTGAGTCTTCAACAGTGTCATTGACAGGTGCGTTGAAGTAACTCTCTTTAAGAAGTCCTAGTTTTTCTGTGTACTGTTCAGTGCTATCGAACTCAAGTCCTTCTGCAAGACTAGCAAGTTTAGCAGTGTCAGTGTCGGTAAGGTCGCGGGTAGTTTCAGCGAAAACCTTAACGCATTCGAGGTCACCATTGTTCTTAGTAAGAGCAACATTGGCTTCGAGTTGTTCGTTAAGTTTGGCTTCAAGACTTTCAACCTTTTCATTTGCTTCTGCGAGTGCATCGAATGAATCTTCTGGAACTTCGATGTTGTGACTTTCGAAGAGAGTCTTCAAATCAGTAATGAACGATTCGGAGATTTCATTCTTGAGTCCGTGTTCGATTGCAATTTGGTTCTCTTCCATCCACTCCTTGATGACGTAGTTTAGATAGTCATCAAGTTTCTCGGATAGTTCAGTTGAGATACGTTCGGTTTCTTCTGCGAGAGCAACGTCGAATGACTCTTGAATCTCTGTACGAAGAACTTCTTCACGTTCGCTGAGTGCGGCACCAAAGATAGTTGTTGCCTTGTTGCGGAAGTCTTCCGATAGTTCTTCACCACCGAATAGAGCGTCCATTGCTTCAGCAGTTGCTTTAGCGGAAGAAGGCTTCATTGCAATTGTTGCAGCGTTCTTGGCGGCGTCTCCGTCACCTGCGGCTGGTTCAATTACTTTTGCTCCCTTATCACTTTCAGCATCTTGGTAGATATCGTTATCTTCAATGCTGTTGGTGTTAACGGATGGTGATGCTTCTGGCTTTTCGCCATCAGCGTCAACATTAGTTGCGCCCTTCTTCTTGGGCTTTACTTCTGCTTGGGTTTCATCGAGAGTTGCTTCACTCTCAAGAATGTTCTTTGCTACTTCTAGGATGTCTTTGTCGGACATAGGAAATCTCCTTTGACTGTTTAAAATGCTACTATATGTATATTTTTCAAAAATTAGACAAGAAATGTTTGAATACGATTAGTTTGGCTTCTTCGATATTTGTCTTATCTTTGGCTGATAATACAAACTCTTTGTATTTTTCAATAACTCTAGGTTGAAGAATACCATTCTCCCATACCCATTCCTTACCTTCCATAACGCCATTCACAAAGGCATCTGGTGCAGAAGGGTCTGCAACGATGTCAACAGCAGCCAACATAAAGTCCTCTTGGACTTCATTTACGCCATCATCGTTCTTCTTTAGAGAACCCATACCGCGTGAAGATACACCGAGTTGTGCGCCTTCATCGATAAGGTTTTTTACAATATTCCCATAGGGGGTATCTAAAATCTTTGCTTTTCCGATGACGTTATCGCCATCTTCTTTAAGTTCTGTGATAATATGTGAAACTCTTTCAAGGTTGAGAGTTGGTCCTTCGGGATGTCCGAGTTCTCCCATTGCTCTCTTTCCTTCAACTAGTTCTTTGGTATAACGAGAAACTTCCTTCATAAGAGTGTTCTTAGGATACATTCTGCCGTTTCGGTTCTTCTGCTCAGATTGCATAAAGATACCTTCAATGAAGTGACTTTTCTTGCCAGTTTCTTCATTTGATTCGACAATAACTTTTACGTCTTCGGTTGTCTCTGTTATGAGTCTCATATCATTCCTCGCTAGTTGTTGGTTCTGTTGTTTCGAAATCGACTACATCGATGCCAGAGGAAGAGTCAGGAGTTAAATCAACCACATCTGCGGTTACGTCAAATCCACCTTCAATTGAAGGAGCAGGTTCTTCACCTTTTGGTTTTCCAATACTCTTTGCAATTTCTACCTTCTTATCTGCCATTGCTTCAGCAGATTTCTTGTAAAGATTATCTTTGATACCGTCTCTTGCACCGTCTAGATTCTTCGAATTGATTTGGTCGATTACATCTTTGACTGTAATAGGTTCTGATTCACTGTATGGCATATTAAATTCCTTTAGTTTGTTCTTCTACGAATTTCATAACCTTGTTATGATTTTCTTTATTTATAATAAACGCCTCTCTGAACTTGCTCTTATTCGACTCATCTAAGTGGTCGTAAACAAGTTTAACTCTTTGAGCCGTTTTTTCATCAATATCAACTTTTGTTCCATCGATTAGTTTGTCAACAAACAAATCTAAATCGAATGACTCCTTGTATACCTTCTTAAGCATACCCCAGAGCCAGTGTTTATCATCTTCGAGTTCGTCATCCATACCAAATTCATCTGCAACTGCAAAAGCAGCCTCTGTACTATTGTCGAACTTTCTTTTATTTTTGTTGACCCACTTTTGAACTTCTGACTTATTATGAATATTTGCTTCTGCTAGAAGATTTTCAAAATCCTCATCAACACTTTCCATTTTGGTTGCCATTTTCTTAGCATATCGTCTTGCTTCACGTTTTGCGATTCTAGGACCTGGAAAGACTTCCCAACGCTTACCATCAACATAAACCACTACTGGTTTAGTTGCTCCAAGTCCAATCGACTTGATAGTAACTTCACTACCACCCACATCAAAGGAATCCAAATAGATTTCCTTATCTAATGTTGGGTCGAGTGCAATCTCGGGAGAGTCGGCAGTAGGTTCTGCTGGTGCGGCAGCAGGTGCCTTTTTTTCTGCTTCATTGATGAATTTTTTGAAGTTCTTAGCCATCAATAGTATTCCTCGCTATTACCTGTTGTGATTAGTCCTTTTTCTCTTTCATTCTGAATCTCATTGTCCATTTCCTTAATTTCTTCTTCAGATTGATGAAGGATATGCTTACGAATCCAATCGATAGAATAGTACTTACCGATGTGTTCATCCATAGAAGAAAGTAGGCTCATTCTCTCTGTGAGAATTTCGTTGTTCTTGAGTTCGGTAAAGTATGAATCTCTAGCAAAGTCGAATTGAACATCGTCCTTAATCTTTTGCCAGTCTTCTTCACTCATAATTCCTTTAAGAACCAGTTGTACTCTCATTGCTTGCATAAACAATTCGGAGAACTTCTGTCGCTGTTTCTCAATGAATTTGAAGAACTTAAGTTCATCACGATTGATTTCCGAAGAACGACCCATATTGAATCCGTTGTCAGATTCAAGTCGGCTAATTGGAACATTCAATGCACGATATAGTTTCTTCTTGAAGTATTCGACATCTTCCATCTCTCCGAGGTTTTCACCACCAGATAGGGTATCGATTTCTGTACCACGACCGCCTTCTCGACGAGGCAACCAGAAGTCTTCAAGCATTGACATATGCTTTTTGTCATCACGAATCTCACCAGTGTTTACATCGTAAACTAGTTTGTTTCGATAGCGATTCATAATATCACGAAGATATTGTTCTGCTTTATTCTTCGGAAGTGAACCAACATCGATGTAGAAGATGCGGCGCTCGGGGGCGCGAGAGATTCTGTAAATCACCACCGCATCTTCTATCATTCGAAGTTGATTAAGTGGTTTAATACACTTATGAAGATTTCCGTATACTCTTCTTTTGTCTACGTCGAACATTCCAGAGTGTACATAGATGATAGAGTCAGGATGAATCTTAATCCCCTCCTGAGCGCCATCTGCAAATCCAAGTCTGTCATCTCTTTCTTGTTCGGTATATACAAAGAATTCTTGTACATCCGTGATGACTTTAACGCCATCATCATTTGTTTCTTTATCAATTTTTCGAATCTTGCGAATTGAAGTAGAATCAATAGGACGAAGTTCTTTAATTCCTTGCTTCTCTTTCTTGTCATCGATTACGATATGGTAATAGGCTTTACCATCAATGTACCATTTACGGAACATTTCGTATCCTCGAACACTAAAGTGTAGCAGTTTTAGAATGTGTCCAAACTCGTCTTGCATCTTAGCCTTGACGGAATCTGGCAAATCAACGTGTTCCAAATCCATCTCTACTGTTTTCTTGATATCGTCTTGAACAATTGCTTCATTTACGATATCGTCAATTGCGGCGTCTACTTCAGCGTGAAGAGACATCTCTCTGTATTTCTTAATAAGTTCAATGTCGTTCTTAATGTTTCCATCAAAATCGACGTACTGACCAAAGAAATTACCAGATTCAATAGTAGTAGCACCATCATCAAAATCAGGTGGGACAAAAGAAACAGGCCGACGGATAGTTGATTCAAGACCAACCTTACCCGCGTCTTTCTTTCTCCCAATAGTAAATCCAAAAAAGTCAACTGGCATAATATATCCTTTTACTATTGTATGTTAGACTCAACCGTCTGTTGCAGGCGAAGTCCACCACTGGTATGACATTGTTACTGGGAATTCAGCAAGATTGTCGTTATTATCAAAAGCGACTTCGATTGCACCTATGGTCTTAGGCCAACATCCGACGAAGTTATAAGTTCTCTTACGATTTCCTTCTCTGTCTAACCAGTGAATTTTCCAGTCTTGAAAGAGAGGAGTGTTGATACTTCCAATTTCAGAAACATTATCGAAGTGATGTTGGAATGTTTGGTTCCACTGTTCGAACTTGTCTCTGAGATTGTGTTCTGCATCTTCAAGAATGGTTAGTTCCCAATCACCGAATGTTCTATCGCCTGGCATCTTGAACTGACGGCCACGCCAAGGAACTACGATTTCACCAATCTCTGAAGCAGGGATTGATGCTGATTTACACATAAACTTAAGAAGTCCACCATCGGCATTGTTTCCGATTGCACCTTCTACTTCAAAGAGGTTTCCTCTTGCTCCACCATTTTGAAGTGCTTGTGATTTGAATTCGTTTAACATCTGTGTTATCTCCTTTAGTAGTATTTAGGTGGGGCGAGCGAACCCACCCCACCAAATACCAAGATTTCTTTAATTACGCCCCTGCGACTTCAGAGAAGTCAACACCTGTTCGGACTGCTACGAAGTTGAGTTGAATGAAGTTGATTGAACGAGCAGGCTTGATGAAGATGTCTGCAACGAATTCGTTGCGGTCGATTACTTCACCAGTATTGTTAGTCTCGTCACATACAACACGGAAGTCGTAAATACCTCTTCGTCCCTGAACATCTCGTAGGAATGGTTCTACCATATTTACGAAGTTGGAACGGGTAAACTCATCGTTGAATTCGAAGAGTTGGTACTTAGCGGCAGTTGCAATTGCTTTCTCAAGGACGATGAAGAGTCGGCGCACGTTGATTCTATCAAACGCACTTGGCTTTCTCTGCATAGTCTTGTCCCCGAAGAGGATTGTACCCTCGCCTGGGAAGGCAACTACTGGGTTAAGGTTATTCTTATAGAGGTTATCTCTATGAGCCTTGCGTGGGTTGTAAGCAAGTTTTACGATGTTGCGAATCTGTCCACGGTTGAAACCTGCTGGAGAGAACCAAGCATCGTTGTCGTTTTCTGTTCTAGCACAGAGTCCTGCAACATCAGCGTTGAGTGGAACCCAACGATATACATCGTTGTATCGGTCGTACTGATACTTCCAACCACTGTCAAAGACACCGTATGAGGATGACTTGTTGAGTGTGTTGTTGTAGTAGTCCACTGCGGCTGCTTGTGCGGCGGATGCAGTCTTGTTTACGACATCTGTCTTTCTGGGTGAGAGGAATGCTAGGCAATCCTTACGAGCATCAACAAGGTCGATGAGTTGTCCAGCAAGAGTTGCTTCTGCTGGTCCACCAAGAATTAGGTTGACATCTACAGTTTCCGAGTCTTGGAATAGGTCATACCCGTTTGTGTAGTAATTTGCATTACTAAGAGCAGTACCATTGCTTCCTAGAGCAAGTGAACCGTAGAAGTTTCTTGCGAGTCGTTCGAATGTTCCACCTTCGTATGCACCTTCAGAAGCGACTGCGTTTTCAACATTGACGAATGTATCACCCCAGGCTCTACCTTGGCCACCTGCTGTAGTACCGTCTACAGTTACGAGTGCATCTGGGTGGTCACCCCACCAGATATACTTGGACTGTTCGTTGACAACAGTTACATAGTAGTTACCTTCACCGTCGAATCTCTTAGCATCTTTCGCTTTGGAAGCAGAGAAAGTCTCAAGGACTGTTCCTCTTGCACCACTGAAGAGTCCGTCTTCGTCGATAACTGCAATTTGAACTTCATCGTTTGCGGCACCATACTTGGCTGCATCGGTTGAAGTATCAGGAGTTGCAGAGAAGTTTCCTGCGTATGCCCATTTGACAGTTGCTGTTAGACCAGTACCTGCGTCAGCAGCAACAATATCAGGAGTAACAGTGATGTGGGTGTAGTTGTATGTTTCTTGTGTGGTTCCGTTTTTGCTTCCAATGGTAGGCGAAGTGTCTCCAGTAAATCCAGTTACGGTATAGTCTGTACCACTTCCAAGTTCGATGAGGTCACCGACTGCGACTTCACCTTTACCTGCCCAGATGGCGCTGACATTGATTGCGTTAGTCGCACTTCCTACGCCAACGTGGGCAGCACCAGCGGATACACCGTTTGCGCCACCGTAAACAAGTGCAGGGTGGTCAGATACGGAAACCTGAAGTGAGTTACCAAGAACTCCTGGCCACTTTGCTACCCAGTGTCCAATACCAGTCGCAGAAATACCTGTGGAGTCCATTCCTGGCAAGGTTGCACCAGCGACAGTTCCGTCATAATCGTCTTGATTGAGGATTAGATATTCGGCGTTAAGTGATGTACCTTCAACAGAATCGCCTCTACCAAGTAGTGGAACAGCAGTCGCGTTTCGTGCGTCTGTGTCTACTTTACGAACTACCTGAAGTGCATTGGTGTATCCGAGGAAGTTGGCGGCAGTCCACCAGTATTCTGCATTGTCGTTATTTGGCTTACCGAAGTTCGCTACTAGATTGTTTTCGCTATCAACGAGGACTCGTTCTTCACAAGGTCCCCACTGGAAATTACCTGCAATACCACCAATTGTTGTTGCTACAGCAGGAACAATATTGGTAAGGTCTTTCTCGGTAACATTCACGCCTGGGCTGATTTGAAATGGCATTGAATCTCTCCTTTATTTTTATTAAAATACTAAGCAAGTTTGCTTTTTAGTGGTTTTTCTTCATCTTATGTATAATTTTGACAGATTACAAAGTCCATCCGTCCTCATTGTCCTCGACTATCCAGAGTTGTCCATCATCATCCACATATGAAGTAGGTTCTGAAGAAACACCATCATCTATAAACCCAAAAGGAGTCATATCATCTTCAATTTGTTTCATCTTATCCTCATAGAGGTCCTTACGAATATCTAGGTTTGTTAATTCTTTGAAATATGATTGGGTAGTCAACCAACCAAACAGAACTAAGGTCATCACTAAGTCATCGTGGTGTCCAGTTTCAGCCTGATATGATTTCTTCTTCGAAATGAAGGAAACGAATTCTTTAATTGTGTCAAAATCTTCAACAATTAATTTATTCTCTTCCACCATACTCTTTAGGAGAGAGCATCCAATTCTCTTCACTGCTTCTGTGGTACGAATACCGTACTGACTTTGACCAGAACCAAATCCACCATCTAGGGTTTGTCCTTTTCTGCCACGAACCGTAGTGACCAGAAGACCATCATATTCCATTTCGCTGTGAAGAATGTCCGCAACCTGACCACCAATGTCATTTAGTTCTACTAGAATGTGGCAGTTATTATATTGTCTTGCAGCCGAATAGATAGCGTTCGGATAGACAAGTGGAGACATCATATTGTTTCGAAACTTTGCTACCAGTCTATACGGCATTTCTGTAATGTCCACAATTGTAAATGCGTGATAATCTAATCCTTGTCCACGGGAAACATCTACACACATTACATAAGTATGGTCTTCCTCTGGTTCGACCAACACATCAAATCCCTCATCGTTTGAAAATACTGGCTCATTGTATGATAACTCCTTGAGTTTTTTCGACTCAATGAGAGTATTGACACTACCAACAAAGTCACATTCAAATTCTGTTCGGAATTGTTGTTCGGAGGTGTTCGCAATGGTTTCTTCTTTCCACTTCTCATCACGACCTGGAATCTGACTCCAGTGAACCTCAATAGGCACATACGAACTTCTGCCATTTATTGCATTGTTCCAGAACTTATAGAATAGGTTCATACCGTGTGGTGTTGAAACCATCAAAACTTTTGTTGTTTCACCAGAAGTGATTGTTGGATATACCGAACTGAAGAATTCATCTGCCACTTCGTGGGGAACGAACGCAAATTCGTCAAGGAAAATTAGGTTGAAAGAACTACCACGAATTGCACTTGAGGAAGTCGCGGAAGCAAGAATTCTTGAACCGTTTTCGAGTTCGATTGTTCCTTTATTCCACTGCTCTACACCCTGCTGAAGCCACTTTGGAAGATGTTCATATGCTAACTTCAGACGGTAGAGAAGTTCCCGTGCAGTTGCTTGCTTGTTGGCAAGAATGGCTACACTTACTTCAGGATTGAAAAGAACGTAATGCAAAAGATAAGCAATCGTTGTCGTGGATTTGCCAGACTGACGAGGCAGTTTACATATTACGAAACGATTATCGTGAATCTTAGTTACGATGTCTTCTTGAAAATCATATAGTTCGAAGGGAATAAGACCTCTATCGAGGTGAACAATCTGTACATATTTCTTGATGAAGTAGATGGGGTCTTGACCACATCGTAAATATTCAGCCACCTGTTCTTTGGTAAACTCAACATCTACACCCTTTGCTTTTAGATTTGGGTTGCCTAGATAATGTTCATTTTGACTCATTGTTTTCAATCCATACTTCTTTACCAACGACTGGAGAACTCAAACCACCTTTGGGTTTTCCAAGCATCACTGGACACCAATCACCACCAAAATGTCCCTTTGCTTTCATATCTGCTAACCACTCTTCGCCAAAGTTTTCGATTAAGAACTTATCTCTTGCTTCGCTGTGGCTGTTGTGATATTTTGTACTCTGATAACATATAGGGTCGAAGTCAGTCATTTTTTGCTTCATATTCTACATCAATAATGTCTTGTTTTTCTTGTTCTTCGATTTCACCTTCAATCATTTCTTGCTTCTGTTGCTTAAGAAGTTTCTGAAGTTCTTGCGTCGAACCAACGAACAAGGAATTGTTTGTAATATTGTTTGCTTTTTGTCCACCATCTTCTTTTCGAATTTGCTTCATCTTATTGTGCATTTCGAGAAGGTCTTTGTTAACATCAGCAACATTCTTAATCATCTGTGCGGCAACTTCATATGCTCTTGGTGATTCTGTTTCAGATGCGACAGTAAGAATACCGTCAATTGCAGTATTACCAGTGTCTATAATTTCTTTGAGGTTCTTTCTTACAAGATTATAGTCACGTTTTAGTTTATCTTCTTCTGTGGTGGGAATCATAATTGGACTTCCACCAGCACTTTGACCATCGTGTTCATCTTCTATGTTTTCCAAGTCCAAAGCATCAGTCAATTTATCATCAATATTTTGTTTATCATCTGCCTTCACTAATTATATCTCCGTAAATATCTATGTCACCCGTACCGCTCCCCCAAACTCTTAGCGTAGTGTTTGCGGCATAATCTGAAACATCAGAAGAAGCACCAGAAGGTCCTGTTACACCAATGTCTATCATAGATGCTGCCGCGGATGTAGTACCCGCAGGAACACCACCCTCGAAGAGAGTTGCCATAACTCTCTTGATTCTTTCGCTGGTGGAAATCTTTCCATACACATAGGACTTGGCGGTAAAGGTAAGAGTCCAAGTAAGACTTCTTCGTGTGTCGTAATCACCTTCCCAGTCTTCTTCACTATCAACAGAATTCAAAATTAAAGGAATGTCCATTCTTGAATGCATTGTTGTGGGATTGATAGTGACTGTAAATTCTGGAGTGAAGTACGGAAGAATTTGCTCAATGATTTGTAGACCATCAGCCATATGTTTTGTCATAATATAAAGATTGAAGTTTACCGAGTAGGGAACTTCAGCATATGTGGTGTCCATCTGCTCGTCACTGCCAGACTTTTGCTTGGAAAGTTTTTGCATTGTGTTTCTTTTTCGAGAGGTATCGTATTCGATATTCTCAATTTCGAAACTCATACGAGGAAGGGTCATTTGAACAACAACACCGTCTTCGTTTGTAATTGAACCACCCTCATCAAGGCGACGAAGATATTTCTCTTTGTTTCCGTATGCAAGAGGAATTCGCATTGATTCTTTTTCTGAGCCGTCTGATAGATATCTCTTCACATAGATGTTATTGAAGAGAGAACCAAATGCAATTACTAGATTTCGTAGGGAATCGTTTTTGAAATGTGTAAACATTAGTATCCACCCTCACTAAACGGGTCGATGTCTGTGAAGTCAAACACATCATCGGCTTCTCTTTGTAGACTGTCTGATTCATCGAATGGGTCAGTAGTGGTATTCGGTATAATGTTAGTTGTATTGTCCTGAGTAGCACCCATCGAACCAGTTACACCAGAATCAGCACCTGTGATTACATCACTCGCAGTGATAGTTCCAATTATGTTATGAACACCAAGAACCTTTGTGGTTCCTGACCAATCAACAACATTTGCTGAGTAGTTGCTGGCGGTAATTGGTTCACCAACAAGGAAGTTGCCACTATTTGCAGTGAGAGTTAGATTGACCTGTACTGCTTGGTTGTCACTTTCGACAGTATCAACATCTGACCAACCAGTTTCGATGTCTTCTTGACTGTACTGGAAGAGTTCACAGGACAGTTTGTATGTGTATAGTTTTCCGAGTTGATAGAATGGGTTTTCGTGTTCGACAAATTTAATTTCAAACAGACCATTTGAAAGAGGAAAGTAAATTAAGTCTCCTTCTTTCGGTCGAGTCATTGCAAGTTCTTGTTCAAATCGTTTCTTTGAAACAACCAAAGACATACTGTCTTTAATCTCAAGACCAAACTTAGAAATGAAATCACCATCTCCTTCGAATCCATCTACAGACTCAATGAACATTTCAATTTCTGTTCCACTTTCAAACTTAGAGATAGTATCTTCGCCAAACAACTCGTCTTTGTTTACGAGTGTTCTGGGAATGTATACCATATCCTGACCGTGAATCTTAATAGTTTCAATGGTCAGGTCTTCAACAACTTGCTGTTCGTTGCTAGTGTGTTTGAAAAATGAATTCTTTGCCATTTATTATCCTACTATGAAGCCAGGTGGCTCTTCAAACTTTACTTGCATCTCTTCTTCAATTCGCTGAACGTGTTCATTCGCTTGGTCAAAAATCTGCTGTCCGTTGAAGGAAACTCCGCCTGGAAGAACAATGTCTTGGAACTTAGAAAGGTTTGAACCCCACTGTCTTTTAAAGAGAGCGGTGACGTATTCTTTGAGAAGTCTGTCTTGATATACTTTACCAAATAGTTCTGGGTCGATTGTTGCCCAACCTTCAAGAACAAGAAAGTCACCGACCTCAACTTCTTTTGACCAGTCCATATCAATGTAGAGTTTCATAGTGCTTCGATTGAACCGATATGATTTGGCAGGGTCAAGCATCTGTTGAACAAGTGCCATATTTTGTCTAATCATTGCATAGTTTGTCATCGTCCCTGCGCCACCGTGCCATCCATACCAATCGTTAAGTGCAATTTGATATTGCAAGTCAAACATATTTGCACCAAGAGTCGAAAATTGCATCACGTTGGTAATGCTCAAAACCGAATCATCAATACCAGAAATATCTAGATAACTATTGTCGATATCGTCTTGTGTGATTGCGTGTGGGAGATAAAGTTTCTCTGCACCATCGTAGTGATAGTCTGCAAAAAACTGTAAGGCATCATCAATTCTATCCTCTAACTGAGAATCATCCACATTAATATCAATGACAGGCGCACCTAGTCTACGAAGTGCGTGGTCTTTAAGTTGTTGTCTTGTGGTGGGTAGAGCCATTCTTGAATATCTCCTTTTCTTCTATATGTATAATAAAGAATCAGGAGTCACGCAATAACAGCCACATCTTCATAATCTTTGAGCAGATATGAGATGGTTTCAAGTCCTTTTACTGAAATCGATACTGATTCGCCTAACTCAGCAATATCCATTTGATTCCAAGTTATGATAATTTCATACTGAAGG
>Ga0208148_1000694_pt1 | contig 12824 bp, 19 predicted proteins | sample DEB08_DNA_16_FD_184525 | JGI IMG/M metagenome (GOLD analysis project Ga0208148, IMG submission 184525) | Aqueous microbial communities from the Delaware River and Bay under freshwater to marine salinity gradient to study organic matter... | ecosystem: Environmental > Aquatic > Marine > Coastal ...
TCCTTTCCTCTCGTATCTGCTTTATCCTAGCACGAGCCTCTAGGTTTGTCTTAGCTATAGTCCTTAACTCACCCTGAGTAGCTTTTCTTTTATTGTCTATAGATGCTTTTACCTTATTATTGGAGGCTATAAATAGTCCATTCTTCTCTACTATACCCTTGACCTCTTCACCAAGCTTACCAGTAGACCTGTTGGTTTCGTTTACTGCATCATTTAATTCGGTTAAGGATTTAGCTGCGCCTGCCCCCCCTAAATCATCAATTTTAGAGGCAATTTTAAACTTAATATTATAAATTAAATCGGGCATATTTATTTTTCTTTAGGTCTATGGTAGGCCTCACGAGCCATCATAGCTTGTGTTATATCCTCTATTGAACAATTGGCTTCAAGTTCCTTTGCTCGCAGTGGATCAAAGTCGGCAAGAACGTAACAGTAATAAACGTACGCTCCGCCAACTTCAATCACTAGGTCATTAGGTGCGAGCAGGTCTAATGACTCTAAGCTACTCCGACTCCATCTATAGGTACTTGACGCCTGTTCGTAAAAAAATCCCACGCTTCCTCAAGCGTCCCCAACTCTAGTTCGTCAGATTTCCATACCTTACTATCTATAGGAGCCTCTAGTTTCATGGAGTGTTCTGCGGTAAACTTACAGTACTCAGCACGAAACTCTTCATCCAACTTCCAATCATTTATAGCCTGAAGGTCTTCCACGCTATAATCGTCAATGGTTGTATCGTCATTAATTAACTTCTTATAGGTCTTAGGATGTTTTGCCTTGTACCAATTAAGAAGCATTTGTCTTCTTTCTTCTACTATCTTATCAAAACGAATAGGGGTCGGTTTGACTTCAAACGCAACCCCCATAAATTCGCCCTGAACTTTTGTTATACGTCCCATAAATTGCTCGCTTTATTTTAGGGTTTATGTGTTAAATTCTTGAAAGTTATAATCTGATGTTGTTGCTGTTCCAGATGTTATCTGTAACGATGGTTTTTTGATTTTTATATCTGACTCTCCTTTTATATTAAAGGCTACCTCAACATGATGGGTGGCAGCTGGAAGAGTCAGTGTCGCTAACTTAACACCAGTGCTAGTAAGATTCACTGATGAAGCAACCCCAACTGTTGAACCACTAGAATTTTTTGCGGTCAATGTCATTGTTGGAATTGGATCAACATCTGTAGTATCCGTTACCTCTACAAAGGCAGTTAGTTGCTTACCTTCAAATGGGAAGTATACCTTGTGAGTAAAGGTTGCTGTAGCTGATGTAGCCGCTTCATTTTTTAACCTTTGTTTTTCATTACCTGAATTGAAAGTAGATGTACTCGTCAAGGTAGTTCCTGCGACAGTCCAGTTAGCTGCCCTTGATGGTGATCCTACACCTAACCACTTGTACAATGAAAACCCATTCTTAGTATAGGACATAGAGGCTGAGTGTTCCCCAGTTGTGCTATTGTATCCCCCAATAGATTCCCTAGGGCTGTTGAACCTGAAAGAAAGGTTATCCTCAAATCCCTCTGCCTTTGTCAAGGTTCCTTCAGCCTGAAGTATTAATCCATCCACGCTAAATCCTGTAAACACAAGATTAGTCTGATTGTCGACCCATGTCTTTAATTGAGTGGCTGTAGAACTATCATATAAACCAGTCAGAGTTATATTGAATACTTTGCTTGTTATAATCTCTCTGTTGTTTTCTATGATAGCCGTATTTGCCTCAATAGATATTACTTGCCTTGATGCCTCAGCAGCACCTTCCTGAACCACAGAAAACGTTTTAGTTTCACTAAGTGCAGAAGTATTGACAAGTGCTAACTTGTTTAATTGTGCTGGCATGATAAAATATATTATGGGGTTGATACAACGATAGCTGCTTCACTATCTACGTCAGATGCTTGTGCTATTAGTACGGTTTCTAGTCTTCCGTTCTCAAAAGACCTGTGACCCATGATATAAGTAGTAGCGGTAGTTAAACTATGAGTTCCAGTTGTACCAACTAATCGTAGCTTACCCTCAGTTGGAGTCGTGCCATTCTTTGATACAAATGCACTAGCTAGTATATCAGTGCTTCCACCATCTTGGTTAGTGTTTGTTGACCTAACAACTATTCTTCCAGTAAATGACTCGAAGATTTCTCTGTTGTTTTGAACATTAACAGTATCTGGCTCTAAGGTTGGCTCAGCGCCCTCGACTGTTATATTGCTTACCGTAAATTGAGTAGCACCAGAAGAGTTTAATACTTCTGCCTTGTTAAATATTAGTTTTGCCATTTTTTTATGTTTGTTTTAGGATATTTTAATTATACTTTGAAAATTCACATTTGTTGACAGAAACCCATTATCTTCGTCTATTGAGTCCACACCAGTCAATTGTATCGTGTACACATCAGATGTTATAGTTGTTGCCACTGTCGTATCTGCCCAGTCAATAAGTTGGTCTGTAAGTTCTAGCATTCTATCATAAGAAGTATCTTTTCCACTATGTGTGTTCGCCTGTTCTATATAAACTATAGCTTCAAAGTTTTGTGTTAGTTCTAAAGGCTTGTCAGCTTGCACTAAAACATCTGTTGACCCACCTAATAACTTAAACACAACAACTTCAGTTATAATATCTCCACGCCTCCTAATATCTAGATTACTACCACTAAATTTCAATACCTTTTCTGCGGTAGGTCTACTATCTGATGATGAGTAACTACTAAAGCTTGTTATGTACCCACTAAGTATTGCGTTTCTATCCATTATCCTACAGTTAAAGACCCTTTAGATGTGTTGCCTATATTTATAAATAAATCAGCCTTTATAGTCCTTGGCTCACTTAATAACTCAAGAATAATATCTTTTACGTCATCTATATTACCCTGCTGTTCAGTTGATCCTGAATCCTCCTCGATAGGAAACTGCCTTCTTTGTGGTACACGATTACCCTCTTCATGGTCCCTCATGTAGCCACCTACACGTGCGCTATTATACCCAAAACTAACACCTCTTTTTTTAGTTTGGTACATAAAATCTTCTTCAGCAGTACCAGTATATAAAAAATCGGGTATAGGTTTTCGCCCTATGTTTTCTTTATAGTCAGCATAACTATCAACTAAACCAAACCTTCTGTTGCCATCAGGCTCTAAGGCTTGCTGATTCATTCGATTAATAGAGAACTCATATTCTCTACCTACCTCATTCATTGACTCCTTGAACTTATTAGAGTTTAATTGAGACCTAACATCCTTTAATATAATGGAAGATAGTTTCATTAGTATAAACTCATGAATCTTACTCTAGGGGTTGTCTTAGGTTTAGACAATAAACCACTAAGCCTTCTAAGATTGGCTGTAAGATATTGGTTGTACATGGCGTAATACTTTCTAGCTTTTTCATAAGAGTAGCTGTCTCTATGTGTAGCGTCTTGGGCAAACCATAACTCAAGAAATTTAAAACTCAACAAATCAATAAGAAGTTCTTCAGAATCTGCGGCATGAATAGCATCTAACAACGCAGTCTCTGTAGCATAGGTAGAGTCATTTATGTATTCACGCAAATTATCAAGAATATCCGTTTTAAGGAGTTTAATTGCCTTAGCTAGTATTAGATTGTCCTTTTCTGATAGGTTCAACGCTGTAGTGCCAGCAGTCACGTTTATACCCTTGAAGGTAAGTTCCTCTAGTGCGTCAATGTTATTTCTAGTAAGGGTAAGACTGCTAAACGCCATTATTTTTCACCTTTGATTCTTTTCCATTCATAATACCATTTCATAGTCATGTAACCAAGAGTTACTAAACCTACAAGTATAGAGATTACTGTAGATACTTGTTGCAGGGTGATGCTCGAAACTAAACCGAACATACCGATCATTGCTTTTGAGTCCATTATGTCTTCTAGGCTAATCATAATAAAAAGAGAGCCGCACAATGCGACTCTCCTTTAAAATTAGGCCTTAGCTACGTTACCTCGAATATAACGTCCACCTAGGTCTGGTCTGAATACTTTCGCTCCGTAAAGAACTTCAATAAGTACGTCAGCACCTGACTTGGTTTCTTCTATAGTCAAAGTGTAGTTTACGTTGTTCATTGGCTCAAAACCAGCAGCTCTACGAACACCAGAACCTGAACCGCTATCTACTGAAGGCATAACCGCAGTAACTAGGGCAAGTGCAGATGGGTCATAGAAGAACTGCTCACGACCAGTGTCACCTGAAGCAATATCAACTGGGTTGATAGTAGCGTTGTTGGCGAGCGCTTTTCGTAATGGCTCTTTAATGGTTAATACAGTACCAGTTTGGCTTTCTACAGTGTAGAAGTCATCAGTGCCTTTAGCAGAACCAAAAGTAACGATGTCACCCTCAGCTAAAGATACAGTTGCTGCACCACCACTACCGTTGTCGATAGTTAATGCAGTTTGACCAATAGCCTCTGTGGCTGCAAGAACAGCGTCAGTTACTGTAGCTGGTGTGTGGCTAGAACCTTCGTTGTCTACGAAGAAGTCAAAACCATACGCACGAGCCATAGATCCGCCTAACTGAATGTCAGCAGAACCACGTTGGTCAGCTTGTTGGAAGATGTTCAAAGTAGTAAGGTCTTTCTCTACAAATGGGTCAATAACCATCATTAGGTTATCAGTAGTGAACTTACGAGAAGCCATGATTTTTCTAGCTTCTGCAAGGTCATCAGCATCCATTACAGTAGAGTCAGTATTGTTGTCAGCGAAGGCTACTTCAAAAGCCTTACGAGCCTCAACTTTCACGTCACTATTGATTTGGTCAATAAGTTGGTGTAGTCTTGGTACGAAATGCTGTTGTACTAAGTCAGGAAGTGCAAACTTTTGGTCAGCTTTGTCGATGCTGAATCCAGCATAGTAGTGCTTGTTGATTACTAACTGCTCTTCACTAGCATTAGGGGTTCCTAAGCTATAGCTTCCTGAGTATGCACTAGGAGCGCCAGTAGGCTTTACTGCACGAGTTATACTTACAGTCTTGTTACGTGCTGCAACTAGACCTTCAATGGATGCGCCAGCTACGTTAGTAACGGCTTTTGATACCATTGGTCGGTTTGGATATTGGTTAGCTAATGCAACCTCAACAAACGCCTCTGGTTCGTAAATGGAAAAATTACTATTAATTGCCATGTCTCTATAAAAGTTAAATTAAATGTTTGATTATATTTAGCTTTTGGGTCGCTATGACCAGAACATGACAATTAAGGTTTTGCCTAACCATAATAAGGTGGTTTCTATGCTTGTTCAGCCCAACCGCCAGCTTGCTTCATGGTTGCATAAAGCTTTTCTGCCTTTGATCGGTCCTCTGGGCTAGACGAGCGCACAAGTTGTTGAAACTCTGCTCTACTAGGCCTTTCACTAGACGGAGTTCCACCAGTCGCTCCACCTACGCCCGATTTCTTGGGCTTTGCAAATTGTTTAGCAAACTCTACGAGTGAGTTTCCTACTGATTTTCTATTGCCTTGAACATCTAAGTCAGGTACGCCATTTCGTGTGGCATAAAACTGACCGTTGCTCTCCTCAATCTCGTATTCGTTGTAGAACAGTTGTTCTATGTAATCTGTTTTGAGCGTCAACTCACTGTCTTGCTGCAAGGAACTAAACGCTGACTTAAATTCGGAACCTATACGGCTCTCCATTTGGGTTATCGCTAGTTGCTCTTTTGCGGCTTCTGCTTCTTGTTGGTACTGTTGCAACAATTCTCGCAACTGGTCTGCCTCGCCCTTATCCTCTTGCACAGGTTGCATTTTATTTGACAATAAAGAGAACGCATCATCGAGAGTATTGACATCATTACCTAAGATTTCAGAAAATTTGTTAATCATATCACGTTCGACTTTGCCCTTACCTTCATTGTAAGCGCCCCTAAAGAACTTGTCTTTATCGAACTCTGGTTGCTGTGTTTGAGAAGTGGTCTCTTCTGTTGTTGACTCAGGAGCGTCAACAGGCTCTATGTTTTCTTCACTCATAATGGTTATAAGTTAATTATTGCTCACTGTTTGATTCAATACCAAGTTGAACTTGTCTTGCAAGTTCTTCCTGAGGTAATATATCTAATAAATTACGTAAATCCGCAGAACTTTTCGGCATACCATATTCCTTGAAGTAATTGGTAACTTCCTCAATGTCCTCTTGGGGCATAGAGCGCTTGCGCATGTATTCTGCTGTCAACTTAACAAGTAATGGTAGAGGCATTGCTTTGTACTGCATACCCTCTGTAATATCTGAAAATATTTCGTCCGCACTAGACAAGTCATAGTGCTTGCTGTAGGTAACAATATAGTTTTCAAAGTCCTCGTCACGAACCTTTGCCATTCTTCTAAGTACTTGATTTTCAATCATCTCCATATCCATAGCCGTAGACGCTAATAACCCTTGCTCGTCTACATTATCAAACCGCTTGGCTGCTCCAGATACGTTACTCTTAACAAGGGACTTGTCACGAACCATAGCCATAGAAAATATCAATGACATCAGGTCACCAAATATAACATCCCTGAGGTGTTGCAAGCCCTGCATATCGGCTTGGTACAACATATTGTTTGGTATCGTTTGGTCATCAGGTATGATGATTGCCATACCCACACCCTCTTTAATTGTGCGTGAATCGTACTGCTCATCATCAGCGACACCTGCTAAACTGCGAACTATTGAGTCTGTAAGAACAGGTATAGGGTGACCGAACAGTTCTGATCCTTTCTTTAGGTCATAGAACAATTCAGATGAAGCAAGGTACATACCTTTCAAGGAGTATCTTCTAGGTTTGCCAACTACAAAAGAACTGTTAGCGTCCGTTTGACCCTTTAACAGGGTAGCTGGAACCTCACCAAATGGGTTGTCTATTTCTAGCACCTTTTGCTTCATATTATTTTCTTGGGTATATACGCAGATATACTCAGGTGTATAGGCTGTCCATTTAAACTTCTTTATGTTCTGAACGTCATAATACATCTGACGAGTAACCAAAAGCGTCAATACGCCCTGCTTCACTTGGAAGTTAAATATCTCATGGGGGCGCAAAACAAAGTTATAAGGAACTACGTTACCACTATCATCAAGGACTGGCTCACCTTCGTTATCCATCATCAGGTCGGTAACTACCGCCCCAAATCCTAACACCTCCTTCACGAACATTACCTTGTCACGATAGAACTCAGTAATGGAACAACCTGCGTCATCAAAGTTCCCTGACTTATACTTCCAAAAGTCTTTGTTTTCAGGGAACATTCTGTTGACGTTGTTTTCGTCATATATCCTCTGTTGAGCAGCAAAAAACTTCTGCTCCAAAGGGAATAACTTCATTCTCTTCAGTCTTTCTCTATATTCGTCATCAGACTCAATGGTGGACTGCTCTATGATGTAGGACTTATCAGAAAATACTGTACTAGATATGGCTGTGTATTCATCGTATTCAGCCTGAAACCAACTATTCATAATTTTAGCACGATCAAGAACCACGCTATAATATGGGTGCCTAGTCTCTTTCATCACTATGTCTTCAGCGACATCTTTGGGTACAGAGTAAATTTTAGATAAATCAATCATCTTTTAGAGAATTGTAGGGCTATAGCAACCGCCTGTTGCCTGTCGTAACCCTCGTTAATAAGTTTTCTTACGTTTTCAGAAATGACCTTTTTAGATATACCCTTTTTGAGTGGCATACTACTTCAGTAAATCCATTAATACATTCACTAATGTACCCGACCCTAAGCCAGCGCCAGTAGCCCAAGCTACTATTTTTTGCTTGAACTTTACAAGTTCTTCAATTTGTTTCTCGTTATTCTCAACTTTATAGACGAGACCTTCCTTATTAAATTCGTTACCTAACAATGCTTCTTTCATATCCTGAATATCTTTAGTTATCAATTCTATAACGGAATGTAACTGTTTTACTTCAAACTTCAAGTCTTTATTAAGCTGCTCTTGCGATATAGCCATTATTTAGTTACCATTTTTTACACGACCAATATCTTGCCGTAAATTTATCTTTAGCTGTGGAACAACGATGTCTCGCTCTAAAAGACTTTCTACGAGCTGGCTCATTCTTACGTATGGGCATATTGGGATCACCATAATGGATAACCTTAACTTGGTTACCTTTCTTTGCTAAAACTACAAATTTCTTGGCGTCCCTCCAACTGTTGCGTGGCTTGTTAAACCCAGCATACGTATGACCCCTGTATTCAATGCGACCACCGCTAAGTCTTTTAACATCTTTCATGGCGACAAAATAGTTACTATTTATGTTTTGATTCAATACTAAATTAAAGTATTGATTTGTAATGATATTTTTTTTTACTTTTTACCTATGGCAGAAAACGAACCATCAAAACCAGCTCTATACAGTCGAGTTAAGTCTGAGGCTAAACGTAAGTTTAAGATATTTCCTAGCGCCTACGCTTCTGCATGGATTGTGAAGGAATACAAAAAACGAGGTGGCACGTATACAGGTACAAAGTCCTCCAAGAGAGGTGTTGCACGATGGATGCGAGAAAAATGGACTACCCAAGACGGATCACCTTGTGGGTCAGCTAAGTTCAAGGGCGTAAAAAAATGTCGACCTACCATACGTATTAGCAAAGAAACACCTGTTACATGGAAAGAACTCAAGGCAAAAGGCAAGGCTTCTGAGGCTGTACGTGAGAAAAAACGTGTAGGAATGGGTAAACGTGCTAAAGCCATCAAAAGAGACTAGCGCAACACGTACATTGGGGTATTACTACCCTTTTCGCTACGCCAAATAGCATAATCTGTCGCATCTGACATGTGTCCCCTGTCTCCATTGTCTATTTTTAGCCCTTTATCGTTCACAATAGAGTACATATAGTCTTTTACAACGTATTCGCACCTCGTATTGACCAATAAACGCCTTTCACCATTGAGTCCAGCGTAAATTACGTTGTTTACCTTGTCCACACGCACTTTTCTTCGTGGATTTTGGATGTCCAGCTCGTTTTTATACGATATTTTATTAGCATCGAACACTTCTCGCACGTAGTCCCAATCATTTTTGCCTACACGACCATAATTACCACTTTTTTGGTTAGATGTGTTGTCCCCAGCCAATAAAACCTTTGAAATACCCCATTTATTCAATAATTCTACTGCTTTTAGGGCTTGCTCAGTGGTCAGCGCCTCTTTGGAGAAGATTTCATCGAAAATAATGTACTGCTTAAGCCCATTACGAGCCTTTTTAACTTGGAGCAAAGCCCAACAATGAGGAGACCTGTTGAAATCAGCGCAAAGCCAGACAGGACTGCTGCTATCGTAATCGAGAGCCGTAAGATTGCCATCAGGGTAGTGATTATATCCATCAAAATGTTTGTATGCCTTCTTCGTAGGATCATCTGTTTCCTCGCTCATTTCGTACCCCAACTTATACGACAGAAAGTCCATCGCCTCTTCTTGGAGTAGCCGTTGTTTACTGTGATTGGTTTCCCACAGGGGTATATCCCATGTCTTGTCGGGTTCTCTCATGTGAAAAGTATAGATTTAACCGCACTTTCTGCGTCAACAAAAAAGATGGGGACACCCATTTCGGCACCCTCCTCTACTATAGATAATGCACCTGATCGGTGCTCGTGTAATGTTTTAAGGTCGTAAGTGAGTATGCCCCATCTGTTCTTTATACAATCATCAAGTAAAGGGTTTAGCTTTTTAGAGTAAGAACCAGTCTGAATTATTTCCCAACACTGCTTTATTACTTTAGCATCAATCATTTCTATAAAGGATTTTATATCGTCCTTCATAGTATCTACTTCAGACTGCTCAATATCTGTGCTAAATCTAGCGTATATGACTACTTTAGGTTGTTCCATTCTTCTACCTTGTATCCAGTCTTGTCTTCCTTTACCGATATTTGGAGTACGTTAAAGATGCCCGACTTCATCAGCCGACTATTAGCATCATTTGGATGATAAGGCGTACACACACTTAAAACAATACCTTTATCGTGAACCCTTTTAATCCATGTGTTAGATACCTTGTTCCAGACGGTTTCCCTACGAGCCGTAGATATTCTGTCTTCATCATTGCACACATCATCAAGAATAAGCACACCAGCTCGCTGTCCTGTCGTTTGCGTGAGTACCGCATACGCTTCATAAGTGGGGTTACCAGTACGGTTACGACTCTTTACAATGATACGTTGTGTTGATCCTGTATCTGTCCTATCAAATTCAACAGGGCTAAAATTATGCTCCCTGCACCAGTAGCGGTACATATCACTGATAAACAACGCACGTAGCGATAATATCCTCTTAGCAGAGATACCCCCATCAGCAGAAACAATCAACGTTTCTAGTTCGTGTTTACGAGTAGTCATATAAGCCGACAACCCAATAGGGACTTGTTGAGACTTACCAGTGTTGTAGGGCGCTCTAATTAAGCCATTCAGACGAGCGTTCTTAGACAAGGCTTCTTGTTGCCAGTCATAAATACCCTGTTGCATAGCGAGGTGTATCTGGGCTTGGGTCACTTTACGACCATCTTGATCGGCTAAACAGTTCTCAATAAATGAGTTCCTGAGGTCTAACGAGTCAGGGGGTGGGTCGTGTCCAACCACATTAACCAATAAATCAGACCAATTAGCTTTTTGGGGCATACGTTATCTTACAAAATTTACATTGCTTCTCACACTTCTTGTTACCAGAAACAACACCCAAACACTTAAAAGGTTCTTTCTTTCTCCAAAGCCTAGCAAAGAAGTTCAGGTTAAACTTCATAGGTATATTCCTTCTCCTTGAGTTCCATCAAGTCCTCCTTCGGTATATACACGAAAATGTCCTTCCTATTGTTCCTGCCCATTAGCGTGTAAGAAATGTTACTGAACCCATATTTCTTATGTAGACTGTTCCCTCGTAACACACCTTTCTTATTGTTTATTTTGGGAATCATCTTTTTCTGTACGTACTTATACAACGCCTTATTGTCCACGACTACAAACTCCCCCTGAAACTGAAAGGCTATCTTGTCCGCACCAGTAGGGCTACACCATCCATTTTTACCTTGAACGTTCCTGAACTCCACGAGGATATACCCCTTACTATGACACGCCTTAATACCCTTGACATCATAGGTCACATCCCCAATACGAGCGTCAATGTGATTGTAATCATCTTGTTGGGTACCCTTTACCGCACCAGTAATCTTGCAGAATAACTCTTCCGATTTTTGGGCTTCTTTATACTGTCTCTGTTGTATTGCTCTAAATGAGTTCATAATCTACCTCTATCGCCTCCATTCTTTGTGCAAATTCCTTCAGTTGATCCATGTTTAGGAAGTCCTGAAGAACCTGCAACGTTTGTTCTCGCACCTTGTTTTTATACTCTATAATAATCGTTGGTTCATTACTCAACTCTTTACGAACGTCATGCAAGTCTTTCATGATTTTACTCAAGTCCTTAGGATGTATCGCATCCAAGTCTGGGTGATTCTCAAGCAACGTAGTAATCTTTATTAGCATGAACTCAACCTTAGCCGACATCTTCTCTTTTCGCTCCTCTAAGGTTCCAATGAACTGAAGAGTGTTACGGTACTGCTCAAGGTCTTTTAGGAGTTCTGGGTCGAATTTTGAGCGCTGCACGACATCCTTTGCTTGCTCACGTATCTTTATCTCTTCATCAAGGTTTGATCGTTGATTTTTCCAATTGTAAATGGTTTGCCTTGACACACCCCATTTATCAGCCACTTTTGACACGTTACCCATCACCTTTATTTCCCTAAGGATGGCTACTTTCTCTTCAGGACTAAATTCGTTATTTCCAGCCTCTTTTTTTGACATACTCAACTACTGATTCTATGCGATTAAATATATAATTAGGCAACTTATCAGACATAGAGGGGATCTCGTAAAGACTCGTTATGATAATCTTTATCTCTTCCTCTAACTCTTCCTTGGTTAATATGTTTTTCTTTTTATGCCAACCCATTTTACACAAACTTAATAAAATTGACAGACATTACTTATAAATAGCGAGAATAGCAAATATTGACACTTTTTCATGGATTTTTACTTTTCGCGAAAGGGAGGGTATTTAGGGCGCGTGCATATATATTTTAATATACATACCCCCATATAATATAAGAATACGATGCTATTATACTATTAAAAATCTATTTTAATTATATAATATAGAGAGTGAAGTCCAGAAGCATTATAATTATATATTTTAATTATATAATATAAGAATATAATATAATTGTATAATATAATAATCTAATTTTATTATAAAGGCAGCAGATCCATTATAATTATATATTTTAATTATATAATATAAGAATATAAGCACAAAAAAAATGACCGTATAATAATACGGCCATCTTAATTATATATTTTAATTATATAGTTATTTGTTGTTAGTTAATTCAATAATTAATTCGGTATATATTGTTTCAATATTATAACCATCTTTAAACCATGTTTTATAGTTTTTAAACCATGCTTTTTTTATGTCTTCTATAGTGTATTTTTTATTCATTATATTATATATTGTAAAGTTGACTATTTTTAAAGGTTAGCTTGTAACACTAAATATATTTTTTTGCACCTTTGCCAATTCTCTGGGCTTTCGAGTTTTGTGTTTCGGTTCCGAATACATTCCTTTCGTATATATAGTATCTTTATTAAAGATATTATTTCTTGCTCCGTTCCATGCAATTGCTTGCACTTGATAGGGTATTAAATTTTCTTCTTTAGCTACCTTCTTAATGATATTACTTAATTGTTCGTATTGTTTACTATTCATATCAAAGCTATCAACATCCCAACAATTAGTAAATGCTCTTTTAATCCAAACATCAATAGTTACATAGTCTTTATTCAATTGTAAGTTCT
>Ga0208148_1000695_pt1 | contig 12819 bp, 16 predicted proteins | sample DEB08_DNA_16_FD_184525 | JGI IMG/M metagenome (GOLD analysis project Ga0208148, IMG submission 184525) | Aqueous microbial communities from the Delaware River and Bay under freshwater to marine salinity gradient to study organic matter... | ecosystem: Environmental > Aquatic > Marine > Coastal ...
AACCCTACATCAGAAGAAGGAGCCATATTAAAACGTGAATGGTGGCAAAAGTGGGAAGAGGAAGAAGTTCCACAAATGCAGTACGTGATACAGTCGTACGATACAGCTTATACCAAGAAAGAAACCTCTGACTTTTCTGCTATTACAACATGGTGCGTGTTCTATCCTGATCCTAACTCTATGCGGCCAGCGTTACTCTTGCTGGATGTTAAAAAAGGCAGATGGGATTTCCCTACGTTGAAGAGAGAAGCCTTTAAACAATTTGAATATTGGGACCCAGACACAGTAATCGTAGAAGCCAAGGCCAGTGGTCTACCGCTCACGGACGAATTACGTCAGTCAGGTATCCCTGTGGTTAATTACTCACCTGGCAAAGGACAAGATAAAGTCGCAAGAGTAAATGCTGTTGCGCCAATGTTAGAATCTGGAATGGTGTACGTACCAGACACACGTTGGGCAGACGAATTAGTAGAAGAATGTGCGGCATTTCCTTTTGGAGATCACGACGACTTAGTAGACTCAACCACACAAGCACTAATGCGTTATCGACAGGGCGGATTTATTGGTTTAGAATCGGACGATGATCTGCAGGATAATCAACCGAGACAGATTAGAGAATATTATTAGGAGACTATAATGGCTGACAAAGGCGAAACAATAAAGGACCAAGGATTTGTTCCTTATGCAAAACAATCCAACATGACAACTTCTAAGAAGCCTTCACCTGGAGCAGGTAAAGGTAAAAGTCGTGGCGGTGGTGATTCACTGAGAGGCACTAAATTTACTGGCGTTTACTAGGAGAACAACATGGCATTAGGACCATTAGTACAAGGCCTCATGAGAGGCATCGGTAGTTTAGGTGGAAGAAGTCCCTCAGCAAGAATGGACAACGTTCTTAAAAGTATGAGGACGGGTCAACAAGCAGGGGACAAATTTAATAAACTAACACAAAACCAGTTAGACGATATGGTTGCGAAGTATGGTCAAGAGACGCAAGCTCTAACAGACAGCGTGACTAGAGGAACTACTTCTATAACATCACAGGCAGGCTACGCTAAAAAAGCGCAAGAGTTAATAGAAAAAGGTGCAGAAGTTGAAAAACTTGTAAAAGTCCTTGAGGCACAAATGAGGCTAACAAAAACCATGGGTGAAGCTAGACAACTTATGGAAGTTTTAAACAGGATGCGTAAAGTAGATAGTGTGATAAAAGGAACCATAGCAAGTCTAGGAGCAGGTGGAGCAGGAATGTACTTCGGTGCATCCGAGCAACGTAAAAACCCTGATTTCTATGACCCAGCAAGAAGCCCTTTTAAAGGGATGTTTGGCGGCTCTGAAAAAATGTCTGGAGATATACAAGGAGCTCTTGAAGACATGGATAACAAAGTAAACGGAAGATAATAAATGAGAGTCAAAGCACCTAAAGGCTATCACTGGATGAAGCAAAAGAACGGCAGCTACAAACTGATGAAGCACACAGGTAAATTTGCTCCTCATAAAGGAGCGACTATGAATGCAAGTTTTGCAATTCAAAAAGCACACAAAAAGTAAATGGCAGAAAACAGTAAACCAACCAACATAGAAAGGTTATCAGATCTAATTGATCTGGAAGTACAAGACGGCACAGAAGTTGAAATCGAAGAACCTATGCAAATGGGTGAAAGTGACGTCTCTGTTGAGCTGTCTGACCAAGGTGCACAAATAGATTTCTTCCCTGATGCGGAACAAGCTATAGACACCACACCATTTGATGCGAACTTAGCGGAGTACATTGACGAAAGCGAGCTAGGAAGACTTGCGTCCCAATTAGTTTCTGATTACGAAGAGGATAGATCAAGTCGTCATGATTGGGAAGATGCATATATAAAAGGGTTAGATCTACTTGGCTTCAAGTATGAAGATAGAGACAGACCTTTTCCAGGTGCATCAGGCGTAACTCATCCGATGCTCGCTGAATCCGTGACCCAATTCCAAGCTCAGGCTTTTAAAGAGCTATTACCTAGCAAAGGACCCGTAAAAACAAGGGTTATGGGCGCTGAAACCCCTGAAACTGAGGATCAAGCAAGAAGGGTAGAAGAGTTCATGAATTACCAAATAACCACGGTAATGGACGAATATACCCCTGAAATGGACCAATTATTGTTCTATTTGCCCCTAGCAGGGACAGCATTCAAGAAAGTTTATTACGATGTAAATAAACAAAGAGCAGTCAGCACGTTTGTTCCAGTCGAAGACTTAGTAGTTCCTTACACTGCTAGTGACTTAACCAACTGTGAGAGAGTGACGCACGTAGTCAAGATGAGCTACAACGAAATTAGGACACAACAGCTTGCAGGATTTTACAGAGACATACCACTACAACCCGCTGAAACCAATATAGGCAACAGTGACACCATAGACAAAGAAGATGAAATAGAAGGACTTAGTGCTACTACCAACGACATGATGTACGAATTGTTGGAATGTCACGTATCCATGGACATGCCAGGCTTTGAAGATGAGGATGGCTACCACTTACCTTTCATCATTACAGTAGACAGAGCTTCCAACGAAGTGTTATCGATTAGAAGAAACTATAATCCTAACGATCCGCTTAGAACAAAAATACAATACTTTGTACACTACAAGTTTCTTCCTGGTCTTGGGTTCTATGGGTTCGGTTTAATACACATGATCGGCGGTTTGTCTCGAACCGCTACTGGAGCCCTACGACAATTGATCGATGCAGGTACGCTGGCAAATCTACCTGCTGGGTTCAAGGCCAGGGGACTTAGAATCAGGGACGACGAGACTCCATTACAACCAGGAGAGTTCAGAGACGTAGACGCACCTGGCGGAGCACTAAGAGATTCACTCATACCATTACCTTATAAAGAACCATCAGCAACATTACTACAGCTGTTAGGATTTTGTGTAGAAGCAGGACAAAGATTTGCATCTATCACTAACCTACAAATGGGAGAAGGTAATCAGGAAATGCCAGTAGGCACAACTATGGCTTTGCTAGAGCAAGGCACAAGAGTTATGTCCGCTGTACACAAAAGATTACACTACGCACAGAAGACAGAATTTAAAATACTCACCAGATTATTTGCAGAGTATCTACCACCTGTTTACCCATACCAAGTTATAGGTGGCGACCAACAAATTAAACAAACGGACTTCGATGATAGAGTAGATGTTATACCTGTCAGTGATCCTAACTTCTTTTCAATGAGTCAACGTATTACATTGGCACAACAAGAACTACAGTTAGTACAAAGCAATCCTGAAATACACAACATCAAGGAAGCTTACAGAAGAATGTATCAAGCGTTAGGTACTGAAAATATTGAAGCATTGTTTGCTCCAGATCCACCACCACCCGTTCCAATGGATCCAGCAAGTGAGAACAGTGCCGCATTAATGGGTGCACCTCTCATGGCATTCCCTGATCAAGCGCATCAGATACACATAGAAGTGCATCTCACTTTCTTAGAGTCAGGTGCTGGTATGACTAACCCAGCGACAATACCGCTTATGGTTTCTCACATATTCCAACACATATCTTTAGAAGCACAGAATCAAGCCGATGCACAAATGCCAGAACAACCACAACCAATGCAGCAACAGATACCAGGCATGCAACAAGGCGGAATGATGCCACCACCTCCACCACCTAACCCTGCAAAAGAAGCTTTAAAAGCACAGCTAGAATTAGAATTGATGCAACAGGTTATGCCTAGAATAGAAGAAATACTATCTCCTGGTGATGATGGCGTTGTAACCTTGAAACAACAAGAACTTGAAATTCGTGCAAAAGAGAACGAAGATGATAAGATGATTGCACAGGAAAGGATTAAACTGGACAAAGCTAAGCTTAAACAGAAAGATCAATCCGAAGAAGAGAGATTAAGATCTCAAGAAGATATAGCCGCGATGAAAGTTGGGGCAGAAAGAGAAAGGACAAAGAATGATTCCAGATCTAAGTAATTTAAGAAACTTAGTTTTTGACAGAGAGGGGATGCCTAGCCCTAGTTCTTTGGGCATTGACCTTTCGAACCTTCCTACAATAGATCCTGGAACCATTAAGAAAATGCCTGCAACTACAACTGGAGGCGTACCTGGTAGTGCATGGTGGCAAGACGCAGGATACCCAGACGCAGCCACAGCCATACAATCAGGGAACTTTAGATATGACATGAACACAGGTTGGCAGCTAAAACCAAGCGCAACAACTCCTGCTATGGAACTAGCTGAACCAGTAACCCCTGAACCAGCTTTCGTAGCTCCTCCTGAAGTAATACAAAGTGCTATCGAAAATTTACCTGTAACAATAGGAGCAATGACTTCTCCTGATCTAGGACGCTTAGGAACAAGCGGAATGTCTATGATGGAAGATGAACCAATAACTATGACTTCTGATTTAACAATGTCACCCATGATTGAGTCAGAAGTCACCCCTATGGATAGCGATATAGATAGGATGATAGAAAAAACTATGAAAGAAGCTATGGCTTCTGGAGATGTACCAGTACAAGCCGCCGATGATCCTATTCTTACGATTGACCCAGTACAAGCAGCCGTTGATGCTGCCGTGGGCAACGGTCAACCGACCACGGACGATACTATATTGGATAAAGATACTATGGAAGGCGGAGCCTACCTAAGTTACAGCGGATCGGATGAAGGAGGAGACTATATAGTAGCGAACGGTAAAAAAACTTATCTACCTGATTTTTCAATAACGGACGATACTATATTGGACGGTGATACGCAAGTTGGTACAGCTTTAATGAGTTACTATTACAATCCTTTAACAGGAGAAACATACGATTCTACAGGATCATTAGACACTCCCCCAGAAGGGTTTATACCAATGGATGAAAATTATACTCCTGGTATGGGAACAGAAACCCCCGCACAACCCGATTTCATGACTCAGCTACAAGAACTTATTGCACAGATGCAAGGTGAACAAACTGCCGCAGCCGAAGCTGCTGCCGCCGCCGAAGCAGCAAAACAAAAACAAGCCGCTGAAATGGCACAAAATTATATGGTTGGGCAACCAGCCGTAGGCTATAACCCGTATCAAAGCGGACAATATCAAAACAACCCGTATGGCCCTGCTGGAGTACCAGACATGGGAGGTATAACATCTATACCAGTCCCTGCAGCCTATACCCCTAATCCTTACTTAACAGGAGGAATGACATAGATTTAATACAATTCGCGACAGCTGTACTGCGCGCCATAGATGAAAAAGAACAGCAACTTCAAGAAATACTCTCCAACGGCGAAGTCCGAGATTGGGAGCATTACAAGAATCTGACTGGTCAAGTCGAGGCGTTGAATTACACACGAGAAGAGATTCGACAACTAATGAAAAACCAGGAGATATAAATGCCAAATCCAAGCAACCTAGCCATGGAAGAACAATGGAAAAAAGAAGAAGCGGACAAACCTGCTTTAGAAAAAGCTTACCAATCAGGTAAGAAGAAAGGAGACGCGACTACGCTTGATCCTGATAAATTGAATTCAGAATTACTAGACCAATTGCCTTCACCAACAGGGTGGAGGATTATGATATTACCGTACAAGGGCCAAGGACAAACCGAAGGTGGCATTGTTCTAACAAGCGAAACTCGTGAGAGACAGCAGATAGGAACTTTGCTTGGCTACGTACTAAAAGTCGGACCACAAGCGTACGACGGAGAAAGATTTTCTACTGGCCCTTGGTGTAAACCAGGAGACTGGGTATTGATTGGAAGATACTCAGGATCAAGGATACAAATCGAAGGCGGAGAAATAAAGCTGTTGAATGATGATGAAATCATCGCAACCGTCCCAGACCCAGAAGCAATTCTGCATCAATTTTAATAACCATGGAGAACGACCATGCCCGAGCATAAACTAAATATGAACGCCGCTGAAGAAATAGTACAGTTAGATGATACTGGCCCTGAAGTAGACGTAGACATAGATGAAGGCGGAGCCTTACCAATAAATCCACAACAACCTGTTAAACCTGTACTAGGTGATGAGGGCGCTGCGGAAGAAATATCTGAACCTGAACCCGAAGAAGCAAAAGCTGACGATCACGAAGAATACAGTAAAGGCGTAAAGAAACGTATCGATAAGCTAACTGCAAAGTTAAGGGAAGCCGAACGAAGAGAGCAAGCAGCAACGCAATTTGCTCAGAACGTAAAAAAAGAAAACGAAACACTAACACAACAAAAAACGAATTTAGATAGTAATTACATCGTAGCTGAAGCCAATAGGATTACAGCCGAAACCGAAGGAACAAAAAATATATTAAGAAAAGCGAACGAAGAAGGAGATATCGATGCACAGACGAACGCACAACAGAAACTAGCAGCTCTTGCTGTTGAAGCTCAACGCGTACAAGCTCTAAACCAAGAACGCACTGCACTAGCAGCGCAACCTCAGGTAGCACAAGAGATACCAAGAGCGCCAGAGCCACAGCCTCAAGAGTATTCAGAACCAGATCCTAGAGCTCAGGAATGGGCCGAAGATAATCCTTGGTTCGGAAATGATAAAGCTATGACTATGACCTCCTTTGCTTTTCACGAGGATTTGTTGAATGAAGGGTTTGACCCAGCAAGCAATGAATACTATGATGAGATTAATAATAGGATTCGAAAAGAGTTTCCTCATAAATTTAATGAAGAAATTCAAACGAGCCAACCCGCTCAGACGGTTGCACCAGCGAAGCGAAGTGCAAAAACAGGGCGCAAGACTGTGAGACTCACACCCTCTCAAGTTGCAATAGCAAATAAATTAGGTGTGCCTTTAGAAGAGTACGCAAAATATGTTGAATAACGTGGAGCAATATAAATGACTGACAAAAATGAAAGAAAAGACGAAAATCGTCAACCACGCGAAGCCCAAACTCGCGACACAAAAGTGGCAAGAAGACCTTGGGCTCCCCCGTCTGCTTTAGACGCACCTACACCCCCCGAAGGATACGTTCATCGTTGGGTGAGATTAGAACTCAGAGGACAAGACGATCGTAAGAACGTCGTGGCCAAAATGAGAGAAGGATGGGAGCCTGTGAGAGCAGACGAATATCCTGACTTCGAATCTCCCACAATTGATGATGGTAAATTTGCAGGAGTGATTGGTGTTGGTGGGTTAATACTATGTAGAATGCCTATCGAAACTGTACAGGAAAGATCTGAACACTTTGCGAGTAAAACGCAAAGCCAGATGGATGCTGTAGATAACGATATGATGAAAGATGGTACGCACCCTAGCATGTCTATTAATAGACCAGACAGACAGTCTCGCGTAACAATAGGTGGAACTCAAGGTTCAAGTAACTAAGAGTTCTTTATAATAATTCTTGTAAATTAGAGAAAGAATATGGCAAATGTAGACAAAGCCTTTGGGTTAAGACCCTATAAAGGCCTCAATGTCGGTTCAGCCGTTCAGGAAGCTAATAAATATAACATCAATCCATCAGGATATGGTACAAGCATCTTTCAAGGTGACTTAACTATATTTAATGGAGGATACATCGAAAGATCAGCAGCTGGTTCTGCTAATAACGTAGGTGTTTTATCGCATGTTTTTTATACAGCTACTGACGGAACTCCTACCTTTAAGAATTACTATCCAGCATCTACAACGGCACTTGGCGGCGGAGACATAGAAGTTTATATCTATGACGACCCTAACCAATTGTTTATTGTACAAGCGGATGGTGCTTCGGCTCAGGCAGCTATTGGCAGAAATGCAGATACTGATGGGATAGGTGGTAGTACGACAACTGGCGTAGCTACTCGTGAGCTTGACTCTAGTACACTAGCAACAACCCAAGCACTTCAGCTTAAAGTTGTGGGCGTAGTTCAAGATGATAAAAACGGAGACCTTTCAAGCGATAATGCGAACTTAGTTGTTCTCATTAATGAACATGCTTATAGAGGTCCTGTTGCAGGAACATAAGGAGTAATTTAGATGGCAATTTCCAGAGGACAATTAGTCAAAGAGTTACTTCCAGGTCTGAATGCATTATTTGGTCTTGAGTATGATAGATATGAAAACGAACATGAAGAAATTTTTGACGTTGAAAACTCTGATCGTGCTTTTGAAGAAGAAGTAATGTTAACAGGATTTGACCAAGCACCCGTTAAATCAGAAGGAGCAGGCGTAGCGTTTGATTCAGCCCAAGAGGCATTCACGTCACGTTACACCCACGAAACCATAGCATTAGCGTTTAGTATTACAGAAGAAGCGGTAGAGGATAACCTATACGACAGATTGTCGGCCAGGTACACTCGTGCGCTTGCAAGAAGTATGTCAAACACTAAGCAAGTCAAGGCAGCAGCTGTATTGAATAATGCATTCAATTCAAGTTTCGCTGGCGGCGATGGGAAAGAACTTTGCGCAACAGATCACCCAACTGTGGGCGGTCCAAATTTGAGCAACGAACTTTCAACATCTGCTGACCTAAGTGAAACTTCACTTGAACAAGCATTAATTGATATTGCAGCTTTCACTGACGAACGTGGTTTGAAAGTAGCTCTTCAAGGAACGAAATTAATCATTCCTAAAGAACTACAATTCGTAGCTGATAGATTGTTGGAAACTCCAGGCAGAGTTGGAACGTCAGATAATGACATTAACGCAATGCGTAACATGGGCATGGTCCCAGAAGGTTACACTGTTAATCATTATCTAACTGACACCGATGCTTTTTTCATTAAGACTGATGCACCGAACGGATTTAAAATGTTTAATCGTTCACCAATCAGAACTTCAATGGAAGCGGATTTCGACACGGGTAATGTTAGGTACAAAGCTAGAGAAAGATACAGCTTCGGATTTTCGGATCCGCGTTGCGTCTTCGGTAGCCCAGGAGCATAACACTCGATTAGTTTAATGGAACCCTGCTGGGGGTTTCTTACTCAACCCAGCAACTTTATCTTTTCTACACATTTCTATTTTTTTCTGATACGATAATCTCATACCGAGATAATTTGTTATACCAACTGACTCGGCAGACTTACTCCAAGATGGTGTAACATATTTAGTTAGGAGAAAAAACATGGCTAAATCAACATTTTCAGGACCAGTCAGATCATTGGCTGGATTTATATCAGCAGGTAGTACGTCGTTTGTTAGCTTAACAGCTGACACTACGCTTACAGTAGCCGCACACGCAGGGAAAGTATTAACTACTAACGATGCGGATGGTAAATTTACTTTACCTTCAATTGTAGCGACTACTCCAAGTGACTCTACTGATCCAAACCAAGCCAATAACATCGGTGCAACTTTCTACTTTATTGTAGAAACAGCTGCTACTGATATGGATATATTGACGGATGGAACAGATAAGTTTGTAGGTGGCCTTTACACTGGCGTAACTAACGCTACAGGTAAGACATTTATATCCGCTGCTTCTAATGATGTAATCACTATGAATGGATCAACTAAAGGTGGACTAGCTGGTAGTATCGTAAAAGTTACTGCAATGGCTTCTGCAAAATATGCAGTTGAAGGTATCATTTTAGGTTCAGGAACTTTAGTAACACCATTTGCTGACGCTTAATAGGAGACTAATATGAGTTCAGATGTAAAAGCATCCGTTCCTTTAACTAGCTCAGGAAGGCTCCAAGGTTTTATTGGAGCTTCTGGCGCTGGAAGTGCTACTAACTTAGGCTCACTAAGAATACAATCCGTACAAGCTCAGACTAGCGCTGCTGATGCACAGATCATCATATATGATGGATCAAGTGCTAGTGGCACTAGAATAATAGCTCAATTTAAGTTTGGATCTGCAGCGAACGAATCTTTCGATCACTACATACCAGGCATGGGTTGTCGTTTTACAGAAGGAGCTTATGTAGCTTTAACTAACTGCGACTTCTTTGTTGCATACTATAACTAAGGATTAGATATGTTTAAGAAAACTCAAAATTATGCTCAAGGCAAAAAAACCAAAGGCTATATGGGCGGCGGTGAAGTCATGGGCTATGAGTACGGTGGTACAGTTAAGAAGCCTAAGAAAAAGTATGGTGGCTAGTAATGGCTACCTCAGGAACTACTTCATTCAACCTTAGCGTTGATGAATTAATAGAAGAAGCATACGAAAGATGCGGTCTTGAACTTCGTACAGGTTACGATTTAGAGACCGCTCGTCGTTCGCTTAATATTATGATAGCGGAATGGGCTAACAGAGGCCTTAATCAGTGGCTTATAACTGAACAATCTTTTACAGTTACCCAAGGTACTAATGAGTACAGTTTAGGCACTGATGTTGTAGATATTACTTCTGCAGTTATGACTCGTGACAATACAGATTTTCAAATGTCTAGATTGAGTCGGTCTGACTACCTCTATACCCCTAACAAAACAGATCAAGCTAGACCTACTCAATTCTTTTTAGAAAGGCATATAACACCAAAAGTATATCTTTACCCTACTCCCGAAAACTCTACAGATGTAATTAAATATTACGCTTTAACTAGAATGCAAGACGTAGGAGACTACACTAATAATATGGAAGCTGTGTTTAGATTCATACCTTGTATGACAGCAGGTCTTGCATATTACATAGCTATGAAAAGAGCTCCTGATAGGATACAACTTTTAAAATCAGTTTATGACGAAGAATGGGACAGAGCAGCAAGCGAAGATATAGATTCGGTAAGCTCTAAATTCTTACCTCCTAGACTTATAATATGATATGGCATTTGCATCAGGTAAACGAGCTTATGGAATCTGCGATACTTGCGGACAACGTTATCGCTTGCATCAATTACAAGAACAATGGGACGGATTTAAAACATGCCCAGAATGTTTTGATCCGAAACAGCCACAACTAGAAGCTCCCCCTGTAGGAGCGGATCCTCAAGCTTTATTAAATCCAAGACCTGATAGAACAGAACCTGCTTCACAAAGTCTTCTTGTAAATAATCCTTTTCTTACTACACAAGGTAGTGCAGTTATAACTGTGTTTGAAGACAACCATGGAAGAAGCACAGGAGACAAAGTTAGATTTAGAAATGTAGATGCGTTTGATGGATTTACAACTAGCGTTATAGAAGACCCTGATGGGTATGCGATTACAGTTACAGCTAACACCACAACAAATATTCTTAATTACAATAACAATACGTACACGTTTACAGCGAGTTCTGGAACAGGAACAGCAGGAGCTAGAGGAGGCGGAGTAGACTGCACGGTTGGACCTGCACAAACACTATTACCTTTAAATCCGTTTAGAACAGGTAGCGCAGGAGTTAATACAGTTATATCTGTTACAGAATTTAAACACGGAAGAACAACTGGAGACACAGTAAGATTTAGAGCTACAGAAGCTGTTGATGGTGTTACTACTACTGTACTTGAAGCAGCAAGTGGATATACAATAACTGTAGTAGATGCAAATGAATATAAGTTTACATCTACAGGAACCGCTACTACAGGAGACATAACAGGTGGCGGAGATACAGTAACAGCAGGACCAGTATAATGGCAGGATTTACATACAGCGAATTAAAAACAGCAATACAGGACTACGTTGATAGTTCTGAGACTACATTTGTTAATAATCTAAACATAATTATTGAGCAGGCCGAAGAAAGAATTTTAAAAGGTGTTTGGCTAGATAATTTTAAAAGAAACGTAACTGGAACAGCTACATCAGGGACTCCTTATTTAGGAATGCCTACAGATTTTTTAGCTCCCTTTAGTTTATCTGTTATAGACAGCGACACGTATTATTTTTTAAATTTAAAACAAGTTAGTTTTATGAGATCTTACAAACCTGCAACAACAGGTTCTGTCACAGGTAGACCAAAGTATTATGCAGAGTTTGATAGTGATAGTTTTATTATCGCTCCTACTCCTGACAGCAACTATACATTTGAGCTACATTATTTTTATAGGCCTGCATCGTTAACTGCAGCTGGAGACAGTGGATCAACTTGGCTATCAACCAATGCACCTATAGCTTTACTATATGGATGTTTAACAGAAGCAGCTGTATTTTTAAAAATGGATCCAACAGAAATAGCTGGATACGACCAAAGATTTGAAAATGCTTTGGCTAGATTAAAGAACACCGCAGAAGGAGCAGGAACACAGAGTCAGTATAGGTACGATCAAGTACGTATTCCTACTAACTAATGTTGGAAGAACCACTTCCACAGTTAAAAGGTAAAAACATTGCGCTTGTAGCAATGGGTCAAAGCCAGATAGATTATCATTTGTCCAGGACACACAGCTTAGCTTTCGATGAAATATGGGCTATAAACGCTATGGTCAGTGTTTTACCTGAAGTAGATAGAGCTTTTATTCTAGATCCTATGTCTCGGTTTTTAGACACCGAAGATGCGGGAAGCATGACTCAAATAATGCGAAAGTATCTTCCGCAAATAAAATATCCAATATACACCTGTGAGTTAGACAAACGAGTTCCTTCCGCCGAAGAGTTTCCTTTAGGTCCTTTGGTAGGAGATTTAAACTGTGCTTATTTTAATAATACTGTAGCCTATGCCATAGCTTTTGCATTATGGAATCAAGTTAGTCATTTAACTGTTTTTGGCGTAGATTTTACATACAAAACAAATATGCATTTTGCAGAGTCAGGGAAAGCTTGTTGTGAGTTTTGGTTAGCTAAATGTATGGAAAACAACATAGAAGTTTCTATTGCACCAAGATCTAATCTTCTTGAAACAGATGTTCCCACAAAAGAAAAATTATACGGATATCATAGGCTAGAAGACCCTGTTATTACTTATGTAGACAAAGGTAGAATGAATGTATGCAAATGGTCTGATATAATAAAAGAAGAAAAACAATTTATAGGTA
>Ga0208148_1000699_pt1 | contig 12790 bp, 7 predicted proteins | sample DEB08_DNA_16_FD_184525 | JGI IMG/M metagenome (GOLD analysis project Ga0208148, IMG submission 184525) | Aqueous microbial communities from the Delaware River and Bay under freshwater to marine salinity gradient to study organic matter... | ecosystem: Environmental > Aquatic > Marine > Coastal ...
AAAATCTACGTGAAGATATATACAAAGTTAGAGCTTTACAAGACATAGATGACATACTTATGATAGCTAAATACGCTGCAGAAAAGTATGGTCTAAAATAAAAGGATAGCCGTTGACTTAACTGTTGGCGGCTATTCTACATCCCAGTTTTGATTTTAATATTCAGATGATCTATGTAAGACTCATAAGTTTTTAACTCTCTAAAGTTAAAGTCTTTTAGTTCAGCATCTACACCTAAACTCTTCATGTACTTCATAGCTTTATCTTTTTGAAAGTTGTTACCTTTAGTAGATGCTCTGTACCTTTGCTGATCTAAGTAAGCTGAACTACCAGGAATATCAAAGTAGTCTCGTAGTTGATCTCTAGCTTTTTTAAGTTCGTACTTTACTCTGCCACGTTTGTACTCCAAGTCACCCTCTTGAAATCTTTTACTAGACAATAACATCTGCATACGTTTCTCTAACATGGGTGCTAGACCTTCGTTAAACAACCTGTCATAGGTAGGAATATTAGATCTCTGATCTTGTTTCCATGACTGTAAGTTTGTTAAAGTATATGCTTGCTCTGTGGCTGTCTTACCTCTCTTAATGTTTAAACCAAATATACGAGCTAGAGGATTGGCATCATATAGGTCACCCTCTCTGCTACTTACACGTAGGTTCTCACCTGTAAGAGTTTCTGACTCCCCTACCAAAGCCTCTAATATATTATCAAAGTATTTAGTAGATGACTGTGTAAACACTGGTAAAAAACCGTCAGCTTGCCTAACATCCTTTGCATTGTCATTGTCTGCTAGAAAGCCTATAGATCTGTTGATAGCATCAAGAGGACGTGTTGCACCAGCAGCTATGTTACCCATAGACTTATACAATGCGTCCAGATCTGCTCCTCTTCCCCCACTAGAAAAGAAGTCTATTGCATTAAACACGTCATTACCAAACTGTAAGTCTCTTGCAACTTGTCCTATAGCTAACTGATTACCTAGTTCTTCTATTAGTTCAGGAGGAATAGTTTCTTGTTTTACAGCAAGATTACCAACTCTTCCAGCAACTAAAAACAGCGAGAACGGAAAGACGTTTCTAACATCCATAACAGTTCCACTCATCTCTATTTCGTTTACACCTAAACCTTTTTTCTGTCTCTCGTTATCTAATCCCATAGCTAGTAACAGACCAGTTGTACCCACTAAGGAACGAGCAAATGCTTCGTTTGTTTTTATGCCAGGTTCTTTCTTAGCTATACGAGAAGCAACCCCTGCAAAACTTAATGGACTCCATTGATAGCCTGTTGCTACAACGTTGTTCATAAATCTACCAAATGGGATAACCGTACCCAACACAGGTGTGTTAGAGGCTTGTTCCACAGCCCTAGCCACAGCACCTAAATACTGATCATCTGTTGTATAATCTTTTGAGAACACTGATCGTAGTGTAGTATCTACTGCGCCACCTATAACATCATCATCTAACATTTTCATGTCACCCGACTTCAGCACATCAATTAAATTTTTATCGTGCTTTAGTCTGACATACTTATCTAGTTCAGTCATAAACATTTGAGATTTAGTAAATGTATCTTGTATGCGAACACCAGTTATTGTCATAGAAGCATCTGCAAATATCTCTGCGTTTTTAATCACAGGATTGTTTACATCAACGTTATATCTTTTAGCAGTTCTCTCTACCCCACCGCCAATAGTCTCAAACAATAATCCTTTAAACTCTTTGTTATCACCTATGTCATCCATCAAGTTTACAAAAGTTTCGTAGGTGGCTAGAGGATCAAGAAAGTTTTTCATCTTCTGAGATTGTATGTCTCTATACACACGAGACTTTCTAAATAAATCCTGACTTAATTCTTTTTTACCTACACTAGCTGCACCTAAAGCGGCTACGTATAGCTGCCCTGATGCAAATATATCAGCCACACCCTGCCCACCATAGAACTGTGCAAAGCCAGCTACGTTAGCTGCAGTTGTAGCAGGAGATGACACAAGCAATCTTTTCCATACGTTTTGTGCGTATCCTAATCTCTTAGCTCTTTTAGCCGTACCAAACAGACCTTCTTTTTCTAGAGTATCTCTTACTTCTTTTTGTTCAAGTGCCGTTGCAAGTATCTCGTTCCCTGATACAACACCTGCATCTGTAGCTCTTCTGACAGCAGCCATAACACTAAGAGTGCTACCTGCTCCACTTGTAGTAGCGGCTATTACATCCCCTAAATCCACAGCAAGTGTAGCAGTAGTTCCCAAGTCTATGCTTGTTTCTTTTTTAAATAACTTCGATATTTCTTTAAGCTCTTCCTCTGGCATATATTGTAGCAAGTTTGTCATAACATCTGATACTTTTGTTTTCTTTGAAAATTTAATACCGTTCTCATTAAATATCTTTGCCAGCCCACCGACAGGAATCTTACCTTCTGCAGCAGCTTTGTCTGCAGTTGTGTAGCCTAACATTATTTGACTAAGCAAACTCTCAGGCATTATTTGATTACCTTCACCTTTGGCTAACTCTTCTTTACCTGATCTTACTTTTTCTCCCCAAGACTTAATTGCCTCTTTCATCTCTTTTGCTGCTTTATCAACAGATTTTTTAGCCAATAGTGGTTTGCCTATTGCTTGATTTTGAAGTTTATTAACTAGTCGTTGTTGTTTTTTTATTGTTTCTTTATCTGCACCACTTTGTTTTAGTTTCTTTAATTCTTCTTTTGCAGCTTTAAACTTTTTAAGAGGAAACTCTTCACCTCTTGTTCCTGCTCTAGCCATGTCTGCTGCTTCTGCAAATCCAGACATACCTTCTGCTTTACCAAATGTGTAGTGTAGTCCACCACCCACACCGCCTAAAGCCAAAGACATGGCAGTTTGTGCTGCACTATACTTTTCTTGAGCGCCTACATCTAAGTACAAATCTTGTATAGCCATGTCTTGATAGCCAGCAAGTAGTGAATCAATGGCTGTAGTTTGTAGCACTGCTTTCTTACCAGCTTGTTGCATACCAAACTTTATAGTGCGTGGCTTTAGTCTACCCTTTGTAAGAGTTACCTCGCCACCTTCAACTGTTGCTTTCCTAGCTGCCCTGCGCCCAGCCTCAAATCTTACTTTTGCTCTGGCTGCTTTTGCTGCACTATCAGCAGCCCTAGTCATGGATGCTTTTGTGTAGCCACTACCAGTGAGCTTCTTAATCATAGCCTCTGCTGCATCATCTCCTGCTTTTTTAGCGGCTTCTTTAGTTGCACCAGACTGTGCTGCTCTCCTAGCTGCTGCTGCTACTGAATTTTTTATTGCTGCTTTACTGGCTTCACTTACGCCTAACGCACCAGCTTTACCTGCAAAGCCTGTCACTAAGCCTAAGTAGTTTGTAGGGTCAGTTGCTACTGCTAAGATGTAATCCTTTACACCATCCACAGCGCCAAACACACCATCATTTACAAAGACATTACCTAGACTGTCGTATAACTCATATGCTTCTTTCGCTGCTCTTTTAGTTTCATCATCAGCTTTAGAAATATATCTAGCTTCACCTGCAGTTGCAACTATGTTTGTATTAAACCTACGCATACTGTCAACAAAGTCCTCCACTACAGTATCAGCCTCTGCTGTTCTGTAGGTAGCACCCTTCTTGCCTATCATGTAATTGCGTATCTTGTTGAGCCTGTCTCTTCGATACAAGTCTTGCTTCTTTAACTTTTCTCCCTCACGAGTATCCGACTCAAACATGTCATCAAACTGTGTGTTATCTCTGTACACAGGCGTAGTTGTATCAATGTCTTTAGATGTATCTGTCTCTATACCATACTCTTTATAAAAATCATTAAGTGTTGTCATTGTAGTGCTGCCTTTAATGCGTCAGAAAATTTAGTGCCAGAAGTTCCAAAAAAATCTTTACTAACTTTGCCTGTCTTTAACCATGCTTTAGCTTTACCGTGTCCTTGATTGTGTGCGTATGCTAGTGCTGCTAGTTTTTCTTTATCTGAAAGTTTTTTATACTCAGGTGATGTCATCATGTACCTATGATTTTGAGCAGTATAAGCAGCAAAGGCTTTCTCCTGCAAGTCTACATCTCCTCTAAATGACTCTCTAGCTCTTTTATTATGGTCTAATGTTAAGCCTAATAATTTAGCTGCATCTATCTTGGCATCTTTACCTAACTGATATCTACCATCGTAGTGATCATTAGCACCGCCCATAGCATTGTATCCTCCTGACCCTGCAGATTCTATACTAGCTATTTCTTCTCTGTATATATCCCACATATTTTTATCTACACCTAGTCTGTCTGATACAAGATCGTACACAGTGTTTTCCCATGTAGGTTTTTTCTTAGGGGTCATTAAACCTTGGGGTTCTTTTTCTATGGATTCAGAATCAGGGATGGTTATTTCTACATCATCAAATACAACCTCATCCTTTGGTATAAGTATTGCTACCATATCTATAAGTCCTTGTATATTATTTTTTCTGACTAAGTTTGTTTGTAACAGGATGAATATAGAAAGCACCGCTAGGAAGATTATCATATGCTTTATTTTTATCTGCATTACTCATACTTTCTGAAAATGTATATGGATTGTTTCTTGTTGCCTCCTCTGTATCCTCTTGCTCTATTACCGCAGGTTCTTCTCCTAATTTTTTACCTGTCTCAGGATTATGCGTATCTCCAAACAATTCATCCCACTCATCAACTCTTAAATTATCAGGAACATCTATTTCGCCATTTAATATTTGCTGTCTTGTTTCGTAGTCTAGTGAAACACCTGTGAATCTACTAGTAAAAGCATTTGGTCTAGGCGGTACTTTTATTTCTAGGTCTAAGCTAGTAGTTTCAGGAACTTCTGGAGTAGATATAACAGGCTCCTCACCTGCTAGTTGTACGCTTGGTATTAAACCTTTTGTAGCCATATCTTTTAGTAAATCATCTACTTGCTCTTCAGGAGCAGTTTGACCCCCTATTACTAAACCCTTTACTTTCTTATCTGCACCTATAATTATTTCATGCTTAACACCGTTATGCACTACGCTGAATTTATTTTCTACATCTTTATTTATTGAAGGTTTAGCTTTTAATATATCTCTAACTACTTTTCGTTCTAGCGCCTCATCATCTAGACTGCTGTACTCTAACCCTGCTATGTCCTCCTCAGTTAATCCATTATCCGTTAACAAAGTACGAAATCTATTTATATATTCAGGATCATCTTTAGCTACAAGCCCTACTTGATTGAGTAGCTTTTGTCTTTTATCAAGCTTTGCTAACTCCATTGCCCTAGCATTAGCTGCATCTGTTTCTAATCCCTCTGCCATTGCTCTTTTCATATAAACATCATCGCGTATGTTAGAGTCAATCGTACTGTCAATTAAACTTACCATCCTGTTAAAAGAAGATGCTGCACTTGTTGGGTCAAAGTCTCGTGTAGGTGTAAATGAAAAGTATGTACCAGGTGCAACACTATCATAAGTCTCCTGTTTAGATATTTCGTTTATATCCATAACAGAATAACCATCATAGTAAGCATCTTTATCTAGCTTTGATCTTACTGCATCATCTAAGTCAATACCAAAGATAGTCTTCATTAGACCTCTTTGTGGGTCTTGAGTGCTACCTAGTGATGGGTCAGTAAGAGCAGTGTTCATCTTGTAAAACTCCTCTGACTTAACATCTCCATATGCAAAGTTATCTGAGAAGTCTATCAAAGATTCTATCTCGTACTCATCAAACTTTTGCCCAGATGTAAAGTTACGCCTTGCTGCTTCTTCTTGAGCAGACACAGACAAATCAAACAAACCTTTAGGACCAGACGCAATAGCTGCATTGATGTGTTTATCTTCAAAGCCTAACGATCTTAATCTTGATATCTCAGACTTAGCTAAGTTACCTAGCTGTCTAAGCTGGGTTATCTTAGTCTTACCTACTTCTGCATTTTCTTTTAGTTCTCTTTTATATTCTCTTGCTTCGGCAACTCTTTCGTTAATCTGCCTTGCAGAGTCTGCCATAAATGATGCAGCAAATGCTTTTGCGTTAAATCCCATAGTATCCTACCTTCTAGCCATTAGGCCCATCTCTTGTGGAGCCTCTTCAGGTGGCTCATTTACTTGTTGCATTTCTTCTGGCTCTGGTGCTGGCATGTCTTGCGCTTCCATTACTTCATCACGGTTTACATCTTTATCTAGAAACTCTGACATTTGACCTAGTAGTTCTGTGCCTGAATCTTCACCACCTTCTTTTTTTGCTTTTATTAAAGCGCCCTGTAGAATCATCTGAACCCTAGTTCTTTCTTTCTTATCTAATTCTGCTTGTGGGTCTTTGTTACTAAACTTATAATCTATGTCATTGCTCTCAGCTACAGCAGCTAGAAACTCCATGACTACAGGTTTTACAAGTAGAGCAACGTCTAAACTGTGCGTACCTCTCATAACTTGAGATAAGGTCAACGCTTCTGACAAAGGATTGATAGCTATGCCAGATTCTATAGCAACCATTAAATCATCTAGAGTATCTTCTTTAGATAAACTTGTCATGTAAAAACTTATAGCGTCTTCTACCCTATCTATATTTACAGGACGCTCCCAAGGACGTTCTCCTATTTTATGGGTGAACAAAGAGTTACCTGCTATTGGTGCTCCAAAATCTAATACTGCCATTTTATTTTCCTATTTAGTAAACCCAGCGCCAAAGTATAATCCTACTATGGCTGATACAATATGTGTGTCAAGGGGTGTGATTACAAATCCTTTAGCCATCTTCCACTGGATAGCATCTTCAGGTCCAAACATCCAGTTCCAAAAACCACCAGTTGCCTCTGTATATCCTACGTATACACTTACTTCAGGATACCACACTGCGACTAGCTTTGGCAAGACAATAATGCTAAATACTGCAGATAAAGCTATTAATCTTCTAGTCCAAGCAAAGTGCTTGTCATCCTTGCCAGCGTTACGTGCATCAGCTACAGCTTGCTTTCTGAAGTTGGCACGTTCCATAAGCATTTTATTGTTAGCTTCTTTAGCCTTTATGGACTGCCCCCATATAGACATCACTCCACCTAGTATAGTGGAGAACAGCATAGTGATTAGTTCTAGGGGTAGGCCGAACATTAGTTACTCCATGTTTCAGGGTTGCCAAGATTTACTGATATAACCGTCTGAAAAGGCTTTCCTGCTTTTTTAAGATCTTCCTGTGTCGCATACCCTATCATAGAAGCTGCCTGAACAGGAGAGGCTTCTCGTATCAACTCTCTTGCTAGAGTATAATCATTATTTTGTAAAGCATTATAATAAGCTACACGTTTAGGACCATCATTATAATCAAATGTGTCATCAATTATAATCTCACCATCTTTATTTTTAGAAAAATTAAAAACGCCAAAACTTCTTGCCATCCTTAACTCTGGATTTAACACACCTGCTAATGGTCCTTTTTTGTTAACCTCTAATTCTTTCTGCCCTAAATCTTCATATTTAGTATAATCTCTATCGTCTTGTATAGCTTTACTTACGGCACCACGTAATGCTTCAACATCTGATTTATTAATATTTTCTTCTGTGAAAGTTCCACCTGTGTCTAAGATATTGTTAGCAAAAAATCTAAATTCTGTAGTTCCAAAGTTTTCTAAAAAGTTTCCTAGCCCCTCAAACAAACCTGCTTTAGCTACTGTAGCGCCATCGTTAATACCCTCTTCATCTCCCTCAGATGTACCTTCAACTGGCTTAGACATTAAGCCTTGACCCTCCATAAGTAGCTCCATCTGTGTTTTTTGTTCTGGTATTATTGCTTTACCCAAATCCTCTGATGTAATCTGTGGCACACCTGCAAGTGCTGCTGTGGTGTTCTTACCTACAATGCCATCAACTTTTAAACCTTTTTCTTTTTGAAAAGCTTTGATAGCTTTCTTTGTCTGTGGACCTACCACGCCATCTACAGTTATGTTGTATCCTGCATCCACTAACTTCTGTTGTATTTGTTTATTGTTTAACTTTACAGGTTCTTCAGGTATAGGATCAACAAATGTTTCAGGCTCAGTTGGCTGTGTCATCAGCTTTTCTTGAGCTATCATAGCTGTTACATCTGTCAACAAATCATTTACTACTGGAGATGTCAGTCTTTGTTTCATAACTTTAGGAACTTCGTTACCAAACTTAGAGAGTCTTCTTATAGTAGTGCTATGTTTATCATACAAAGAGTTTGGATTTATAAGTAACTCCTGTAAGCCAGCACTGTCTAGTTCAACGCCTACATCTTCATCTTCAGAATCGTCATAGTCGTTCATCATAGTAATTGCATTTGTAGTAGCAGCTACTGGATTAGTTGTTGATTTGTCATCATCGTCATCATCATCTTCAGGTCTAGCTCTAGGACGTGGGCTTGCCATCAATCCTTCAGGTCTAGCTTTAGGGCGTATACTTGAGGTTGGAGCACCTGACGGTTTTTTATCGTCATCTCCAATACCTAAAAAGTTTTTTATTATTTCACCTAATCCTAATTGTTCAGCCATTTTATTTTACCTTATGAAAAGAAACTACCAATGCCACCTGCTTCACCTACGGCACCTATTACAGATGATAAGAACATACCTGCTGCTGATGAAAATGCAGAATCTTCAGCAGAGTCATTATTTATTTTTGCTTTGAGAAGTTCAAAGTCTCTATCTAATTGTTTCTCTGAAGTAGTCCATGCGTAGTTCATTAGGTCACGTTCTTGCTGCCACAGTTCAGCTATACCTTGTGCAGTCAAATTATTTGCTGTCATAGCTTCTCGCATAGTAGCTTCGTTCATAGCTGCATTATTTATTGTAGCTATACTCTGTCTCCAGACTGCGTTAGCTTGTGCTATGACTAACTGATTCTGTGCATTAAATACATCTCGCTGATTATCAAGTTCTGCTTGAAACTTAGATATAGTATTTTCTTCACCTGCATTAAACTGTTCCATAGCATTAGTTTGTGCTGTATTAAACTGTTCTATTTGTGCAGTTATAGTATCAAAAAATTGATTGACTTGATTTGTGCTTTCAGCATTAAATTGTAAAGATACATTTTCTGCAGCCTGATCAGAGAATATACTTTGTACAAGTGACTGTGCCTCAAACATGGTAGCTTGCTGTTGATTGTCTAAGTTAGCCATATCCATCTGTAAAAATGCTTGTGCTTGTTGTGTAGCAGCTTGTTGTCTGTTACTTAAGTTAGTAGCATCTATCTGAGTTAGGGCAGCACAGTCAGCTAAAAGTTTAGCTTGTCTGCTATCTAAGTTAGCTAAGTCAACTGTTTGTGCTAACTCAGAGTTTCTGATAGCACGAGTTTGTTCTGCTGTGAAGTTTAGATTGGCTATCTCTGCAATACGTTCTGATCTTATAATATTTACTTGTTGTTTATTAGTAAGCTCTTGACCTTTCATAGCTGCTTCTATCTGTGCATTTGCAAGAGCAGTTTGTTGACGTGCAGATAAGTTTTCTACTTCAATGTTTAACTTATTAGTCATGTTAAACATTCTAGTTTGTTGTTCGTTGTTTAACTCTATTTCTCTTTCTGCTAACTGATTAGACACATTAAACAAAGATGTTTGTTGTCTGTTATCTAGAACTCTACCTTCCATAGCTGCTGTAGCAACAGCATCCTGTATAAACGCTTGTTGTTTACTTGTAGCGTTTTGCATCTCTGTTTCAAATGCTTGAGTGCTTTCTATTACAGCCATCTGTTGCTCGTTAGAAAGAACTTGCCCCATCATGGATGCTTTTACTTGTAGATTAGACAACGCAGTTTGTTGTGAGTTAGACAGGTTAGCCATCTCTACTTCTAGATTCTGTGTGGATTCTAGTATAGACATCTGCTGTCTATTTGTCAGGTTCAAGTTATTTACTTCTGCGTATCTAGAAGCGTTAGCTAGTGCCACGTTCTCACTAATACCCAGTGTTATATTTTGTAGACCTGCTCTAAGTTGTGCCTGTGCTAGTACAGCCTCTTGAGTGTTACTTAGGTTAGTCAACTGTAAGTTAGCATTGTTCATGCTGTTTTGCACTGCCATAGCTTGTCTGTTATTTAAATTCTGTAACTCAAACTTCTGTGCTGCTGCTGCGTTAGATAAAGCTACAGCTTGTTTGTTACGAACATTTTCCATATCCATAGCTGCAAATGTAGCTGCATCAGATTGGGCTATAGGTATAGCACTCTCCATAGCAGCTTGTATCATGGCGGCTCCTACCATAGAGCTACCACCTAAACCTCTGGCGTTCATAACCTCATTAACTCTACGTAAAGCTCCTGCAGCCCATGCAGGTGTGCCATCGTCAAATGAAGCCATAAGTTTTTCTAGCTGACCCTCTACTGTTGACTGTGGGCTAACCTCACCTAAAACAAACTTTGCCTCTAGTTGTTGAGAGAAAGTAGCTGTTTGGGCTTTGCCTTTGGAGTCTTCATTTAGTGCTGTAAGGGTTGCGCCAGTGACAACAATCTCTTCTACATTTAGTATTTCGTTTACGTCAACTAACTCAGTAGCAGAAACATTTGTTTCTTCTGCAGTTACATCTGGCTTAAACTCTGATTTCTTTTCTTCTGCACTGGCCTCTTCAGAAAACTTAGCAGCCTCTGCTACCTTTGTAATGGAAGCCTCTGCTGACTGAGTAGGGTTCAGTGTGTAATCTACTTCTGCAGTTGCTTTAGGTGTATCCCCTGCAAACTTAGCAGCTTCTATATCACCTTGCTGTTCAATCTGTTCAGTAGTGGATTTAACATAACTGTCAAATATCTCTGCAGTAGGTAGCTCACCGCTATCTAAACTACGTTTTACTTCTGGTATTTGTCTTATTGTATCAAGAGTCTCAGGCGATAAACCAAGCTGTGCTAAATCCTGTGGACTCATTGTTTCAGCTTTCATCAAAGCTTCGTCAGATGGTGTTCCTGTTGCAGCAGCAAAATCCTCTAGTGCAGTTTTTACATTGTCTTGAGATGTAACTGCCTCGTAAGTTTCTGCACGAGGATTTTCTGGTGTATCTATTGCACCAGCTTTAGTGGCTAACTTTACAAGCACATCATCAGCGTCTAAAACCTGACCTGTTTCAGAGTCTATAAGCTGCCCATCCTTTTCAGTTATTTTGTACACATCTTGATCTGTTACTAGGCTTGTAGGGAGAGAGATAGTTCTTGCTAAAGACTCAGTTACGCTAGGGATACCTGTAACTTTTGTACGTTCTTCTGCAGCAAGTAAATCTCCGTAGGTACTTTCTATTAACGCTTGTGCGCTATCTAAATTTGTTTTTGCTGTATTATACTCTAGCGTTAGTCTTTCTTTTTCTTCTGCAGAAACTAAGTTACTGTTTGCTGTAACTGCTGCAGTTAATATATTTAATCTACCTTGTGCAAACTGTTGATTCTGATGCCCTGTACTTATAGAGATACCTAAATCTGGATATGATATTTGATAATACTTACCAGGTTTAGTAAGTTCTACTTTGGAGTCTTTTGTTATATTAGTGTATTCTTGTAAAGTAGATCTAGTCCACGTTTTGTCTTCGCCTAAATTTTTATTCTTACCATCTGTACCTTCATTGAAGTCAGTTGCAAAAGCACCTGTATAAGCTTCTTCAGCGTTAGTGTATAAACCTGATGGATCTGTTAAATCGTTAAAAGCTTTCTGTGCATCTGTTAAAGTTTTCTGTGCATCTGCATAAGCTTTCTGCGCTTCATCTAAAGTTGTAGAAGTAGTTGTGTCATCATCTATAACTGTATCGTCTACAACTGTATCATCTACAACTGTATCATCTACTTTTTCATCATCTATAACTGTAGTGTCTGTGGTTGCATCTGTAACACCTTCAGGAAAATCTCTATCTGGAGCATAGTACAAACCATCTGAGCCTTTTTTGTAGTTATGCTTTTCTATTAGTATTTTACCTACGCCATCAGTGGCCTCTTGTCCAAGGAGTCCTTCAATTTTAGTTTCGACATCAGCAACAATAGCATCTGCTGCTGTATCGTCTGCTTCAGTACCCTCTGAGAACGCATCCCTGTGGTCATCTAGATATTTTGTTGACTCTACTTCTGCATCAATTACAGGTGCAGGTATATCAGCTTTTGACTGTAATTCCAATGTTAATTTTGAGGCTAATTCTATATCTCCAGCCTCTTGCGCTGCTTTAATAGCAGATATCTGTGCATCAAAGTCTTCTGGTTTAGCTGCAGCAGTTACGGTTCCAGCATTTCTTAGTAACGTATTTTCTGCGTTATATGTTACTGCCTCTTGATTTAGTTGTTCTGTTGTTTTACCTTGTTTACTCCCCCTGTATCCTAAAGTTAAATCATTACCTTGTTTTTGAACAGCCGCCTCTAGACTATATGGATCAACAGATTTTGCTGATACATCTCCTGTAAATTTGTCGTACTCATCTCTACTGTTTATAGTTACGCCTGTATTCTTAGCGTGATTTAGGTAAGCCTCTGCATAACCTTTTTGCACACCGACCATACTACCATCAGGAAAATAAATCATCGCCATATCGTCTTGATCTTTTCCCACAGCGTCTCTCATCACAGGTACACCTGCTTCTTTAGCAGCGTCTACGTTTACGTTTGGTATTGAACCACCTGGAGCCATACCAATACCTGACAGGGGTTTACCCTCTACACGTTGCTTGGCTATTTCTGTATATCTTCCTAGCATAGAGCCAGCAGAAGGTGTAGCTGCAATAAATGCATCCATCTGTTCTTTTCTTGCTGGGCCATCGTACCCTAGTTCAGTTAGTAACTGATATGTTTGTTGATTATTAAAACCTTTAAACTTAGCCATTTATGCCACCATGTATATTA
>Ga0208148_1000702_pt1 | contig 12785 bp, 23 predicted proteins | sample DEB08_DNA_16_FD_184525 | JGI IMG/M metagenome (GOLD analysis project Ga0208148, IMG submission 184525) | Aqueous microbial communities from the Delaware River and Bay under freshwater to marine salinity gradient to study organic matter... | ecosystem: Environmental > Aquatic > Marine > Coastal ...
ACTTCAAACGTGGTTATGTAGAGCTGGTCGAGATGGACCTCTTCGGAACGAAAGACCGAGACATTAATAAGATGGGGTTCATGGATAGACTCAACCTCAAGGCCAAAGGTCGTGACCTGGTTGAGGTGGAGTTCTCTGAAGAGGAGTTACCATACTTCAACAAAGCGATGTCGGTTGAGACTTTCGATGAAGTGCAGCAAGTCTGTATAGAGATCGCCAAATGGCTCAGCGAAAAGAAAGATGAGAATCAGGATCAAGATGATAACGCCGAAGACGAGTCGTCTGAATCGGAACAGTCCAATGAAATGGGCGACCCGAGCGACGAGTCTGACGAAGGAGATTCCGATGCCGATGATAGTGGTGAGACTACCGACGACGAAGATGGTGGTGAGAATAAGGATGACTCTGCAAAAGGTACTGGTGAAGTTATACCAGAGGACAATGACGGTGAAGCGTCCGAACAGTCTAGTCCCAGCCAGGGATCTGATAGCTCTGACGATATAGATCTAGACTCTTTACCTGAGATTGAGACCGAGAACGCCCAACAGAAGAATATGGAAAAACTGAGTGATTTGGACAATAAACTGTTTGTTCAAGGAATGACTCGATCTGACTACGAAGGAGTTAAGGTTGGCTACAAGGAAGTCATCGAGGGTCGTTTAGCTGTCGCAGCTGCGTGCGGCAAGATGTACGGTTGCCTCACTAAAGACCAGGAAGCACGGAAGGAAGCTCTTCCGAAGTTTCTAGCAGAGACTAAGCAGGTCGTGAACCTGATGGCCAAAGAGTTTGATATGCGCAAGGCAGCATACCGAAGCCAACGTGCTCGAACGTCAACCAAGGGTTCGATTAACGTTAACAAGCTACACGCTTACAAGTATGACGATAACATGTTTAAGCAAGTGACAATGCTTGCAGACGGAAAGAGTCACGGCATGATCATGCTGGTTGACTACTCTGGGTCGATGCACAAGAGCCTTGAGATGGTGATTCGCCAAACAATCGCACTGGTGATGTTCTGCAAGCGGGTTCAGATACCATTCGAGGTATACTCGTTCGGTAGCCACAATGCGAATTTCATCCAAGAAAGCTCGACACGACTCACACACTTCAACTTCACCAACCTTCGCCTGTCTCAGGTGTTTAGCAGCGATATGAGCAAGGCGGAACTGAACACCGCAATAGAGTCGATGTTCTGCTTAACGTTATCGAATTGCGCATCGCCGTCATACATTGGAAGTTGTGAACTAGCCAACATGGAGCGACTCGGTACTACCCCACTGAATGCTGCACTGCTCGCAATGGAGTTTGCCATTAAAGACTTCACCCGAAAGAACCCGGTTCAGAAAATGAACCTGATAACACTCACTGATGGCGACAGTGATCACCCAGGTGTTGTTAGAGGCACCGATATGCGCCAAGATGCGTTTGGTGTGTCCCGATGGAATCGAGTCATGGAAATTAACGGCAAACGTATCGAGCTTAACATGTCAGACAAGTATAGGGAAAACCATAACAACACCGCATTGATATTAAAAGCTATTGCGGGCAAAGACGTAACCACAGCAAACTTCTACATAACTAACCGTGGTGGATTTCACGATAGCGTTAGCCGCACGTTCCCGTACATAGAAGGCAACGGGGTTGATCGAGCCAAGTCATTCGGTACGGCCAAGGCTCAGATGAAAGCGCACGGTACGTGGATAGTCGATGATGTTGATGGGTACGACCGACGATTCGTCGTCTTGGATAACACCGCCTCGATGAGCGCTGAAAATGATACATTTAGTGTCGATCAGGAAGCTACTGCTGCACAGATTGCCAAAGCATTTAAGAAGTATAGTGGCTCGAAGAAGGGTAATCGACTACTCACCCAAAGATTTGCCGAATTATTGGCATAATGTGAAAATAGGGGTTGACATCTGCCCCGAATCATGAGATAATACTTTAGTAAACTGAGAAAAAGCCCTGAAGTCTTGGAGACTTATATATTATGATTAAATTATCCGATTACCAAAACAGCATCCTCGCAGCGTTCGCCACTGCAAACCCAACCGCAGCAACATTCAAACGACAAGATATGTTCACCTTCTGCGAGGAGCAGGGCTTCACCAACGCATCTGCTTACGCCATGATGAAGAAACTCCCACGACCAGTCGATACCCGAGGGGTATACCAGATGATCGCATCTAATAACGTCGTAGCAATCAAGCCAGTTGCCGCAAAGGCACCAAAGGCGATGGCTGCCGCCCCAGGGGCTGCGCCTGTGTCACTCAAGATCCAGTCAACCTCGTCAGAGGAAGTCTACATCCCAGCGACTGACCCTACGTTCGTCAAGTGGGGATACTTTGCGGATGTATCTAAGATCATCAAGTCTAACATGTTCTTCCCAATGTACGTCTCTGGTCTATCTGGCAACGGCAAGACCATGATGATCGAGCAAGCATGTGCAGCAGCCAAGCGTGAGTATGTACGAATCCAGATCACTCCTGAGACTGACGAAGACGACCTGATTGGCGGATTTCGACTGTTGAACGGTGAGACCGTGTTCGCCAAAGGCCCTGTCATCAAGGCTATGGAAGCTGGGGCGATACTGCTGATCGACGAGATCGACCGTGGTTCAACTAAGCTGATGTGTCTCCAGGGCGTGTTAGAGGGCAAGCCAGTGCTCATCAAAAAGACTGGTGAGGTGGTTCAGCCAGCTGAAGGCTTCAACGTCATAGCAACGGCCAACACAAAGGGCCAGGGAGACGACAACGGTCGGTTCATATCTGCAACCATCATCGACGAAGCCTTCCTTGAGCGCTTCACGATCACTCTAGAGCAACCTTATCCAACAGCTGCTACTGAGCGTAGAATCATTAAAGGACACATGAACAAGTTCGGAGTCGACGAGTCTGATTACGAAGGATTCACCGAAAAGCTCATACAATGGGGTCAGGCGATTCGAAAGACTTTTGAAGATGGTGGTGTCGACGAGCTTATCTCGACCCGCCGATTATGCCACATTGTACAGACACTATCGATCTTCAAGGATCGAGCCAAGGCCATCGAGCTATGTGTCAATCGATTTGACTCTGACACACGTGAGGCGTTCATGGATCTCTACAGCAAAATTGATATCGACGCTGCTGCAAGTGATGACATGGATGCAGATGCCGACATAAATACCAATATAGACGATGCCCCATTCTAATCAAGGGACTTCGGTCCCACCCAGAACTTAAGGAGAAGGCATGACTATATTAGAGGGCATATTACTGACAGCACTTGCTACATTTGGCATATTCGGTGCGGTAGAGGCCGAGTACGCTATCGTAGCCACAATTGCAGTATATTCGACTATATTCTACTATCTAGTGTTTACCGTACTGATAGGCATAAATGATATCGTAATCGACTCAGGTTCATCACTGACCCGCATATGGCAAATACGACTAACGCTGCTTATCGGATACTTATTAATGTACATGCAAGGATATACCGAAGTATTCTATTACGCACTGCCTTTCGTGTTGATAAGTTGTGCAGGTGATATAGTATCATCTCTAGTACTAACTGGATATATTGGCTGGGTTGAGTACGATGAGGATGGCGAACCGCTCATCGACGAGGAAGATGGGCCTGACGACGAAGACGAGGAAGATGTGCCTGACGACGAAGACGAGAGAGATAAGTAGTATGCTTCCCCCCACCATACGGACGCTTCAAGCGTCCTTTTTTATAAATACTGATACACAATAAGTACTGAGCATGGAAGATGGACATTGTACAGCTAATATCCGATGTTGGGTTCCCTATAGCATCTGCCCTAGCTGGCGGGTTTTTTGTATTTCTCACTCTAAAATTTATCCTAGATGGTGTGCTGTCCGAGATTAAAGCGCATCGAGCATTAGCTCAAGCCTTGGATAATCGAATAAAAACAATGAATAACGAGGTAATGCGCATAGACATAATGCTATGTCATTCGTATGGGGTTAACCCAGATATGAACAGGATGTCCCGAGTGGACGATGCGTCAGATCTTAGAAAAGATTAGACTGATACCTAACCAATGATAAACGGGAAGGCTGCGTGACCGAAGATCGAATATACGAACTAGTAAACATGATATCGGTATATGGATTTCCAATCATCTCCGCAATAGGACTTGGTTACTTCGTATACTACATATGGCGATGGGTGACGCAGGAAGTCGAACCCATCATAGGAGAATCAACCCAAACTCTTATAGCACTGATTGATCGAGTTAGAATGTTAGACAATGATCTAATTCGACTGAAAACTAAGCTGGATATGATACTGCAACAACAATCCAAAGATAACCATAAAGCTGCAATACACAAAGAGTATGATGATAAAAAGTGACCAAGTGACCAACCTAGTGACCAACCTCAATAGCTCATTATCAAAAAGTACTTGACATCTACTACAGATAGTGTATAATGTGCTATATAAATCAAACCACAGGACCAAATCATGAAAGCAACTACTTTGATGGCTACTATTGTGTTGGGAAGCGGGATGCTCGCTCAGGCGGAAACACTCACTCCCAAGCAGTTCCCAGTCAACGTCACGTACGTTGAGCAACTTCAATGTATGGCCATGAACATATACCACGAGGCTCGAAGTGACTCTAGGTTAGGTCAAGAGGCAGTTGGGATGACTACAATGAATAGAGTGTATCATGCTGGATATCCATCCACTGTGTGCGATGTTGTATACCAGTCATACACCGATAGCAATGGTCAACCCATTCGCAATAGGTGCCAATTCTCTTGGTTCTGTGATGGCAAATCTGATACTCCTATAGATGCCGAACGATATCAGCGAGCTATACGTACAGCTGCATACGTACTCCGAACACACGCCGACCACAGAGATGTTACGGACGGGGCTATCATGTATCACGCTGCATACGTTGAGCCATATTGGACTGATGCCTACGAGCGTACCGTTAGAATAGACAGTCACATTTTTTATAAATAATAACGAACACTACCTTATATAATAATCCGGAGCTTGTATACATGTTAAACTTTTCACAATTCATCGAGGAAGGCGTCAACGATCCAGCCATCTTCAAAGCAGTATTCCTTGCCGGCGGCCCAGGCTCTGGTAAGTCATTCATCGTAGGCAAAACTGGTCTTACCTCTATGGGATTCAAAGTCGTAAACTCTGATGACGCATTCGAGAACGGATTGAAGAAGGCTGGTCTAGAGATGAGTCCTGAGAACATATTCTCTGTCCAGGGACAAGAGATCCGTGGCAAAGCTAAAGCGTTGACTGGTGCTAAGCAAGATATGTACATCAAAGGTCGTCTTGGTCTAGTCATTGATGGTACTGGTAAAGACATCGAGAAGATCAAGAAGCAGGCTAAGAGCCTACAGAAGATCGGTTATGATGTTGCTATGGTATTCGTCAACACCGACTTAGAGACTGCCCTGGATCGTAACAGAATGCGTCAGCGCACACTTCCCGATAAGGAAGTAGAAGCGTACTGGAGAGAGATCCAAAACAACATTGGTGCCTTCCAGACCATTTTCGGCAAGAAGAACTTTTTAGTTGTTGACAACAGCGCTGGAAAGGATTATAATAAAGAGACATTAAGAGCATACCGTGACGTTCGTAAGTTCGCCGACCGTGCTCCTGAGAACAACGTGGCATCTGCTTGGATTGACGCTGAGAAGAAGAAACGTTAATAGCGGGGTCTACATTGGAGCATTCAGTGTAGACCCAATTTGAATATACAATGGAGATGAAAGTGAACTTAAAAGCACTAACCCAAGAAAGTCGTGAAATATTAGGTCGTAAGAGACTTATGCTCATGATAATGAGCGGTTCGATCGAACCAGCAATCTATTACCGATACCTAGTAAATCAATTCCAAAACTACAGAGCATTAGAGCTATGTCTTGATATGTGTGGATTCGATAAAGGGTATTCTGGTGTATACCGTACCACTCGAATATTGCGTGACATTTGGGAACTAGAGCAAAAATTCGGCCTAACATATAACGCTGACCACCTGACTAAATCAACTATAGAGTATTGCTCTCACGTTGAACAGCTGGCCAGGGTGGGTGACATCGACGGATTGATAGCACACCTATACGTACGTCAGTTTGCTGATATGTATCATGGCCCAAGAGTTGCATCCAGGGTCCCAGGCAGTGCTGCCATATATGATTTTGATTATAAAGAGACGCTTAAAACAGAACTACGGACTGTTCTATCAAATGATATGGCGGCAGAGTCTAATCTATGCTTTGACTATGCAATACGACTGTCGGATGAGTTGGCAGGCCATTAGCAATACCAATGGGCTGATTCGTTGAGTCGGCCCTTACCCTTCATAACAAACCCAAGATCATCTATTATATAGATACAGTACATGCTCAGTGTTACTATAATCGAGGAGTACTCCAATGACTAAGAAAGTTCAGGATACCACGAGTAAGCTAGATGATGAGAATAAGCGTATGCCCACCATCGAGCTATATTGGCGAACTGCATTGATTGCTGGCGCTATATCAACATCCCTAATGAGCTATAAGGTAGCAATCTCCGGTAACATAACAGCATTTGGTGTATGTTTCATCGCAACACTCGTCCTACTGAACGTGGCATTCTCATCGAAAAGGTGATACTATGCCATGCTCTTAATCCAGGCTAAAGCCTCGCCCTTACTATCAAAGAAGTTAACGACCGCATCCCTATCTTGAGTCAGAATCATATATCGAGTCTTTCTAGGTGCGATCGTCCCACCCCAGGCGTCTATGGTCTTACCAGTAGCAGGTATATCATACACAGGCAACTCAAACATCTTAGCAGTCCCACCCTGTTTGATCACTTTCAGGTCTTTAGCAGCTATAACGATCTTATCTACTATAGAATCATAGTGATCGCCCTTCTTATTCGTTAAATAGCTTCCAATGCTCTTAATACGTGCAGTTGCACCAGAATCTTCGCCATACGCTACCCAGAGTACGTCCTTCATCATGTATACTTGATACACAGGGGCTTCGTTGAGTTCATCGGTTGATTCTAGCATAAACGTTCGTAGAGTCTTCATCATATGTTCCTATAGTTGTTTGCAGTGTTATCTATTTATATTACAGATAATGCTTGACAGGTTTCGAGTGCTATGGTATAATGGTGTTATAAGAGTAATTGTAAACCAACGTTAGGAGCTAGTATGATCATCAGGAACATCAAGTATCTATCGACTGATATACATCCACATGACTCAATAACACAATGGTACTCTATGGAGGTCGACTGTGAGGAGAGAGTCTATGGTGTTGTGTACTCAGACGACGCAACTCTAGTACGCCCTGATGGTACTCCAGTCGACTCCTATGAAATTGACCGGAAAGTTGTACTGGATACTATACGAGAATACAATCAATCATTACCGTCACACTTTGATTAGAATAAAAGTTGACTTCTTATGTGACCTGCGCTATAATGTATGTATAAGATGACATACTGAGAGAAAGACTATGAACGAAGAATCGACTAATAAAGGCGGTGATTCATGAGCAGAGAAGCGTTTGAGAAATTAGCTGGTATTCCGCATGATGTTAAGTACAACGAAGAGATGAATCTGTATTATTGGCTCGGTTACCCCGCTGGAGACTGTGCAATTAATGGCCTACACGAAATGTATTACGATGGCAAAAAATCAAGACAGGCTGAAATAGATGACTTACGGATAGAGTTGGAGAAGGCTAAGGAGTTGCTGGATGAAGCGTGCTGCTATTCTCACGGTGATATCGCTTTCGCAGATGAATGCCAATGGTGCTCAGGAGTTCAAGAATTATTAATGGGACCCAAATTAAATTAATATACTTAAACGGAGAATAGTATGAACGATCAAGAAAAGATGGAAGCTATTTTGGCTAATAATCAGGTTCGAAATGATATTGAAGCCCGTGCCTTGGTTCGATTAATGTATGGCGATCTTTCACACATTGGTGACGCAATATCAAAAGGCAGTACTATATTGCATAAGGGTCATACTTTTGGTGCCGACTTCTCGGAATCTTCAACGTGCTACACCATCAAACAACCAACAATCATGTTCAACGGCTGCGAGATTAATGCGCCGATTGACTGGAAGAATTACAAAAGATTGCAACTAGTGTCGGTTGCCTCCACACACACAACATCTGAAGTAACTTATAGCACGGCCCACGGCCCGCATGATGATTTCAAACGAGGTATAGTATTCAGAACAGAAGAAGACGCACAGGCATACCGTGAAGCGGCGGGGTGGGTGGTATGACAAATTTCCTGTTGACATGACTACTTGCTTGAAATGGTCATTACTCTAGCTCGCAAATGCAAAAAGCTAGGTATCAAGCTGTAATTTACGTATCAGGAGGAGAATGAAATGAGCAGAGAAGCGTTTGAAACGTTTTATATGACATTAGATGAATCCAATCGCTCTGACCTATACCGAACAACAAAACCTTTCCGGGGCGTCCAGATTGGTGATTATAAATGGATTGTTACCCGGTCAATGTATGTGGGATGGCAAGCAGCTGAGCTATCAAAGGAGTCTGAAATTGACCAGCTTCACGCAGAGCTGGAGAAGGCTAAATCATATTGCAGCGGGGTGGGTGTAATTGCGGCCAATACAAAGCGGGTTTAATCAAAAATAAGGGTTGACTCTTCATCTAACCTACGATATAATAGCTGTATAAGATGAACTGCTGAGAGAACGACTATGATTGAATTGATCCAAGCCATACCCCACTTCGATGTCATCATTGCGCTAGTTGCCATAGCAGCGCTTCTTCCTGTAATCCTTATGAGTAACAAGCGATGATCACCTCTAATACTCCCGCATATCAGAATCTGTCTAATGTATATGATGCAATGCAACTCGCTGATAGTGAGTCATTTGACGCAGCCGAGGCTGTCTACTATGAAGCATTTCAAGCTTGGCAAGACGATTGCGCATATAGAATATACTCTAAGAACAATGATACCCCAGATTTGTTGTGGATGAAATACGTCCCGAAATAACGGTTGACTTGTGTTCCAATCTGCGTTATAATGTCCGTATAAGATGAATTATTAAGAGTGAGAAAGATATGAATAGTAACCTCCCCTCTAGAGACTGGCTCAACGAAGACTACGAAGACTTTGAAATCATCACCAACGATGAGGGCATCAGAGTGCTTGTGGATGCCGCCGGAAACGTAATAACCGCACTTGATGTGGATCTCACTGAAGTGAACAAAGAGGATTTGAATAATGACTAAATTAGCAGATTTGAAAATAGCCTTCGACGAGGCGGACAAGGCATGTGACGATGCGGACAAGGTATGGGACAAGGCTTATGATGCTTATCAAGCCGAGCTGATCAGGTTAAAGGAAGAGGTTCAAAATGACAAAACTTGAAGAATTGAAGTTAGCATCTGACGAAGCAGATGATGGGCTGGAATCAACATTTCATCTAGAATATAGTGCATAACCCCTTGACTTGTAACCAACACTGCGCTATAATACTTACATAATATGAATTACGAGGAACTACCATGACTTACTTAACGGATGCACAGATCGAAGAGATGGCAGAAACTGCCTTAACCTCTTATGAAGTGTCATGCTCTTGGGGCTCTGCTACTCAAGCAGCTCTTGAGCACTCGCTTGACGAGTTCGGCATCCGCCCAAGTAAGTCAGCAGTATTGCTTAGCGTCAAGCTAGCTAAGCTTAAGTGGCACGCAATATCAATCAAAGTTAAAAGCCTTCTTCAAGCATAATAACCCAAACAACGGAGCAACATCATGTTTAAAGTCGAAATAACGTACAAGTCAGGTAAAGTTGAAATCGCTGACATCAAGATTTCAGAATACACAGCAGCATTGACCCAACTATCAAACGAAGGCCGAATGGTCAAGATGTCGATAATTCAAAATAATGCTTGACATCATAGCCAACATACGTTATAATGTCTGTATAAGATGAATTATTAAGAGCGAGACTAGTATGAAAGCAGTTACCAACAAAGAGATTAACGACTTCCGAGCAGCCCGAGTTGCACAGATCGAAGCAGATAAGGTCACCGATGACTTCCCAACCATCAAGCGAACTGTAAAAGTCATCGATTCCCGCCTAGTATAAGCACACCAAATTAGTTTGAAATAAAGGTTGACTTGTACTCAGAATAGTATATAATTGGTAGGTAAGATAGAGAAATCACTTAATAAGGTACCAAGATATGAACGCAACCTTTATAGCAAATGTAGTAGCGAACGGTTCTGCCATCGAGTATGACGCAATGGACACTCAGTATGTGTTCAACGCCAACGACTACTTCTTCACTGTTTGGATCGCCTCTGGCGCTGATAATGAGGGTGTCGAGTACGTCTCTAGCAAGTCGCAGCGAGCTACCAAAGAAGAGATCATCAAAGCGATGGACTATGACGCTGACTTCAAACTCAACAACGCTGAAGCACTTACCAAGATCGGCATGATACCCGCCAAAGCAACTTACGCTGCTCTCAAGGCCGAAGCTGCTTAACCCCAACCCTAAAGAGGAATGATTATGTTGAGCGAAGAACAGGAAAAGAATGCTGTAGTGGAGTTCATTGATCCACTGATGCATCCTGGTGATTCCACCAACGAGATTATGCGAGCATGTGTGAAGCAGTTTCCATACTTCTCGGAAGCAACAATATTCAACTCGATCCTGGGTTGGAAAGATACTGCGTTATAATACAACTTCAATATAGAGAACTCGATATGCTTAATAAAAACCTCCCTACACTAGATGGATATCTACGGACATTAACCGATAGCGTTAGTTTCCTAATACATATCTTCGTCGGATCAGTGTTTCTTTTACTCCCAGTCATTGCTCTGGTTATAGCAATCGTTGCATGCCTGATAGTGTTCGACCCGAACATTACCTTAGATATCGTGCAAGCAAAGTTTACGTCATTAGTTAATCAGTAGGAGAACGCCATGAGTGATGATATGTCTGCAAGTGAAGTCGATCGATTGTGTAAAGCGATGGATCAGCTCGACGAGAGTAGGGAGCAGTCCTTAAACCGGATTGACGCTTTAATAGATGGCATTGAAGCTAAGTTGGATCTATTGGCATTGGCTAGCACCTCAGAGGTAAACCGGCCAAAAATGCCGGACAAACCGGACGCATAATTCCACAGTCCCCCAGTACCAGTGGCTATAAGAGGTACATTACCGGCCATACAACGGGACATTACCGGCCAAAAATACCAGGCAGTCAATATCGGATCTACCATTGTGCAAAATAAAGCTTGACTTGTTATCAGATCTGCGTTATAATGTCTGTATAAGATGAATCGACAAGAGTGATACGAGTATGATTAATATCGAAAAAGAGAAGACAGCTCTGCTTAAGCAACGAGCTACCATTCAACGTGAAAATATGTTGGGCTGGACATCCGTTGCCGATTTTGACCTACAAAGCCGACAGCTCGATATGTTAGAAGAATACGTCATAGCTTTGCTGACTAGGATCCAATATGATCAGGAAGGCATTGTGCCACCACTGTTCAAGAATCCTCCTGAAGTTGGCAAGATATACGAGTTCAGCACCAATTTCCAGTTTACTGCAGGATGCATATCACGATACGCCAGTACTACACAGTATGGAGAGTTTGTCGATGAAAAAGGAGGCATTTACGACTACTGTCGACCTGTAGATCCAGAGCAGCAGTCATTCGGGATCTGAGAATTATATGATTAGAATAGAGGATATACGATGAAGACCCCAGAGATGGATGATTATCGAAACACCATCAGTGAGCTTATAGAGATAATGGAAGCTGATCTAGATGTAACTAAAACCAAGCGGGCAATACAGAGTGCTCAAATAGCACTGAAGAAGTATCCCAAAGACGTGGAGATCGGTGAGTATAGAGAGGTGATCTCTTCATTGATATTCCTTATGGATTGGGGTATTAACGAGTACACGAAAAACGACTGGATTCGAAGTGGTCGATCTGTGCTGGCGAGTAACGTGGAAGGCGTTGCATCGGACCCAACTATGTCGATATCTATACCGAACCTATTGAACGTTCCGATACCAAAGATCGAACGGATATCCGAAATAACCAAGACTGGGTTATACCTAATAGACAGCTGGATGTTAGACGTTATGTTCCTTATTGATAATAAGCAACAGATAACTGCGACAAATGTCAACAACAAGACTCGATGTACATTCTATGAACTCTCAGGACCGACCAGCGTTGCGATTGAGGTTGATGGCGTCTACGTGGACTCTACATTCACTCATTCGATTACAGACTTTTTAGGAATTACGGAATAAAAGTCTTGACAAGAAAGTCTAACCATAGTATAATACTCATATAGAACGAAGCAAGACCTGATAGTGCAATTAGCACGAACTTTAAAATAACGTACAAGGTGAATATAACATGACTGGAATTATCATACCAACATCAGATGCAGACAAGAAGCGTATCAAAGGCTGCATGACCGAAATCAGTAATTCCTATCTGCGTCAAGAAGCTGAACGATCGTTCATCAAAGAAGCTCTTGTGTCGCTGGAAGAAGATGTCGGCATCCCAAAGAAGTACCTGTCTAAGATGGCTCGTATCTTTCATAAGCAGAACATGAGCGAACTTATGTCCGAGATTGAAGAGATCGAAGCACTGCTCGAAACTGTACAGTAAACGCCTTGGCCGTTCTGCGGCCATATTCTAGAACCACACATTGATAATAGGGAACACCATCATCGAAAAACAGGATCTAGAAATACTAAA
>Ga0208148_1000715_pt1 | contig 12624 bp, 19 predicted proteins | sample DEB08_DNA_16_FD_184525 | JGI IMG/M metagenome (GOLD analysis project Ga0208148, IMG submission 184525) | Aqueous microbial communities from the Delaware River and Bay under freshwater to marine salinity gradient to study organic matter... | ecosystem: Environmental > Aquatic > Marine > Coastal ...
ATTGACTAGAACGGAAGCAGAGGTAATTGTAGGCTCTCTGCCCGTTTATGGAAACACTATCATATCAGGTGCTCCTGAGGGAGAGGTAAAAAAAAGTATTGTGTCTATAAGTAGCCAAATGCCTGAGATGAAGATTGTTGACTTCTTAAAGGGCTTGTTCGATATGTTCAAACTTGTGATAATTCCTCAAGATGATGGAAGTATGTATATCAACACATTAGATAGCTTCTATTCTCAAGGAAATCGCTATGACATTACAGACAAGGTTGACCGGAAGAGTTACAAAGTGAAGAGAGGAGAGCTTTATCAGTCAATCGGCTTCAAATTTGAAGACCCTTCGACTATATTAAACAAGGAATTTAAGAATAGAGCACGTGATAATCAGAGTTATGGCTCTGCATTGGTTAACATTTACGAGCAATTAAGACCTATCAAGCTAATTGATGGAGAGAAGGTTGATATAAAGCTACCATTTGAGCAGTTAGTATATGAGAGATTGACTGATTCTGACACGGCAGAGTTAACTACAATATCAATAGCTTCCATAATTGATGATAAGTTAGCTCCTGTAACCCCAAAACCTATCCTTCACTATATAAATGAGCAATCTATAAAAGACAATAGAGTGAAATTTGTGAGTGATAACAACTTTACGCAGACATTAGGTAATAGTATTTTAATGCCGATGAATCAATTTGGCACTCAAGATGCTATGTATTCGCTACTATTTGAGAGTGAGTTCTCTTGTTGGGATGGGGAGCAACTGACAAACAACCTATACAGCATACATCACGAAGACTATCTAACTTCTGTATTTGAGTTAAAAAGAAGGACTTTCAATTATGATGCCTTGCTTCCAACTCAGTTAATCACAAGGCTAGGATTGAATGACATCCTTACGATTGGTGGAATTGATTATCGTATCAATAAATTCAAACATAACCTATTAACAGGAATCACAAAACTAGACTTGATAAATGGATTTGATACCACTATTAATAATGGGGTGTATATCCCTTCAGTAGTCAGAGCAAACGCATTCTATAACAATATGTATTTCAATGTACCTAGAGCGAATAGTGATTATTCACAGGCGAAGATTGATACAGGAGATGGGATTTCTTGGGCAACTATTGGTGTATCAGGGTCTGATGATAATATGATGTTAATCAGGTGCAACTCTGACAATAACACAGGGTTGGATAGGTCAATGACTATCAGATACACAAACGTAGTAACAGGAGTGATAACCGATATAACTTTAACACAAAACGCAAAATGAATAACGAGATAATCAAGGCAATAGAGACGTTGAGGAAGTCAGACTATTTCGGAGCAGGATATGCTACAGAGATAGCGAAAGGAAAGTATGAAGTGGCTTACTCTTGGGGTGGTCTTAAAAGAAAAATTAAACGCATAATAAAATCATAATGAAAGAGGTTAAAGTTAAATTTACAGCAGACACAACAGAGGCAACAAAGAACGTTGAGAATCTAGGAGATGCAACAAAAGACCTGAGCAAGGATGTTGACAAGGTATCTGATTCATCTGATAATCTAGGAGCTTCTGTTGACCAAATGACAGGCGGAGCATTGAGCAACTTCAAGAAGTTCACAGGAGGTCTAAAGACTATCGCTCTAGGATTCAAAGGAATTGGAGGAGCAATCGCAGCTAGTGGAATTGGATTGATTGTGGTTACTATCGCAGCGGTTACAGCGGCTTTTAAAAGCACAGAGGCAGGGCAAAATAAGTTCTCAAAATTAATGGGAATGATAGGAGCCGTAACAGGGGTTGTGATTGACAGAGTTGCTGAGTTTGGAAATCTTGTAATTGATGTATTCACAAAGCCAAAGCAAGTTCTGAAGGATTTCAGAGATTCAGTCAAGGAGTATGTTACTGACCAAATTGCTCTAGTAACTGATGGACTTGGACTTCTAGGAAGTGCAATCAAGAAGGCATTCTCAGGAGACTTCTCAGGAGCTCTTGAGGATGCGGGAACAGGAATGAAGAAATTACTAGTTGAGACATCTCCTGTATATCAGGCGGTTAATGCATTAGCAAGTGCTACCAAAGGACTTGTAAAAGAAATGACAGAGGAGGCTAAAATGGCAGGTATCATCGCAGACCAAAGAGCAAAATCTGATAAACTAGACAGGCAAATAATAGTTGACAGAGCCATTGCAAACAGAGAGAGAGCAAAGCTCCTAGAACAAGCTATTGACAAAGAGAAGTTTTCAGCAAAAGAGAGAATTGAATTCTTAAAAGAGGCAGGAAGGATTGAAGATGAAATCACTCAAAAAGAGATTGAAGCAGCGGCTTTAAGATTACAAGCAAAACAGGCAGAGAACGCATTGGGAGGAAGCACGAAGGAAGACCTTGAGGAAGAGGCAAACCTCAAAGCTAACCTAATTAACTTGGAGACTGCAAAACTGACAAAAGCGAAGGAAGTAACTTCTCAGATTATCGCTTTAAATCTTGAGGAAGCTGCAAGGCTGAAGGCTATTGATGATGAGAAAAAAGCAAAGGAAGATGATGACCTTTTGAAAGAAGAAGAGAGAATCAAAAAAGAAGGGGAGTTATTTGATGCGAGACTTCAGTCAATCAAGGAGAGAAATGAGAAGGAGTTAGCAGAGAAACAAGCTGTTGAAGATGCAAAAAGAGCAATGGAAGATGTAAGCCTTCAGCATACAAAGGCAGGAATTGGACTCCTATCTTCATTAGCAGGAGAGAGCAAAGCACTTCAAGCGGTTTCATTAATAGCCGACAATGCAGCGAGTATTGCAGGAATCACAATACAAGCTTCTAGGAGTATTGCAGACAGAACGGCTGCTCATAACGCAATACCATTAATGATAGGAACAGCTCCAAACCCTGCAAAATTTGTTGACGGAGCATCTCTATTGAAAGACATTGCAAGTACAAAGCTATCGGCAGGTATTGGGATAGCTACTTCAGGAATCGCACTCGCAAAAGGACTTAGTGCTCTTGGAGGGTCAGGAGGCTCATCAGGTGGCGCATCTCTTGGAGGAGGAGCAGGTACTTCAACTCAATCTGCTCCTAGTTTTAACTTAGTGGAAGGAACTGAGAGTAATGCAATTCAAGACTCAATATCAAATCAAGGTAATGCTCCTATAAAAGCCTATGTAACAAGCGGAGACGTAACATCAGCTCAGGCAGCAGACAGAGCAGCGGAAGCAAATTCAGGGTTTTAGTGTAACAAAAAACAAGAAAAAACGTTTATAGAGTATGAAGACATTTGAAGCGAAGTTTAAAAAGGGCGCAAAGGGAGTTTTTGCCATAAGTTTGGTAAAAGACCCTGCAACTACTGAGCATTTCATAGCGATGAGTAAACAAGAGAAGCTCATTACAATGGCAAAGGTTGACGAAGAGCAGAGAGTAGTAATGGGGTTGGTGTTACAACCGAATCAATTAATACCTAGATACAACGAAGAAACACAAGAGGAATACAATATTGTGTTTTCTGAAGAGACTATCAAGGATTTATCTCAAAACTTTTTCAAATCAAACAGCCAAAAGAACTCAAAACTAGAGCACGACACTCCGATTGAAGATATCACTTTTGTTGAGTCTTGGATTGTTGAGAATTCAGAAATTGACAAGTCAGCGAACTTTGGAATGAGTTATCCTAAAGGGAGTTGGGTTGCAACTATGAAAATTGACAATGATGAGATTTGGAATGACTATGTAAAAAGTGGTAAAGTTCAAGGATTCTCAGTTGATGCGTTTGTGGACTTACAGGAGATTAATTTAAAAACAGAAATAAAGATGAACAAAAAACAAAAGAGCATTTTGACAATGCTTAAAGAGATTGTTGCCGGAGCAGATGCTCAAGAAGTAGCGGTTGAATTAGGTAGTGTAAAATCAGGAGACTTAGACATCCAATTCGAGGGAGAGACTCTTGAAGTTGGAACAGGGGTTTTCGTAATGCAAGACGAAGAAAAAGTACAACTTCCTGATGGAGAGTACACCCTAGAAGATGAGTCAGTTTTAGTCGTTAAAGACGGAGTTGTTGATTCAATGGGAGAAGCTACTGAGGAAGAGCCTACAGAAGAGCCTGCAGGAGATGAAGAGCTTGCAGAAGAGGAAGTAAAAGAAGAGGAGTTTGAAGAGCCTCAAGGAAACGGAGAGGAAGAGTTTATGATTGCTGTTAAAGATATCCTAAACGAAGCATTGAGAGAATATGCTGAAGGAATGGATGTTCAATTATCAGCTTTAAAAGCTCAGATTGAAGAGGTTAACGGAAAAAACGTTGAGCTATCTTCTCAAGTGGTTGAGCTTTCAAAAACCCCTGTTGCTGAAGCAATCGTTTCAGCTCCAAAACAAGTGAAAATGAGTGGATTGCGTAATGCGATTGAAAGACACTCAAAATAAAAAAGTATTTTAATTAATTAATAATAAATAAATAGTAAAAAAATGGCAATAACTAGTAATTATGCAGGATTTGAGGCAGTAGATATAATGCTTCAAGCACAAAAAGAAGAGGATACCCTAAGATTAGGTCTTATCTCTGTTGTACCAAACGTTGGATACAAATTAAACCTAAGAAACCTTGACGTTACTTTAGGAGTAACTGATTACTCTTGTGGAACTACTCCTGCATCGGATGCAGTAGCTTACTCTGAGAAGGTTTTAACTCTTGACAAGTTCAAGAATGAATTTGAAATCTGTAAGGAAGACTTCAGACCAACTTGGTCAGGAGAGGGAATGGGAGCATCTGCTTTCAACGACCAAGCACCTGCAGATATCTCTAAAGCTATTGTTGAGAACACTTCAGCAAAATTAGCTCAGTGGTTTGAAGGACAGATTTGGAACGGAGCAGGAACTGCAGGAACAATGAATGGTCTAATCACTCAATTCGCAGCAGATTCAGACGTTATCAAGGCTAACAATGGTATCACAGCTATTGGAGCAGCAATCGACTCAACAAATGTATTATCAGCTTTTGATGCAGCAACAGCGGCAATGCCTTACTCTTTAAGACGTAAAGCAGTTAACTTTATCGTATCTCCTGACGTGGCAGATGCTTACACAAAGTTACTTATTGCTAACGGAGCAGCCAACGGATTAGGTGGAGATGCTAACACAGGTCTTGTTTATGGTCGTTACACAATTCAAGTTGTGAATGGTCTTCCTGATAACACTATCGTGATTTTCCAAAAAGAGAACATCACTCTAGGTCTTGGACTTGCTAATGATTCTGATTCAATTCGTATCAAAGATATGGATGAGGTTGATTTCAGCGGAAACGTTCTTTACAAGTCAGTATTTGGAGGAGCAGTTGGATATTCTTACGGGAATGAGATTGTTTGGTTATTATCTACAACAGCATAATAACAATTTTTAAGAGGGGAGTTTAACTGCTCCCCTTTATTTTTTAATTTAATACAATATAATTTTATGGCTTGTGATATCAACATAGGACGTTCTGCAGTATGTAAGGACGGATTGGGAGGGACTTCAATGCTATTTCTATATAACGACATTTCAGATGCCTTCACTATTGTTGATGGAGAAGCAACTGCAATGAATGTGCTTCTAACTGAGGCTTATGCGTTCCCACTTGAAGGAGATGGTAACACATTAGAACAATCAATGGTAGGAGATAGAAATACAGGAAGCAGAGTTAACACTCAAACCCTTACAATAGTACTCAAGAAAATGGATGCAGCAACAAATGCTCAGTTCAATTTATTAGCTTCGGGATACCCTCAGGCAGTTGTTGTTGACAGAAATGGAAACTACATCGCTTTAGGTCTTGATGACGGAATAGACTTCACGATTGTTGCTTCAAGTGGTGGCGCAAAATCAGACGGAAATTTATACACTTTAACAGGTGTATCAACTACAAAAGATTTAGCTCCTTTACTAGATGCATCAACAATTACTGCATTTGAAGCAGTTGTTCAATAGATTTTAGTTTAGTTTTTTTGGTTTGGAAACCCTTGCATTAATTTGTGAGGGTTTTTTTTGTAACATAAAACACCCTTTTTACGTTTAATCTATATAAGACAGAATTATGATAATTAACCCATCAGACACAGACCACACTTTAAAGGTTGTACCTAGATTTTACCCTTGCAATTATGTAAAGGTTGTTATAAAGGATACCACTACAGGTGTTGAGTTGACTGAGCCTTCAAAATACAGGAAGATTGGGAATAAATTATCATTTGACTTCTCATTGACTTGCATTGAGGAGACAAGATACCAAATTACCCTAAGTGATAATGACACAAATGAAGTAATTTACAGAGGTATAATGATTGCAACAAATCAAGATACTCAAGAGTATCAATTAACAAAAGATAAATTCTATTACTAATGGATATTAAACTAATTACATTATCAAGCTATGTGAGACCTGATGTGGTTGAACACAAGTCAAAGGATTGGGTTTTAAACGGGGAAAATCAGTCGTTTTATCAGTATATTATTGACAGAAATAACGGCTCTCCAACAAATGCTAGTATCAACAGAAGTTATTCTACCCTTATTTATGGTAAAGGTCTAGGATTCACTAATAAAATTAGCGATTCAGTTGTTAACGATTGGGCGTCTTTACACTCTATATTAAGACCTAGAGAGTTGAGGAATATGGTTACAGATTATCAAGTATTTGGAGAGTTTTCATTCCAAGTGGTTGAGAATAGAGATGGCTCATTGCATTCATTGACTCATTTGCCAAAGCAGATGATTGCTCCTAGTATTGCAGATGAGAACGGACAGATAAAAAACTATTGGTACTCTAGAGATTGGAAAGATATCAAGAAAGAGAAAAATACACCTAAAGCATTCAAGGCTTTTGGAGATGGTAAAGCAGGAACATCAATATATGTTGCAAAGCCTTACTCAATAGGAGATGAGTACTTCGGTACACCTTGCTATGCATCAGGGTTGCAATATGCTGAGATGGAAGAGGAGATTTCTAATATGAATGTGTCTTCTATTAAGAATGGACTATCTGCAGGGTATATTATTAACATACCAAACGGAGACAATTACACAGATGAGGAAAAAAGAGAGTTTGAGGCTCAGGTAAAGCGTAAATTAACGACTTCAAGCAATGCTTCCAACTTCATTATCAGCTTTAATGGCCAAGATGTTGAGATATCAATCACTCCATTCCCTGTGAATGATTCAGTTCACAAACAATGGGATTTCTTGACGTCAGAGGCAAAGTCTCAGATTATGACGGCACACAGAGTTATCTCTCCTAGTCTTGTAGGTCTAGATTCAGCAACAGGATTCAGCTCACAGGCTGATATGATTGATGTATCAGAAAAGCAACTACTAAAGAGAGTAATTGCTCCCAAACAAGACTTTATGTTGGAAGCATTGGAGGAGGTATTAGTGCATTACGGCATCAATTTAGACCTTTACTTCAAGCCATTGACACAAGAGGAAGAGATTGAAGAGATAGTGAAGGAGAGCGACTCTGACAGCGTTGAAATGAGCTCTAAATGTGGTTGTGAAGTACAATTAAGCGATGATATGGATTCAATCCTTGAAATGTATGCTCAAGACCCGCCTGAAGGCTATGAGCTAGGCTCTGAAGAGGAATATGAGCTTCAGATGTCGGCTAACCAAACAAGTGAGCAAGACACAAAGCTATGGAAGACTCGCTATGCCTACACAAAAGGGACTAGCAAAACTCCAAAAGGGCAATCAAGAGCATTTTGCAATAAGATGGAAGCTCTTTCAGATAGCGGAAAGGTATTTCGCAAGGAAGACATTGAATTAATGAGCTCTCAGGGTGTAAATGGTCAGTTTGCTCACGAAGGAGGGAAGTATGATATCTTCCTATATGCCGGAGGGGTTAATTGTTACCATCGTTGGGAGAGAAGAGTATTCAAAAAGAGATTAAATGCAGACGGAACGCCAAAAAAAGGCGGTGCAATGCAACAGACGGATTCTGTGAACGTAAATGAGGCAAAAAGACAGGGTTACAAGCCTGTAAAGAATCCAAAAGACGTGGCAATCGCAGAAATTGATAAACCTAATAAAGGAAGCCTAAGATAATTATGGAGTATTTATTCATCACACCACAAGAGTTAAAGAGTACCACCATTTTAGGTGGTAACGTTGATAAAGACAAGTTTCTCTTCTCAATAGCTAACACTCAAATCATATCAATTCAAGAGCTTCTTGGAACTGAGCTGTATGATTACATACTAGAGCACGCAGAGGCTAATACATTGGCAGGAGACTACCTTGAGATGTACAATAAGTACATAAAGCCTATCACAAAGAATCAAGCACTTGCTGAGTATATTAAAATAAGTGCTTATATGATTACTAACGGAGGAGCATTCAAGCATACGGCAGATAATGCAGAGAATATGAGTGATGAGGAGATTATGAGACTAGCGGACACTTATTCAGGTATCGCTGACTCTTATATCCGTAGGTTTATGAAGTGGATATGTAAACACGACATTCCTGAGTACAAAACATATCAAGATGAGGTCAATGCTTCCAAATCTATTAAAAATAGAAGCGGATGGTACTTCAATCAACCTTCAAATAGAGTGATTGAGATGAGAAATGAGGATGATAATTGGGCAAATGAGTATAACTACCACAATAGATAAGATATGAGCGTATATCCACTTACAAAAGGTATAGCAAAGAGGAATAATAATCGACAAGGAGGCTTAAAAAAGGTCTATTTGATGGAATATGTTGACTATTCACGCTCTCAAATCATACTAAATGGGCAGGTAATTACTTCAATGCCAACAGCAACCCTGTATGAGTATGATATTTGGACTGCGGATTTCACAGAAACGCAGAGCAGAGAGGCAGGAGGAGAGGTTTACGAGCAATCTTTGAGCTTTGATATACAAGGAACTCAAGATACTCAGGAGTTATGGAAGCTAACAAGGAAAAATCATCATTGTATTGTCCTAGATAGGCAGGGAAATGGTCGTTTTTTAGGCATTTGGAATGGTCTTGAAGGCATAGTAAATGACAAATCAGGAGCAAATGTCTCTGATATGAATGGATATTCAATCACTCTTTCAGGTAAAGAAGATAATCAGGCCTATTTCATAAATGACTTAGAGAGTAAATTCACTATTTTGAGAGGTCTTGGAGCTGATTGCTAGTAATAAAAACATAAAAAAGATATAATAATGGCATCAATAATGACATATAAACTAAAGGACAGAGTCAAAGGAGATACTTTTGAGAGTATTGATATTGAGTTTTTGCACGGAACAGGGCTTCCAATAGACTTGACAGGAGCAACTATTGAAGCTACCTTCAATTATGGTTGTTTAACCGGAATTCCTAGATACACCCCATCAATAGGCTCAGGAATAACTATCACAGATGCCCTTAATGGACTTGTGAGAATAGATTCATTCACTCCTTTGGCTTGGGAAGTAGGAACGTATTACTATTCAGTTACAATAACCTTTACAAGCGGAGAGATTCACACATACTTAAAAGGAAGTGTTAAAGTAATATCAATATAGTTATGGCGGATAGTGTAAAAGTAATTGTAAAAGACAATCAAGAGGTAGTATCTCTTTTTATAGGCACTAATACAGGGCAATGGGTAGATGTCGTAGGTGGTATTAAGTACTCAAGAGATGTGACCATTGACGGACACTTCGAAGTTGACGGAGATGTATATATAGCGGATGAGTTAGAAGTCGGAGGAGGTGTGAGGTCATCACAATTCTTTAAAACAGGAGGATTACCTACAGAGTATTTGATGGCTGATGGAAGCACACAATCATTTGTGAGCAATGGAGAGTACACAGACAATGCTGATGCAATAGCAGGAGGTTTATCTATAGGAGATGTCTATAGAACAGGAGATTTAATGAAAATAGTACACTAATAAATAAATATAAAAAAAAAATGAAAATTTACGTTGACACAATCACAAAAGAATTGGTAATATTAAACGGCATCGAATACAGATACCCTGCATATTGCGAGATTCAAAGACAAAAGCAAGGAGACTTCCTAATTGTAAAGACTACCAACAATGTATCTGTATTAGATAAGACGTTGTTCTCTGACTTACAAGACGAATCAGGGACTCCTTATGTTAGTTTTGCAGCTTTAAAGACTGCATTGGATTCATACTTTGATGCTACGATATAATGAGTAGGCGCAGAGTAATGATGATGTTATTGAACTTGTCAGATTTGGCAAGGGACTACATCATAAGGGTGGAAGCAGATGGAGGTACTATCGAGTCAATCGGCTGTGTAGATGGTGCAACTCCTAGTATAAAATAATAAAACAATAATAAGATGATACAACCTAGTTTAGCCTTAATACCGACAGGCTATAAAGACGGCAAATTATATAGTGTGCTTCCTGAGAGCGGAGCAGGAGACTTTGACGTAGTGCGTGGAAGCGGTGCAACTCGTATTAATAAGGAAGGGTTGATTGAGTCTGTGGCAGATAACACCCCTAGACTAGACTACACAGGAGGAGGATGCCCTTCACTTTTACTAGAGCCACTGAGTACTAATTTAATAGTCAATAGCGAATTAAACAATGTAGAAAATATATCGGTTTCAGCGGTGGCTTATACAATCTCTTTTTACGGAACGGGAAGTATTACACTTAGCGGAGCTCATACAGCTACTTTATCAGGTACGGGAGCTAACGACAGAGTTACTTTAACCTTTACCCCGTCAGCAGGTACATTAATTTGTACTGACTCAGGGAGTGTAGACAACAAACAAGTAGAAACCTTACCATATGCTACTAGCTATATTCCCACATCAGGACAGATTGCCACAAGGTTAGCCGATTCAGTAACAGGAGCAGGAGACGCAACTACTTTCAATTCAACTGAAGGGGTTTTATATGCAGAGATGGCGGCTTTAGTAGATGATTTAACTTTTAGAAGTATATCGCTATCAGATGGAACTACATCTAATAGGTGTGTGTTAAGATACGGAGGCACAACTAATAGAGTGAATGTTTTAATTTCATCTGAAGGCTTAATCACATTTGATAATAACTTTACACTTACAGAAATAACAGATTTTAATAAAATTGCAGTAAAGTATAAACAAGATGACTTTGCTTTGTGGGTTAATGGAGTTGAGGTTGTAACAGATACAAATGGTAATACACCAATAGGTCTAAATGAATTAGCTTTTGATGTAGGAGACGGGGGGTTGCCTCTCTATGGTAAAGTAAAAGACGTGAGAGTATACAATACAGCTCTTTCAGATGCGGAATTAACGGAATTAACGACAATATAATGATATACTTAAGATACGAATTTAACGACAAGGAACAAGCTGAAGCAAAGATAGGAGCATTCTATAACGAAGACGGAGAGTTGACAATTAACGCATCCTTCATAAGGCTAGGAAAGTTTGTTTTAACAGAGGGAGTATATGATGAGGATGGAGTTGAGGTTACAGCTCCTATCCTATCATCAGGATTTGCTGTGGATGTATTATGGAGAGACCTTGATGCTTCTCCTTATGGTTGGAAGACCTATGAGACATACCCCAATACTCCAAGACATATAATATTTTAGTCATAAGCTATGGAGAAACTACGAGGATTGACCACGTTCTTGGACACTGCTGCCTATGGCATCTTTGGCATCACTTTAGTAGATGTTGGAGTTATGGCTTTTGGAATTGACTATGATGTGATAACAATGGATAACAGCATTAAGTTTGTTGTGTCAGTTATATCTGTGTTGTATTTTTCTATTTTTAAGATACCACACACAATCAAGATGAATAAATTAACACGAGATAAACAAAGGTTAGAAAATGCAAAAACAAGACAAGAAATTGACCAAAAGTGGGATGAGTACGTTGACTAAGTACTCTGTTCCTGCAGGAGCTGCTATTTTAGTAGCTATGTATATAGCTCTTTTGATATATCGCTCAGGTGGTCAAAAATATGTTTGGAAGCATACTTGTACTAAGAATTGCTGTGCTACAGAGATGCCTAAAAAGGTGCGAATTAAGCCTTGCGAGTCAAATAGCTTGTTTAAAAAAGACACATACTACTATGAGTAACAATCAATACTTCATTATAGCAACTTTGATTATAGGCACTATCTGTGTGATACTGATGGGTACTTTATTATCTACTATAACGCACAATATTACACTCCAAGAACACACAAAGGATATACTAGGAGATATAGTCAATGCTCTGATAGTTTTGGTATCAATAATAATCGGTAAAAAGACAATGAAATGAGAAATTTTAACATAAATGAATTTGATTGCCCAAGTGAGAAAGGCTCAGGCTCAAAAATGGACAAGGAATTCCTTCAATTACTAGACAATGCGAGAGATATCGCAGGAGTACCTTTTAAAATAACATCAGGTTACAGAACAAAGGCTCACAATCGTGAAGTTGGAGGGGTTAATGGGAGTAGCCACACAAAAGGACTTGCGGCAGATTTGGCTTGTACATCTTCAGCTCACAGATTTATTATAATAACAGCATTACTAGAAGCAGGATTCACACGTATTGGAGTAGCTTCTAATTTCATTCACGTTGACTATGACCACGACAAGGTCGGTCAGGTAATTTGGACATACTAATGGACACAGGAAAATATAAAGACAAGAACGGCACGACTAGAGTTGG